>JACCDK012060369.1_pt1 | contig 15883 bp, 16 predicted proteins | sample 7445871 | NCBI WGS metagenome assembly JACCDK01 (sample SAMN15323436, study PRJNA562643) | freshwater metagenome | isolation source: river surface water | place: USA:Blue River Watershed | collected 2017-08-15 | reverse complement strand
GAGAATTTTTTTCATATTTCTAGTCTAATAAATTGAGATTTTGTTGTGGTTAAAAAGTTAAATGTATTCTTACTATTTCTATAACGCATAGTTAATTTATTCTGCTGCTCAGGAAATTTATCCATTAACAAATCGAACTTTACATAAAATTGGTCAGTTGAATGAGCAATTTTTGCAGACAGATAGAATTGAACCTCACCATTCAGCAAAACTTCAAATCCATCTAAATTAAATTCAAGTTGCGGTGGTAATGCAGAATCCAAGGTTACTAAAGAAAGAGAATCCACTGAGTGAATGCAAAAGTGTTTATTTAGAAAAGCATTGATTGCGAAATATTCTTTATTATTTTTTCGAGCCTCATCCAGTGCGGTTGAAATGATTTTATTTTCTTTTAATTCGTTTTCAAGATCGTGAGCAGAAGCTATGATGGTAGCCTCTAACGATTGACTCAATTCGTTATACTCCACTTCCGCAAACGCAAAAAAATAGGGGTGCGCCTTGATATCTTTGGAATTGACCAATAATAACACGAAAAGAATGTTAAAGAGAGATTTCATTTGACTTTCGAATTTAATACTTTTTTACTAGATAATAAAAAAGAAAAAAGTCCCGATTATGGGACTTTCTTAAACAAACAACAACAAACAATTCCTTCGACTTGTTCAGGGTCTTATTGAAGGAATATTTCCACTCCTTTCGAAAGCTTTTCGTCCGGAGAATAGTTTGGGTTTAGCCTCATTAAGGCTGCTAATTTAATAGCTTCTATTTGGGCTATTTCCCGAAGGGTGGTGTGTTGATTAACGATGTGTTGTTTATTTGACTTAGATTTATTTTTTTTAGGTTCTAAAAATAGAATTTCTCCTTGTTCAAGTATATCTTTTTTCGGATGAAATTCATTGTATTTCCTTAGTAATGACATTGAAATTCCTGATTCTTTAGAAAGTTCATAAAATGTTTTACCTTTTTGAACCACCACAAATTTCACCTTGTTTTGGTGCTGTTGAATTTTAATGGTTTCCCCATCATCTGCGTGCACTATGTTCGTAGGCGCTAGTATCAACGCAATTAACGACAATTTTAAAAATATCTTTTTCATGTTGTTTGTTGTTGACAACGTATTACGGATAATTTATTCAGAGGTTTCAAATCCTAAAAACAAAGTGCATAAGAACGGAAAAAATGACAGGTATTCGTTCGAAAAAGTGTCATTTTGACTTGTTTTAATCACGCCTTTCCGCTTGGTTTAAGATTTGAAATGAGGAGAGAAATTTTACAACATGGATATTTCAAAATTCACATTAAAAAGTCAAGAGGTAATTTCTTATGCTCAAGAAATTGCCATGGAAAAAGGTAATCCAACGATCGACACCGGGCATTTACTGTTCGCAATTCTAAATAAGGATAAAGATGTTACTCCTTATTTGTTATCGAAAATGGGAATTAATACTGGTGTATTGCAATCCGCAACAGGTAAAATTATTGAAGCATATCCAAAAGTGACTGGCGGACAATTGTATGCTTCACAAGCGCTTAATGGGGTCTTTCAGCAGTCAGTAAGTATTTCGAAATCTTTGGGTGATGAGTATGTTTCAATAGATGTTTTATTTATGGCATTGGTTGAGGCAAAAGATACAATTGGTAGACTTCTCTCTGATTCTAATATCGAGAAAGGAAAATTAAAACAACTTATTATGGAAACTAGAAAAGGTGAAAAAGTTCAGTCCTCGAGTCATGAAAGTACCTATCAGGCCTTGGGGAAATTTGCAAAAAATCTAAATGAACTCGCTGAATCCGGGAAATTAGATCCCGTTATAGGTAGAGATGATGAAATCAGGAGGGTTCTTCAAATCTTAACAAGGAGAACGAAAAACAATCCAATATTAATTGGAGAGCCGGGAGTTGGAAAAACGGCAATAGCGGAAGGATTAGCTCATAGAATTATATCTGGTGATGTTCCTGAAAACCTAAAGTCTAAAATTGTTTTTTCACTTGATATGGGGGCGCTTGTGGCCGGAGCAAAATATAAAGGTGAGTTTGAAGAACGCTTGAAGTCTGTTGTCAAAGAAGTAATTCAAGCTGATGGTGAAATCATTTTATTCATCGACGAAATTCATACGTTGGTAGGTGCCGGTGGTGGTGGCGAAGGGGCAATGGATGCAGCAAATATACTGAAACCTGCTCTGGCAAGAGGGGAATTAAGAGCAGTAGGTGCTACTACGTTGAACGAATACCAAAAGTATTTTGAAAAAGATAAAGCATTGGTGCGAAGATTTCAAACCGTATTGGTCGATGAGCCAAACGCAGAGGATGCCATTTCTATTTTGCGCGGTATTAAAGACAAATATGAGAATCACCACAAGGTATTAATTAAAGATGCAGCAATTATAGCTGCTGTAGAACTTTCTCAACGCTATATTTCGGACAGACACCTACCAGATAAAGCAATTGACTTAATCGATGAGGCAGCATCAAAGTTAAGAATGGAAATAAACTCCAAACCTGAAGAATTGGATGAAATTGAGCGTAAAATCATGCAATTGGAAATTGAACGTGAGGCAATCAAGCGCGAAAATGACAATAAGAAAATCGAACAAGTAGAACGCGAATTGGCTAATCTAACTGAACAGCGTAATGCTTTTCAATCTAAATGGCAAGCGGAGCGAGATGTTGTAGATGCAATTCAAAAATCAAAAGAAGAAATCGAGCAACTAAAATACGAAGCAGAGATTGCTGAGCGGCAAGGAGATTATGGTAAGGTTGCGGAGATTAGGTATGGAAAAATTAAGCAAACAGAAGACAAACTTGAAACTTTAAAACAAGACCTTATTCGTGTACAATCTACTTCTAAAATGATTAAAGAAGAGGTAGATGCTGATGAAATTGCTGAGGTTGTTTCTAAATGGACTGGTATTCCAGTTACAAAAATGGTAGAAAGTGAAATCTCTAAATTGCTTCGGTTAGAAGATGAATTGAAAAAACGTGTAGTTGGTCAGGAGGAGGCTATTGTTGCATTGTCGGATGCCGTTAGAAGATCTAGAGCTGGATTGCAAGATGCTAAAAAACCTATTGGTTCTTTTATATTTCTTGGAACCACAGGCGTTGGAAAAACAGAGTTGGCGAAGGCATTAGCAGAATTTTTGTTTAACGATGAACAAGCTATGACAAGAATCGATATGTCGGAATATCAGGAGAAACATGCGGTAAGTCGACTTGTAGGAGCCCCTCCGGGATATGTAGGTTATGAAGAGGGTGGTCAATTAACTGAGGCTGTGCGAAGAAAACCTTTCTCAATCATACTCTTAGATGAAATTGAAAAGGCGCACCCAGATGTTTTCAATGTATTATTGCAAATGTTGGACGATGGAAGATTGACGGATAACAAAGGCAGGGTGGTAAATTTTAAAAACACAATAATAATAATGACTTCTAATCTAGGATCTTCTTTAATTCATGAGAGATTTGAAAATTGCAAACCTTCAGAAATTGAGCACATAGCCGAAAAGGCAAAATTTGAAGTCACAGAATTGTTGAAACAAACAATAAGACCTGAATTTTTAAATCGAATCGACGAACTTATTATGTTTAGACCTTTGACTAAATTGAATGTAAAAGAAATCGTCAATATTCAATTAATGGAATTAAAAGCTAAGCTATTGAAGAATGAAATTTCGCTTCATGTCACTGAAGATGCTTTTGAACACATTGCAACAATAGGATTTGATCCATTTTTTGGAGCGAGACCTGTAAAGCGTGTCATCCAGAGAGAAGTGCTCAATGAATTGTCAAAAGCTCTATTAAGTGGAAAAATAAACGAATCAAAGAGAATTGTAATGGACGTCTTTGATGGAAAAATAGTTTTCCGAAAACCGGTTTTAGCTGAGGAAGAGGTTTATTAAAATATAAACAATAAAAAATGGGAGTTAGTCAGCTAACTCCCATTTGCATTAAATTTATAACTATTAAAGTCTATACTTTTTAAAGAAGGCATCCCAATTCCAAATGAAATTACCCATAACTTCATCCATTCGCTTCAAAAATAATGGATTTGGCGCTTGCATCCTCTTGAAATATTCATCTTGAAATTCTGCCAATTTGTATTTATGAAATACTGCTTTGGACATACCGTAAATCCAGTTTTTTGAAGGATGATTAACGCGCATGATGAAGTTTTGATAATCTCTAACCAAACCTTTAAAAGCACCAAGTTCAAGTTGATATATTTTCGCTAACTTTTCAAAAATTAGGTTCTCTACTCTTTCAGCTTGTTCTGCTTCAAAAGTACTTTCTAAGAATGAAAGATTCCCAACAATAACAATCATACCGAATTCTCCATTATCAGTTTCGGATATACAAGGAGACACAATGAAAGCAGGGTCTTCGTTAATGAGGCGAGCAACCTCTTGAAAACCATTATCTACGCTCTCAAAAATTGAATTAATGAAAACGTTAGCTACTTGATTGTCAGATAGTTTTCGTTTTATAAGTGTGCTAAACATGGTCGATGGTGTTAAATAATCCCTACTTTACAAATTTAGAAAAGCGATTCACCCATAAAATTTACAAAGCGAATTGGTTTTCAACGAAGTTTTCAACAGATTTACACATGTAGTATTGTTTAAAACTTGAAATGAGTGTGAAATTAAACTTTAGTTACTTTTGCACAAAAAAAAATAAATGACGGGTATTATCTATACGAACAAAGGAGAAATGAAGGTTGAGTTTTACGACCAAGACGCACCAAAAACTGTTGCTAATTTTGTTAAACTTGCTGAATCAGGATTTTATGATGGGTTAAAATGGCACAGGGTTTTACCTGATTTCGTCATTCAAGGTGGATGTCCAAATTCAAGAGAAGGAGCTAATGGTATGCCAGGTACTGGAGGTCCAGGGTATAAAATTGATTGCGAATTGACAGGTGAAAACCAATACCATGACCGCGGAGTGCTTTCAATGGCTCATGCAGGCAGAAATACAGGAGGTTCTCAATTTTTTGTTTGTCATTCGAGAAGGAACACGGCGCATTTAGATAGAAATCACACGTGTTTTGGTAAAGTGATAGATGGGTTAGACGTTTTAGACGAAATAAGACAAGGAGATTCTATTGATAAAATCGAGATTATAAAATAATTTGCTTCTTATTTTGTCGCGAATTCCTTGATGATAAGAGAGGCTAATTCTTCTCCTATTCTGTCTTGTGCTTCAACAGTTGCTGCCCCGATATGAGGTGTACACGCAATTTTTGGGTGATTTAATAAATCTTTTCTCGGGTTGGGTTCATTTTCAAAAACGTCTAGTGCACAACCTGCAATTTTTCCTTTTTCGAGAGCAATCAAAAGGTCATCTTCATTGATTACTCCTCCACGTGCCGCATTGACTATTATGGCACCTTTCTTCATTTTATCAAATTCATTCACTGCTATCACCGCGCTTCCATCAGATTGCTTAGGCACATGTAATGAAATAAAATCCATTTGATGGAGCTCTTCTGATAAATTTGTGCGTGTTTTACAAGAAATAGTTATCGTCTGATTTCCAACATTTACAGGTATTTCCGCAACATATTCATTCTGATCAATAGCGATAACGTTCATACCAACACCATAAGCATAAGAAGCAAGGCTTTGACCAATTCTTCCAAAACCTACGATACCTATTGTTTTACCTCTTAATTCTATTCCTTTAGCGTAATTTTTTTTCAATGTAGAAAAATCACCGGAGCTCATATTCTTATATGAATCATTCAGAAACCTACACATTGAAAACAAGTGTCCCATTACTAATTCTGCCACGGATTGAGAAGAAGAAGCAGGTGTATTGATTACCGTTATTCCTTTTTCTCGGGCATAAGAAACATCAATATTGTCCATGCCAACACCGCCACGACCGATCAATTTAATTCTCGGACAAGCGTCAATGACGTCTTTTCGCACCGTAGTAGCACTTCTGACGAGGATCATGTCAATTTCCTGCTGATTAACAGCATGAGCCAAATTTTCTTGTGCAACTTTTTCTGTAATAACCTCAAATCCTGCTTTCTCTAACAGTTCTTTTCCGAGAGTTGATATTCCGTCGTTTGCTAATATTTTCATTATCTTATTAATTAGTACGTTCAAATTCTTTCATCACGTCAACCAGTACCTGCACGCTAGATAAAGGCAGTGCATTATAAATTGATGCTCTATATCCACCAACGGAACGGTGTCCTGGAAGCCCTACGATTCCTGCGTTCTTCCAAAGTGAATCAAATTCTTGCGACTTGCTTTCGTCGTTAAGCAAAAAGGTAACATTCATGTTGGATCTATCCTCAGTCTCAACACAACCTCGAAACAAAGAATTTCTGTCAATTTCATCATACAAAAGTTTTGCTTTTGCTTCATTTTTTGCTTGCATGGCACTCACACCACCGGTTTCGATTAAATTTCTCAAGTTAAGCATGGCGACATAAACAGAAAAAACTGGTGGCGTATTTAACATGGACTCCTTTTCAATTTGCTGTTTAAGATCTAAATAGGTAGGCATAAATGGGGAACTACTTTTGCCTAACACTTCATCTTTTACAATATAAAGTGTAGCTCCAGCTGGGCCTAGGTTTTTCTGTGCGCCAGCATAGATAATATCAAAGTCACCAACATTTATTTCTTTCGAAAAAATATCTGATGACATATCGCAAATCAACGGTAAATTCGTTTTTGGAAATGATTTGAATTGCGTTCCGTAAATAGTATTATTGGAAGTGAAATGTATATAATCTACGTCATTAGGAATAGTGTAGTTTTTTGGAATATACGTAAAATTTCTATCCTCAGAAGAAGCAAAAACATTCACATCAATACCAACTTTTTTGGCTTCTTTAATAGCACCAGAGGCCCAGGTTCCAGTGTTAATATATCCAGCTCTCTTCTTCTCACGCATCATATTTAAAGCTACGATGGTAAATCCGAGTGTTGCACCTCCTTGAAGATAGCAAACGGAATAACCTGAGGGTACATTTAGTGCTTTCTTGACTAAATCGATTGCTTCGTCCATGACAGCAACAAAATCCTTGTGTCGGTGTGAGACTTCTAAAATGGATAATCCGTTAAAATCCAAGACTGAGTCCGCAGCTTGATTAAAGACCTCTTGCGGCAGAATACAAGGTCCAGCACCAAAATTATGTTTCATATTTCTCTTTGTTTAACAAAATTGCAAAATACATTTTATACCTCTTCTCAAATGTGAATTTCTAATACATATTGTTCATAAAAAAAGCCGTCGTGTGACGGCTTTTCTTTATGCTTCTTTTTTAGTAGATTTTTTCGCGGTTGGTTTTTTATCTGCTGACTTGGCTGTTGTTTTTGTTGAAGTCTTTGCGGTCGGTTTTTTTTCTGATGCAGCTACATCAGCTTTCTTTTCTTTTTTTGCTTTAACGATGATAACTGGTTTATCAGTTTTTCTTTTTCTAGAATTTCCGTAAGAACCCATTGTTCTTTTTCCTTTTGCAGTCTTTTTATCTCCTTTTCCCATAATGCTATGAACTAGTTGTGTTTATAACAGCAAAGTTATAATTCTTTTTCAAAAAAATGTTGCCTAAATTGTTTTTCAATTAGTTCACCACCATTTAATATTTTTCTACACCATTTTATTTTTAAAATCGTTTGTTCTTGCTGTGATAATTTCCAAGGAAATTCGCTAATTTCAAGTCGTTTTCGTAATGTATTGAGGGCAATAGCCACTGAAACTGAAATGTTAAAACTCTCTGTGAATCCATACATGGGAATAGAGACAGTCATATCTGATTGCGAAAGGATCTCTGATGAAAGACCTCTTCTTTCTGTACCAAAAAACAAAGCAACAGGTTGTACTAATGGCAAATCATCGATGCTAATTTTACTGTGAGGACTAGTTGAAACGATTTTATATCCTTTATTTTTCAGCCTTTGAATACAATCTGTTGATGGATTTTCGCCTTTATTAAAATTTTTTAAATCCACCCACCTACCAGCACCAAGGGCAATATCTCGTTTAAGGGCATATTGATGTTCTTTTTCAATAACATGCAGATTTTGAATTCCAAAACAATCACATGTTCGAATTACTGCAGAGGCATTATGTTCTTGGTAAATATTTTCCAGTGCGACGGTAATGTGATTTGTCCTGTTGGCTGCTATTCGATCGAACATTTCAACCTTGTTCGGCGTGATGATTTTGTAAAATTCGGAAAGAACAAACTCATTTTCTACTGACATATTCCTTGCTCATTAAATAGTGCTGAATTTCTCCGAATAATAGATGTGATTTTTCCACCAAAATGTAACCAAGTTTGTTGTAAAATTCAAGTGCGTTCTCTCTCGCGTGCAAGACCATGCCCTTATCACCTCTTGCTAAACTCAAATCTTCGAGGTACTCAATAATTGATTTGCCAATTCCATTTCCTTGGTAATCTTTCTCTACAGCCATGAATCTGACTTGCCCATAATCATATTCAAACAGATCCAATCTGCCCACTCCAATTATTTCTCCATTTAGGAAACATGCGGCATGCTCAGCCGATTCATCTCCTTCGTTTTTTTCACTTCCCGGTGGCTGATTCCAAGGTGCACGTAAAATACGATAACGCAAATCAAAATATGAATTCCATTCATCAGATGTAGTGGGTTGTCGGATTATTTTTTCCATTTAAAGGCTATTGAAGTCATTCTTTTACCTCTGGTATTTGTGAGCTGATCTTCTCTAATTAGCTCTTTTGCATTACTGTCCAAAAAGACTTTGTCAAGGCTTTTAATTTCTCCATAAGGTATTTTTTCAGAACGCAAAATATTGAATAATTCAGTTGATTCGATGTATTTTAATTTTTCCGCTAAAATAACACCAAGTACTTCTCGATTTTTAACCCTAGCTTGATTCGTTGAAAATCGATCGTCAACACCAAGTTCTGAGATATTTAGAATTGATAATAATCTAATAAAATGTTGGTCGGAACCAATCGCAAGGGTGAATTCAACAGAATCTCTTGTAGTGAATATTTCACCGTAGGGTGCAATATTCGGATGTAAACTCCCCATTCTTTTTGGAATTTCACCGGTCATTAGATAATTAGAGGCTTGATTGGCTAAACTACACAATGCAGCATCGTAGAGTGAAACTTCCACACAACTTCCTTGATTTGAAGTCATTCTATCCATTAATGCCAATAGCAAACCCTCTTTTAAATGATGTGCAGCCAGGATATCAATCAAGGCAACGGGCATTTTGGTTGGTTGAGCATTAGGATCACCATTGATCGACATAAAACCAGTTTCGGCTTGAAGAATTAAATCATAAGCGACCCGATCGCTCTCATCTCCAAACCCTGAAATCTTTCCAATAATTAATTTTGGGTTTACTTTCCAAAGTTGATCATCGGTAATTTTTAATTTTCGCTGATCACCAGGTTTAAAATTCATGAGTAACACGTCACTTTCCTCAACCATAGAAATGAATCGCTCGTAATCTTTTGACTTGGAAAGGTTAAGTTTTTCGTAGGATTTCCCATAATTAACGGATGCGAAATAAGCGCTAGTAGTGTCTTTTTTTTCTGAAGCAAGCTTCCAGCTTCTCGTTACATCAGTATTCTCAGGATGCTCAACTTTAATTACTTCAGCTCCTAATTCTGCGAAAAAAGTTCCTACCGATGGTCCTGCCAATACAGTGGATAAATCGAGTACTTTTAAATTATTGAAAAATTTCAGCGTAGACATAACGAACGCTGAAAAGACTATTCTGGTTTTTCTATTGTTTCAACAGTAACTGTTGTCAATCCAGCGCGAACAAAGTTAAGTTTTTTTGCTGCTGCTTTGCTTAAATCAATAACTCTTGGATTGCTTTTTGGCATACGATCGTTAATTTTAACTACTACAACTGAATCATTTTTTAGATTTGTAACCTTAACATATGTACCCATAGGCAAGGTTTTGTGAGCAGCAGTCATAAGTGAATTATTGAAAATTTCTCCAGAATATGTTCTTCTTCCATTTAATGAATCACCGTAATACGAGGCAATACCCTTTTCAATTTTCAAAAGTGAAAAACTCATAAGAACAACACTTATTATAATGAAAATCAAGCGCATATTTAAAATTTTAGTATTGCAAATTACAAGCTTTTGGTGAATAAAAAAAATTAAATTGTTTAGTACAAGATTTCATCAAAGCTTCAAATTGATTAAATTCGCGTCAAACACCAAATAATTTATTTATGGTATTCGATTTAGATATGATAAAAAGGGTATACGCCATGTACCCAGAACGCGTTAATGCAGCGAGAAAAGTAGTTGGGCGACCTTTAACTCTTTCTGAGAAAATTCTTTATACCCACTTATGGAATGGAAATGCTTCAGTTCCTTTCGAACGAGGAAAATCATATGTCGATTTTGCTCCCGATCGAGTGGCTATGCAAGATGCCACAGCTCAGATGGCGCTCTTGCAATTTATGCAAGCTGGAAAAAAGAGAGTAGCTGTTCCTTCAACCGTTCATGCCGACCACCTTATCCAAGCTCGTGTAGGTGCTTCGAAAGATTTACAAGACTCGCTTAATCAAAATAATGAAGTATTTAATTTTTTATCATCTATTTCGAATAAATACGGAATCGGATTTTGGAAACCAGGAGCCGGTATTATTCACCAAGTTGTTTTGGAAAATTATGCGTTCCCGGGAGGAATGATGATTGGAACAGATTCACATACTGTAAATGCTGGTGGTTTAGGAATGGTAGCAATTGGTGTTGGTGGTGCAGATGCTGTTGACGTAATGGCTGGAATGGCATGGGAACTTAAATTCCCTAAATTGATTGGCGTAAAATTAACTGGAAAACTAAACGGTTGGACTTCTGCAAAAGATGTTATTCTGAAGGTTGCAGATATTCTTACAGTTAAGGGTGGAACAGGTGCGATTGTTGAGTATTTTGGAGAAGGTGCTGTTTCTTTGTCTTGTACCGGAAAAGGAACAATTTGTAATATGGGGGCGGAAATTGGTGCCACTACTTCAACCTTTGGTTACGACGAGTCAATGCGTCGTTATTTAGCAGCTACGGGAAGAGAGGAAGTTGTTAAGGCAGCAGACTCAATTGCTGAACATCTAACCGGTGATAAAGAAGTCTACGAAAATCCTTCCCAATACTTCGATCAGTTAATTGAGATCAACCTATCTGAATTAGAACCTCATATCAATGGACCTTTTACGCCGGATAGAGGTACGCCAGTATCAAAAATGAAGGCAGAAGCTTCCGCAAATGAGTGGCCAACTAAAGTAGAATGGGGGTTAATCGGTTCCTGTACGAACTCTTCATACGAAGACTTAGCTCGAGCGGCTTCTATTGTTAAACAGGCCGTAGCTGCCGGTATTACACCAAAGGCGGAATTTGGAATCAATCCAGGATCTGAACAAGTACGTTATACCGCAGATCGAGATGGTATTCTTTCTGATTTTGAAAAAATGGGAACCAAAATTTTCACGAATGCTTGTGGACCATGCATTGGTCAATGGGATCGCGAAGGTGCAGAAAAACATGAAAAAAATACCATCGTTCATTCATTTAATCGTAATTTTTCAAAACGAGCAGATGGAAATCCAAACACGCATGCTTTTGTGACTTCTCCAGAAATGGTGGCAGCACTTGCGATAGCTGGTGATTTAACATTTAATCCTATAACTGACACGCTAACTAATGAAAAAGGTCAGGCTGTTAAGCTTTCAGCTCCTGCTGGAGATGAATTACCTACAAAAGGATTTGCTGTTGAAGATAATGGTTATCAGGCGCCAGCAGAGGATGGTAGCAATGTTGAGGTAAAAGTAGCAGCGGATTCATCGCGTCTTCAACTATTGGATAATTTCCCAATATGGGACGGACAAAATATAACAGATGCCAAACTTTTAATTAAAGTGAAAGGTAAATGTACAACCGACCATATTTCAATGGCAGGTCCATGGCTCAAATATCGTGGTCACCTCGACAACATTTCAAATAATATGTTGATTGGTGCGGTTAATTTCTTCAACGACAAAACGAACGATGTGAAAAATCAGTTGACGGGTGCTTATGGTGAAGTACCTGCTACACAACGTGCTTACAAAGCAGCAGGAGTTCCTTCAATCGTAGTTGGAGATCATAATTACGGAGAAGGTTCTTCAAGAGAACATGCGGCAATGGAACCAAGACATCTTGGCGTGAAAGCGGTAATCGTAAAATCCTTTGCTCGTATACATGAAACGAATTTGAAGAAACAAGGAATGTTAGCGCTAACTTTTGCTTTAGAGTCTGATTACGATAAAATTCATGAAGATGACACCTTCAACTTTGTTGATTTAGCTTCGTTTTCTCCTGAAAAACCATTAACGTTAGAAATTTGTCACTCCAATGGAACTAAAGATAAGATTCAATTGAATCATACCTACAATGCTTCTCAAATTGAGTGGTTCAAGGCCGGAAGTGCATTGAACTTGATTAAGTTGATGGAAAATTAGATTGTAGTTCTATATTAAATTAAAAAAGGGATTGATAATACAATCCCTTTTTTAATTTACTTCAATTGCTCCGATGTCTGGAGGATTATTTCTAGGGTTACCAAGAATATCAGTTACTACAGGGCTTGTGATACCATTTCCATTTAAAATTGAATTGATCGAAAATGAAAAGTCATAAATTGTTGGATCCGTAAATAATGGGTTATTATTCCAAAAAATATTCTGATAAAAAGCATCTGTTTGAACTATTTCAGATTTAATCAAGCAATGTTTGAAATCAAAATTCAAGTTCACGCCTGACATTTGAATGGTATCAATGGCTAATTCCGTAGCAAGATTACCTGAAAGTACACAATTATATAAAACACCTTCATTAATTGAACCTACATTGGTAGTTGCTGATTGATAGTTGGTAAAAAAGTTACTGATTCCTACCGCTGGATTTTGAGAAGCACCATATCCTAACAAATTGCAATGGTTGAAATTGAAATCTCCTCCTTCCAAAATTAATAAGGCATGTGTTCCATTTTTGGAAATGATGCAATTTTCCGCTTTTACTTTTGCACCTGAATAAATAAAAACTCCATAACGCGCTTGATTTTGAATAATCGTATTTGTCATTGTTAGCGTATAACCTGTATTTGAAGGGTCTTCAGAATACAAATGAACGCCAGATGTTCCATTTTTAATAAGCGCATAATCAATTATACTTGGTAACGCCTCTCGAAAATAAATTCCGTAATATTGCCCGGCAACCTCTTGATAATCTTGTTCAAGTCTATCTCCTTGAAAAACAACAGGTTTATCTTTTGTCCCGGAAATATTTAATTGAGATTTATAGACGTAAAAAATAGAATTTTTGTGTAAATATACTTTCGTGTCTTCAGGAATCGTCAAAGTTTTTGCTGAATCAACAATGGCAGCTCCATAGATCACATGAGGCTTATCATTTGGCCAAACACCTTCATTAAAATCAAAAATTTCAGCTTGGAAATTCGAATAATGAAAATACATATCTTGACCCCAGACAGCAAGTTTTACGTATTGGTCAACACCGTTCGTTCGAAAGCGAATAGAGTCCTCAACTATCATCGGTAGTGTTTGACTATTAATATCTAATGTTACTTCAACAAATACAAATAAACTATCGTTTCCTTCTATTCGAATATTACTGAAATTGTCGCCAATTAAACCGTCTAGGTTTATGCGAAAGGGGGAATTTTCTCCGCCCATTAATTCAACTTCGTCTATTTGCACGGTTTTACTCTCAGGATTATAGATTTTAAAAGATTTAGTTGTCGAACCAATTGTTGTGAAAACGGTATCAAAAACTAAAGTGTCGACAGAAAAAGTTAAATTGTTCTTTGAGTAAAAATTCTTTTTACTGCAACCAGTAGTAGAAAAATACAGCGCAATGATGATTAGTACTGACAGGAAAATTTTATATATCTTCATAATTAATTCAACGGACAAATCTACATTTTATTCTAATAAATACCTTCTTAATAAAATTATTTGGTACCTTTTTTGAACCAATTTTATCTTTGGGTGTATTGGACAAAAAATAAAGGCAATGAAGTATTTTTTATTATATCTAATTTCTTTAACGAACTTTTTTTTATTTTCTCAAAAGGAAAATCAATCAAATACCAAAATTGAGCTTCAAAATAATGCTGTGCCATCAGTGAATGGAACTTTCAACTCAGTAAATAATAGCAACGAATCGTATTTATTGTCACAACCGGTAGCAACTGATTCCGTTCAATTTAAAAATAACGCAAAAATAGAAAGTAAAGCTAAACAGAATAAGGATCAAGTAACTCGCAAGTCAGAAAACATTCTAAAAAAAACTTCACAATTGAACAGTACGTATACGAATTATAGTTCGGTTCAAAAGAAAGCAAAAACGCAGTCTACACAGCGTTCTCCTACAGAGGAACAACAATCACAAATCAATGAGTTAGCAGAAGATATGATAAGTATTGATCCAAATTCGGTAGTTTCTAACATTAGTTTTTATGAGGCAGGAAATTATGATGTGAAGCGTTCACATTTCATAGAAAATGCTGCTAAAATTTCACCGAATCATCCTGATGTGTTGAAATATAAGGTTGCAAATGCCATAATTCTAGAAGATTCATCAGAAGCTAAAGTGAACTTGAATGCAATGGCTACTCAGCAAATACTAACTCCTGAAATACAATTATACGGTCAAGATATCGTGCAATCGGCATGTGGCAACAGTACGTTAATTACGCATGGGTTTATAGATAATTATGGTGCTACATTCAGCCAACTCAATAATACGGCGACATGCGGCAATGAGCTTACAATAGTTTCTCTAGACTTCTTACAAAGTGAAACCTACCGGGAAATTTTAAAACAAAAGGGTTATGAATTGCCTGCCAATGACAAAGTTGATGTTGCCTACTTGAAAGACTTTTGTGAAAAAAACGAGGCAAAAAAAATCGCATTGAGCATGACCATACCTAGACCTTATTTGGAGCCTTTGGTTCCTAAATTATCGCCTATCGGAATCGTTTTTGAATACAGAGCGTCACCAGAACGTACTTTTAATGAAGTTGAATACTGTTGGAATGCAAAGTTGAATAAGAAAAACATAAGAGGCTATTCGTCTCCAACGAGTAATTCTTTATCTGCCAATTATCTTCCATCTATGTTTTTTCTATTGAATTATTATCGCGACACTGGTCAACTGAAAAAACAAGCCGAAATGGAAAGTGAAATACACTATGTGAAACAAAAAGCAGGATTACTTCAAAAGAAAAAAGGCTATAAGTGAAATTATTCCGCCGGAAATATAACGAATGGACTGATGAAGCGCTCATGGAAGCTTTGCAGAAGGGGGACAAACATTCTTTTGATGAACTATACAAGCGTTATGCAGGAATTTTAAAAGGTTATTTCGAAAAGATGTTGTGGCGAGATTCATTGAAGGCGGAAGATATGTTACACGATTTATTTGCCAAGATTATCCGCAATCCGGGTTATTTTGATACTCAGAAGTCATTTCGCACATGGGTCTTTTCGGTAGCGGGAAATATGTGTAAAAACGAATATAAAAAAGCTGAAGTTCGCAAGAATATGACGAATGGTATCGATGACAAACAGCAAGTTGAAGCAACTTCTAATGTCTTAAACGAGGTGTATGATTTACAATTTAGGGAGGCGTTTGAACATAGTTTAGCACAATTAGACGATAAACATAAGGAAGTATTCGTTCTGAGACATTTTGAAGGATTATCGATGAAGGAAATTGGAGAGGTTATGGAACTTAATGAAGGAACAGTTAAGTCGAGACTTTTTTATGCGACTAAACAATTAGCAGAACAATTAAAAGTATTTAATCCAAGCTTAACATTATAATTATGGAAAAGGAATTAAT
>JACCDK010283911.1_pt1 | contig 15884 bp, 15 predicted proteins | sample 7445871 | NCBI WGS metagenome assembly JACCDK01 (sample SAMN15323436, study PRJNA562643) | freshwater metagenome | isolation source: river surface water | place: USA:Blue River Watershed | collected 2017-08-15 | reverse complement strand
GCGATCAGCGTGCGCGCGTGCGCGATCAGCTCGGCCTCGGTGAGGGTCTCGCCCTTCTTGACGACGACGCAGGCCTTGACCGCCTCGCCCCACTTGGCGTCGGGAATGCCGATCACCGCGACGTCCGCGACCTTGGGGTGCGAATAGAGCGCGTTCTCGACCTCGGCGGGGTAGACGTTCTCGCCGCCGGAGATGATCATGTCCTTCACCCGGTCGTGGATGTAGAGATAGCCGTCCTCGTCGAGATAGCCCGCGTCGCCGGTGCGCAGCCAACCCTCGGCGTCGATGGTCGAGGCAGTGGCTTCGGGGTTGTTCCAGTAGCCGCGCATGTTCTTCGAGGAACGCGTCGCGATCTCGCCGACAGTGCCGGTGGGCACGGGGGTGCCCGCCTCGTCGATGATCTTGATCTCGACGCCCGCGAGCGGCTTGCCGACTGAGCGCATGCGGGGGCTGCCCTCGGGCACGTGGTCCTCGGGATCGAGCGCGACGATCGTGCCGCTCGTCTCGGTCATGCCGTACATCTGCACGAAGCCGCAGCCGATCACACGCATCGCCTCGCGCATCAGCTCGAGCGGGATCGGCGAGGCGCCGTAGGTGATGTATTTGAGCCGGCTGAAATCGACCGCGTTGACGCGCGGGTGATTGAGCAGGATCTGGATCGCCGCGGGCACGAGGAAAATCTTCGAGATGTTGAAGTTCTCGATCAGGTCCAGTGCCTTCGTCGGATCATATTCCGGCAGGACGATCGAGTTCGACCCTGCCACCATCGTGCCGATGCCGGTGCCGGTGCCCGAGATGTGGAAGCACGGCATCGCGAGCAGCGTGACATCGCCGGGGATCGGCTCCTGCCATGTGCGCATCTCGTCGGCAGCCTGCGTGGCATCGCGGCTGGAGAGAATCGAGCCATGGGTCATGACCGCGCCCTTGGGCTTGCCGGTGGTACCCGAGGTGTAGAGCTGGAGCGCGTCGTCCTCGGCCTTCACGCGATGGGCAGGCGGCGTGGCCGGGAAACCGTCGCGCCAGGTGCGGTAATCGGTGCCCTCGTGGTCGGGCGCGTCGATGCCGATCACGTGCTCGATGCGGGTCGCCTCGGCGCGCGCCCTGGCGAGAGGTTCGGCAAAGCCCTCGGCAACGAACACGACCCGCGCCTGGCAATTGTCGAGAATGTAGGCGACCTCGGGCGGGGCGAGGCGCCAGTTCACCGGGGTCATCACCGCGCCGATGCGGGCCGCGCCGAGGAAGGCCTCGAAGTAGAGCGGGTGGTTCTTGCCAAGGAAGGCGACGCGCTCGCCGGGCTTGACGCCCAGCGCGACGAGGCCGTTCGCAACCCGGTCCGCGCCGGCGGACAGCTCGGCAAAGCTTATCTGCTCGTCCCCGTAGGTGAAGGCGATGACGTCGCCCTGCGCAGTGGCGTGCTCGCGCACGACGTCGCAGAAGGACTGTGCGGCCAGTGCTGTGTTTTCTCCCATAGGCGAGGGGATAGTCCCTGCGCCCACGCGTGTCATTGGCACAATTCATAGCGGCGCGCGCGCGCGCGCGCGTTAGGGTGGGGCATGGCTGTTCCAGCAGGCTTCGAACCCGCCGGCTTCACCCCCGGCTTTCTCGATCACGGCGGGCCCTATTATCTGGGGCCTGCGGTCGAGGGCGTGCGTGTGGTCGGCTTGCTGATCTGCCCGCACCACATCAACTATCAGGATGCGGCGCATGGCGGGGTGATCTCGACCTTCGCCGATGTCGCGCTGAGCCATGCGGTGTTCGATGCCGAAAGGCCGCGCCTCGCGCCCTCGACGGTGACGCTGACCGTCAACTACCTCGCCAGCGCACGGCTCGGCGAGTGGCTCGAGGCGCGGGTGCGGATCGACCGGCTGGGCGGGCGCACAGCCTATACCTCGGGCGGGATCTGGCGCGGCGAGGAACAGGTCGCCACGATGTCGGGCGTGTTCGCCTTCAGGCGCAGCTAGCCGAGCCACTGCCGCACGGCAGCGGTCGAGGGGTCCCGCTCGTCGTGATAGCCTGCCGCGCCCTCCGGCGTGTTCGACAGGTCCACGCCCTCGACGACCCGGAACTCGCGCCAGTCGTAGAGGCCGGTGCGCCGGGCGATGCGCCACTCGGGTCCGTTCGGTCCGGCGCGCTTCTCGAAACGGTCGACATAGCGCCCCGCGACGATACCCGAATAGACCATCCCCTTGTCCGGGAAGGCGGCCGTCATCGGGTAGCCGGGCGGGATGGTGTGCATAGCGGTCATGTAGGTCTCGGTGTGGCAGACCTCGCCGCTCTCGAAGCCGAAGAGCGTCTGGCCGAGCTGGTGCTGGGTGGCAAGGCAGGGGTCGATGATCGCGCGGGCCTGCTCGACGAAGCCGCGCCAGTCCCCTGCGACGAGCCCGAAGGCGAAGGTCGCATCCGGGTGGAACAGGCGCTCCATCATCCCCCAGCGCCTCCGGTCGATGGCATGGGCATAGGCGGCGAGCACGTCGCGGATGGCTTCGCGGTCTTCGAGCGTTCCCGTCATGCATCAAGCTCCACGATAACCTTGCCGATGTTGCCGCCGGTGAACAGCTTCGCATAGGCGGCAAGCGTGTTTTCAAGGCCCTGCGTCACGTCATAGGGCATGACGAGCTGGCCCGCCTCGGTCCAGTCGCGCAGGCGGCGGGTGAGGGTCGGGCCTTCGTGCATGAAGTCGGGCGAGAAGAAGCCCTCGATCCGCAGGCGCCGCATCAGCACCTGATCGAACTCTTTGGGCGCGGTGCGGGTGCCGGCGGTATAATCCGCGAGGAGCCCGCACACCGCGATCCGGCCATAGTGGTTCATGCGGGTCAGCACCTGATCGAGCAGCGGCCCGCCGACATTGTCGAAATAGACATCGAAGCCGCCAGCCTTGTCCAGTTGCGCGGCCACGTCTCCCGCCTTGTAGTCGATGGCCCCGGCAATCCCGAGCCTGTCCTTCAGATAGGCGCATTTTGCCGCACCTCCGGCGATGCCCCAGGCCTCGCAGCCGAGCAGCCCGGCGATCTGCACTGCGAGGATCCCGGTCGCCCCCGCCGCTGCCGAGACCAGCACCCGCTCGCCCGGCTTGGCCGCGCCGGTGCGCTCGATGCCCCACAGCGCGGTCCACCCGTTCATGCCGAGCGGGCCGAACCAGGCGCGGCGGTCGGCGACCGAAGGGTCGAGCCTGATCGCGCCCGACATGACCGCATCGACCGAGCTGAAATCGGCCCATTGGCCAAAGGCGCGCACCAGATCGCCTATTGCATATCCTTCCGCTCGGGTCTCGATCACCTCGCCCAGCACCAGCCCCGTCATCGGCCCGCCCACCGGCAGGGGCGGCTGGTAGCCGTCCTCGCGGTCGGAGAGCCACATCCGCGTGCCCGCGTCCATCGACAGATGGGTGTTGCGGATACGGATCTCGCCTTCATTCAGCGGGGCGAGCGGGGCCTCCACCAGCTCCAGCGCGGCGGCGAAATCGGTCCCTCGGGGGCGGCGGGCGATGCGCCAGATGCGGTTGTCCATCACCCCACTGTCCGGCTGGCGCGCCGCCACGGCAACCCCGCCTTTTCGCTAGGCCCCCGGGGCCTTCGGCTATCACTTTGGCGCGGTGCAGGGGGGCAGGGGGCTTCCTAGTCTTGCGCCCACAAGAGCAAGAGGGAGAGAGACATTATGGCACTCATCACGGTGATCGGCGCCAGCGGAAGGCAAGGCCTTGCGCAGGTGCGTCAGGCATTGGCGGCAGGCTACGACGTCCGCGCAATCTCGCGTCGGCCCGATGCGCTGGAGGGCGCCCCGGTCGACGGCGCGGAAAAGGTCGAAGTGCGGCCGATGGACCTCTACGACACCTCGACCTTCGCCGCGGCGCTCGAAGGCTCGGACTACATCTTCTACACCCACCCCCTGCAAGCCCGCGCCGACCGCGCTTACCTCGTCGGCGAGGTCGGCAAGGTCGCCGCGCATCTGGGCGTCAAGCGGGTGGTCTGGAACACTTCGAGCTGGATCCCCGACAAGCCCGGCGATCCCTTCACCTATGGCGGCAACACCCAAGGCATCAACGCGCTGTGGCGTAGCGGCGCGCCGGGGACCGTGTTCGGTTCGGTGCTGTTCATGGACAACCTGCTGACCGGCTGGGCGCGGCCCTTCATCGTCAATGAAGGCCGCTACGTCTATCCGCACAACCCCAATCTGGAAGCCAACTGGATCAGCCTCGACGATGTCGCCCGCTTCATGCTGGCGAGCCTCGAGCGGCCCGACATGGAAGGTGCCTGGCTCAACATCGGCGGGCCGGAGCGGCTGGTCGGCAAGCAGGTGACGCAGTGCCTTGCCGAGGCGCTGGGCAAGGACATCAAGTATGATCCCTGCACCCCCGAGGAATTCGGCCGCCTGCTGGTGAACGCGGCCGGGGATTCGATGCCTGCCGAGGCGCGCGACGAATTCGCCAAGGGCATCCAGGCCTTCTACGAATACAACAACACCGCGCCGACCAAGCCCTTCGCGGTCGACATGGACCATGTCTACGAACGCTTCCCCGAGCTTGAGGGCAAGCTGGAGACGATGGGAAGCTGGACCAAGCGGCAGGACTGGGGCGAGAGCAACTATCGCCCGGCGTTCGGGTGAATCCATGAGCGATCTGCGCGCGGCCAATATCGCGGTTGCGACGGCGTTCTACGAAGCATTGGCGGCGGGCGATTTCGATGCGCTCGCCGCTCTGCATTCCGACGACATCGTGTTCAACCTCGTCGGCACCACGCCGGTTTCGGGCCGGTGGGAGGGCAAGGCGGTGTGCTTCGGCCCGATCGTCGCGGATGGCGTGATCGGCAAGCTCGTGCCCGAGACGATCCGCTTCTCGCGGCAGTGGCGGATCATGAGCGCGGACGAGAACTGCGTCGTCGGCCTGATGCGCGGCGGGGGCACGGCCACCAACGGCCACGACTACACCCAGACCTACTGCCAGATCATGACGATCAGGGACGGGCTGATCGTGGAGCTGCACGAATTTTTCGACACCGCGCTGGTGGAACTGGCACTCAACGACAACCCCACGGCCAAGGGTCCGGTCGAGCCTTTACGCCCCTTTTCGTTCTGATCGCCTACCCGGGCGATGTTTCACGTGAAACACCGATTCAAGCGGGGGCCGAGAGGGGTCTGGAGGGGGTCACAAAGGGGTATAGAGGGGGTCCGGGGCGACCTTCGGGCAGCTAAGGCGACCCCTCCGGCATCCTACAGGAATGTCTCCCATTCCGACACCCCGTCACCCCAGCGAAAGCTGGGGCCTAAGGCCTCATCGTGCAGCGCTTGCCGCCCCAGGTCCCAGCTTGCGCTCGCAAAGCGAAGCGGCGCTTCAACAGTTTGACTTCCGCGATTACAGTGAGATATGAAGCGGTTGCGCTAGTTGAAGCCTGAGTGCGCTGAATGTTTACGAATGGACATTGAGGTTGAAGTAACGGGCCGCGCGGGCCCGAAAAAGCAATGTCACGTTGCCTTTGACAGTGCTAACGCATTTTATGAATGTGCGCTGCGATGTGCTGAGCCCGTTATCGATCCATTCAACCCTGCCGGCAAAGTCGCCCCGGGTTCGCCCACAATCGCGAATATCGCGTTTGCATCTGAGCTCTACATGAAAGCTCTCATTATTGCGCAGGGCCAAAAAGTTCCAAAAACTCATCGGCTTGATAAACTTTTTAATTCACTGCCTAACTCACATCAACAAAAGGTACGAAAACGTTACGCCAAAATAGCGAGAGTTGGATCTATGACTATTCGACAACATCTTGTTGAGCTCTCCAATGCATTTGAGAATTGGAGGTACATATTTGAGCGCACCGGTCATGTTCGGCTGGATAGGCTATTTGCATTGGCGACAGCGCTTTACGATGTCGCGCGTAATGAGAAGCCCGAATGGACTGTCACCGCATATCTCGATAGCCGGATCAAAGCCGGCCCCAAAGAGGGCATTCTATCGACCACTAACCTGGGCGGCGGTTTGATGGTGCAGACGCGGATCGCACAAGCCGGGAAGTAAGGTTATTCCGCCGCCTGCCGGTGCTCCTGTGCGAAGATCTGAACCAGATCATCGTCGCTCGCGGCGACCAGCTTTTCGACCCATTGGTGGAAGACCTGCCCGCCCTTCTCGTTGCGGCCGAACAGCACCTCCTTCATCAGCCCCGACTGCAGCGCCTGCTGCTGGCGCTTGCCGGTCTTGTAGTCCTCGTCGCGGACCACGATTTCGAGGAAGTTGAACTGGTCGTGCGCGGCCTGCACCTGCTCCGGGGTCTCGGGCTGGTTTTCCATGACGTAGAACTGGGTGGTGAAGCTCTCGCCCACCTTCTCGCCCGGGAAGAGCTGGCTGATCATCGCCCCGCGCTGGCCGCCGCCATAGAAGCTGGCGATCGAGATGTGCGGGAAGATCGTCCACACGCCCTGCACCAGCACTTCCTGCGGCAATTCATCATCGGACATGGCTTCCAGATCGAGCGGCTGATCGTCTTCGCCCGAAACCTTGATCGCGAACTTCGACGGGGTCGACAGCCGCTGGTGCGGGCCGAAGGCGAAGTAATTGGCGCGGTTGTAGAAATCCGCCCCGAAGGTGTCCTTGTGCAGCACCGGCAGGTGGTAGAAATCGAGATAGCCGTCATAGGCCGTCTTCCAGTTCGGACCCGGCAGTGTGCGCTGCGCAAACAGCGTCCAGCCTTCGAACTCGAACGCCTTCAAAAGCTCGTCATAACCGCACAGGTAATCGGCGATGGAGAGCTGCGATTGCGGGTCGAGCGTCACCCAGATCAGGCCCGCATTCTCGTAGACCGGGAACTTGGTGAGGCAGTGCTGGCTCTTGTCGATCTTGCCGAAGTCCTGCGGGGAGGCGACGCCGATCAGGTCGCCGTCGGCCTTGAAGGTCCAGCCGTGATAGCCGCAGGTGAAGCGGCTGGCATTGCCACAGCCCGCCGCGAGCGGGTTGCCGCGGTGGGTGCACATATTTAGGAAGGCGCCCATGCTCCCGTCCTTCTGGCGGCTGAGCAGCAGCGGCACGCCGCAGATGTCCATCGCCTTGAAGTCGCCGGGATTGGGCAGCTCGCAACTGGGCGCGACCATCAGCGGCAGGCGGCGGAAGATCTGGCGCTTCTCGCGCTCGAACAGCTCGGGATCGGTATAGGCCGAGGCGGGCACGCGGACGATGTCGTCAGCCAGCTCCATCGTGTCGGCCGCCCCGTGGGCGACGAGGTTGCGGGTCATTGCGACCAGCGTTTCGCGTGACATGGTGTTCCTCTCCCGGTTGTCGCCCGCGATCCTGCGCCCGGGTGCTGGAGGGGGCAATTGACATTTTTGTGCGATTCTGTGGGCCTGTTTCGGGGGGGCTCGATGCGAAGGGGCCAATGAAAAGGGGCGGGCCCTTGCGAGCCCGCCCCCTGTTCACGCCTGATCGGCAGATCAGAACTTGACGCTGGTCTGGATGAAGACCTGGCGACCGCGGTTCATCGACACCACGAGGTCGTCGCCCCGCGGGATGCCGAAGCCGCCCGCGCCGCCCGGCGGCAGGAACGGACGCCCGCCCGAGGTGACCACGAAGGTCTCGTCGGTGAGGTTGGTCGCGATCAGCGACAGCTTCCACTTGTCGTCCGGCGCGCCGATCGAGATGTTGGCGTCGAAGGTGACGTAGCTGTCCTGGATGTAGTCGTCGAAGTTCTGCTGGTCGGCAAAGTAGCTGCCCGAATAGAGCATGTTGCCGCCCACGAACAGATCGAGGCTGTCGTTGATCGGGGTGTCGTAATCGAAGGCGACATTGCCCGACCACTTCGGAGCGCGCGGTGCGGCGCGTCCGTTGATGTCGACACCGGCTGCGGTGCGGAAGGTGTCGGTGAACTTGGCATCGAGATAGCCGACATTCGCTGACAGGTCGAGGCCGTCGACCGGAGTCCGCCAGCGGGTTTCGATGTCCACGCCCTTCGAGGTGAGCTGGCCCGCGTTCAGCGTGATGAACTGGATGTTCACCGCGTCGAAGTTCTGCACCTGCAGGTCATCGACCACGTAGTAGTAGGCCGTGCCGTTGAGGGTGAAGTTGCGGTTGTCCATCTGCGAACGGAAGCCGATTTCGCCGCCGCGGGTGGTTTCCGAGCCGAAGATCAGCGAACCGAAGTTGCCCGACAGGGCCGCCTGGCTGAGGCTGTTCGAGGGCAGGGCCGAGTTGTCGATCCCGCCGCTCTTGAAGCCGGTGCGGAAGGCAGCGAACAGGTTGAGATCCGGGTTCACCTGGTACTTCAGGGTCACTTCGGGCGAGATGTTCTCGTCGGCGAAGCGGATCGGGCCCGAGTTGAAGCCCGGGCGCACGAAGCCGGGGCCCTGCAGGATGCCGTGCAGGTAGGGAACCGTGATCACCTGGGTCTTCGATTCGTCGGTGTAACGGGCACCGGCGACCAGTTCGAGCTGGTCGGTGAGGTTGAAGATCAACGAGCCGAACATCGAGTAGGCCGTCGTGGTGGTGGTGTGGTTCTTGTCCCAGTCATAGGTCGCGCCGGTCACCGGATCGGGCGCGATCAGCGAGATGTTGACGGCCTGCTGGGCGGTGTCGAACACGAAGGTGCGGTCTTCGTAGAAGGCACCGATCATGAAGTTCACCATCCCGTCGAAATCCGACGCGAGACGGAATTCCTGGGTGTATTGCTTGAGCTTGTTGTTCGGGTCCGAACAGCCCGTGCCCTGGGCGCGGCCCGGGGTGTTGGTGGCAGCCAGCGCCGGCGCGTTCGCGGCGAGGAAGCCAGGGTTGCGGAGGGCATTGCCGATGGGCGAGAAGGCCGGCCCGATACCGCCATAGGCATAGCAGTCGAAGTCGGTGGCATCCATGTTGAGGAAGCCGGTGGTCGAGGTCAGCCTGAGGTTGTCGGACAGGCCGTAGTTCATCAGCAGGCGCCCGAACCAGATCTCGGATTCGTTGAACGGCACGCCATTGCGGCCCTGGGCCTTGGAATTGCCCGGAACCCTGCCAGACAGCGCCGGGGCGCCATCGGGCATGAAGAACTTGTTGTCCTTGATATTGCAGTCATAGCCCGCCGGAATGGCGACCACGCCCTGGATCAGCCACACTGGATCGGCGATGCGGTTGGCGCCGCAGGAAACGTCCGAGTGCTGGACCGCGCCGTCACCCTCGTTGCGGGCATATTGCACCTTGAGGTTGGCGTCGAAGTTCGAGGTCGGCTCCCACGCGAGGGTGGTGCGCACGATCAGGCTTTCCTGGCCGCGGAAGCGCCCGTTGGCCGAGGTGAGGTTGGGTTGCATCTCGATGAAGCGGTTGATGTCGTTGTACTGCGCCGCGACGCGGACGCCGAGGTTCTCGGTCAGCGGGCCCGAGATATAGGCGCTGGCAAGGTAGCCCTGCTCCTCGAACTCGTAGTTGGCGGTGCCGCCGACTTCCCAGTTCTTGGTCGGATCGGCGGTCTGGAGCGCGAACACGCCCGCGGTGGCCGACTTGCCGAAGTAGAGCGACTGCGGGCCCTTGAGCACGTCGACCTGCTTCATGTCGAAGAAGCCCGACTGCACGAGGCGCATGGTCGAAAGCTGGACGCCGTCGAAGTCGAAGGCCACGGCGCTGTCGAAGGCGGCCGAGATGTTCGACGAACCGACGCCGCGCAGGGTGAGCTGGCCGCCCGAACCCGAACCGCCGACCTGCACCGTCAGCGAGGGCACGCGGGCGACGAGGGCCGCCACGTTGTTGGTGACGTAATTGTCGAGGGTCTCGCCGCTCACCGAGGTGATGGTGACGGGGACTTCCTGGAGGGTTTCGTTCTGGCGGCGGGCCTGCACGATGATGACGTTGTCGTCATCCTGCGTCGCGGCGGCCGTGTCGGCGGTGTCCTGCGCGAAGGCGGTGCCGGGCATCGCGGCGATGCCGGTCAGCGCTGCGCCGCAAAGCAAGGCACGCCGGAAGCCGCTGCGGCTTTCGGGCGCAATTCGGGCACGAAGTATGTTCATGGTCCTCTCTCCCCTTTGGGCCGCAGCTCTCCCGCGTACCCGGTTTTCCCCAACCCGTCGGCGCTTCTCCATCGCGCCTTTCGGTATGGGTTGAAGGTGTATGGTGCCGCCGGAAGCGCGCCATCAGCAAAAGCGATAGTGACCCCTGCAAACTGCGACAAATGCGCCACACGGATCGACGAAAGCACGATGCCGTAACGTCACTCGGCTGCCTCGCGGCTGGCGGAGGCCTCCCGCTGCATCTGCGCCACGCGCGGATCATTGGGCCACACCCACTCCGGCCCGAGCACCGGATCGACCCGCAGGGGAGCGGGGATGTGGTCGATCCCGATCATGCGGTCGAGGCTCTGGTGGAAGGAATAGATGCGCGCTTCCTGATAGGACAGCGGCACCGATCGGAAGGCGCTGCCCTCGACCGAATGCTGGATCGCCTCGCCGAATTGCGTGTCCTCGAGGATGATCGGGCTCATCTGCCGTCCGCCCGGCTGCGCGGCATCGGGGACCGTCCACAGGTCGGGCGCGGGTGTGTCCCCCCAGTCGAGCGCCATCGTCACCAGCTCCAGCCGCGTGGTGTTCAGCGAGGTCGGCCAGAACAGCAGCGGCGGCACGAAGTAGTTCGACAGGGGCGAGACCCAGTTGGGGAACAGGGTGTAGCTCTGGGTGCAGGTGCGCCCGAGTTCGCCCACACTCTCGATCTGCCGCCAGCCGGGCGGGCTGTCGATCGCGCGGACGTGCTCGCGGTCGGTCTGGCGCGGCGGGGGCGCAAGCATCCGCGCGTGGCCATTGGGATAGATCGTGTTGAGATTGCGCGATGAGTCCACCAGCGGGGCGACCGTATTCGGGTGGATGAAGGGCACATGGTAGACCTCCATGTTGGCCTCCATCGCGATCTTCCAGTTGCACTTCAGATCGAAGGAATGCCGCGCCGCCAGCCTGATGCGGTCGAAGGCGAACTCCTCCCACTCGCGCGCCAGCGGCCCGAGCCAGTCGAGGAGCGGCATCGCGTTCTCGTCGAAATTGACGAAGATCACCTTGCCGAACATCTCGCAGCGCACCGGCAGCAGGCCCCGGCAAGAAAGGTCGAAATCGGCCGGAAAGTCGCGCCGCTCCGGCACGCCCACCAGGCTCCCGTCGGTCTTGTAGGTCCAGTTGTGATAGCCGCACATCAACCGCGATGACTTGCCGCGGTCTTCGGTCACCACCGGCGCGCCGCGGTGGCGGCAGGTGTTGTGAAAGGCGCGCACCTTCCCGTCCATGCCGTGGACGATGAAGATCGGATCGCCGGCATTGTGCCAGCGCATGTAGCAGCCGGGCTCCGGAATCTCGTCGAGGTGCCCGGCAAACAGCCAGGACTTGCGGAACACGTGCTCCATCTCGAGTGCGAAGTATTCCGGCGAGGTATAGCGCCCGGCGGGCATGTCCGGGAGCGCAGGGAAGCCTTCCGGCGGCGCGGTGCGACGGCCCTCCCACTCCATCAGCGCCTTCAGTTGCGCGACTTCGGCCTCACCCATCATGGCGCCTCTCCCTCGGGGCGCGAGAATACATGCAGTGCCATGCGCGGCTGCCTCGCGCTTTCGACAGTGGCCTGAGGGCGTCCGCCCGATAGGCTGCCTCCAAAGAAAAACGCTTGTGGGAGAGAGCAGATGGCGGGACGGGTAGCGGGCAAGGTTGCGCTCGTGACAGGCGGGGCAATGGGGCTCGGCAAGGCGGATTGCGAGGTCCTGGCGCGCGAGGGTGCCAAGGTGATCGTCACCGACCGCGACGCCGAGCTTGCGCATCAGGTGGCGGATTCCATCGGCGGCGACGCCATGGCACTCGACGTCACCGACGAGGACCAGTGGGCGCAGGTGATCCAGGCCGTCAACGAGCGCCACGGCGGGCTCGACATCCTCGTGAACAATGCCGGCAACGTCATCTTCGAGAGCATCGAGGACTGCTCGACCGCCCATTTCCGCCTGCACCTCGATATCCATGTGATGGGCACCTTCTTCGGCTGCAAGCACGCGCTGCCGCTGATGAAGAACCGCCACAAGGTCGTGGGCGGCGGGGGCTCATCGATCATCAACATGGCCTCGACCGCGGCGCTGATGGGCTATGGCAACATCCCGGCCTATGCCGCCGCCAAGTCGGCCATCGCGGGCATGACCCGCGCGCTGGCGGTCGATTTCCAGGACAAGGGCTATGGCGTGCGCGTCAACGCGCTTGCGCCGGGCGGGATCGAGACTCCGATGGTGATGGGCATTTCGGGCCGCGGCGGCACCACGCCGATGGAGATCCCCGAAGGCCCGCTCGACGCCAATGCGCTCGGGCATCCGAAGGACGTGGCGGGCTGCGTGCTGTTCCTCGCCTCGGACGAGGCGCGCTTCCTCAACGGCCTGACGATCCCGGTGGACAATGGCCTCTACGCCCGCCCCCACCACTGAGAGCGATCAGTCGGGCGCGTACCGGTGGTACGTGCTCGGGCTGCTGACGCTGACGAGTGCGTTCAGTGTCGCTGACCGGCTGGTGTTCGGCATCCTGGTGCAGGACATCAAGGCCGCGTTCGCTCTGTCGGACTTCGAGCTCGGCCTCTTGGGCGGCCTTGCCTTCTCGCTGATCTACGTGCTGGCGGGATTTCCGGCCGCGCGCCTCGCCGACCGCTCGACCCGCAAGACCATTGTCGCGGCGGCCATCGCCTTCTGGAGCCTGATGACGGCGGCCTGCGGCATGGCGGCAGGGTTCTGGACGCTGTTCCTCGCGCGCACCGGCGTGGGCGTGGGCGAGGGCTGTTCCGGCCCGTCATCGCAGAGCATCGTCGCCGACTATTTCCCCCGGAGCGAACTCGCCAAGGCGATGGGCTACCTCACCATCGGCGCGAGCATGGGGACGGCGGGCGGTCTCATCATCGGCGGGCAGCTTGCCGAGATCTTCGACTGGCGCTGGGCCTTCATCCTGATGGGCCTGCCGGGGCTGCTGCTGGGCGGGATCATCTACCTCACCGTGCGCGAGCCCTTGCGGGGGCGCTATGCCCCGGCAGGCACCGACATGACGCAGTTGCCGCTGGGGGCCACGATCCGCAGCCTCCTGACCAACCGCGTGTTCATGGGGCTGGCGCTGGGCTGGGCGGTGCAGATCATGATCGGCTACGGCCTTGCCTTCTGGATGGCGGCGGTGATGCTGCGGATGTTCCCGATCTCGACCGGCGATGTCGGGCTGTACCTCGGCTTCACCTTTTTCCTTGGCGGCATCCCGGGGCCGATCCTCGGCGGCTACGCGACCCAGTGGCTGACCGGCCGCGACGAACGCTGGCGGGCATGGCTGCCGGGCGTGGTGAGCCTCGGCTGCGTCGCCCCGCTGGCGCTCAGTCTCACCTCCACCGGGTTCACTGCCTTCCTCGTGTGGTTCGGCATCGCCTATGCGATCTATGTGGCGAGCCAGGCCGGCATCCTGTCGGGCGTGCAGGCGGCGGTCGAACCGGCCAGCCGCGGCTTTGCGGTGGCGATCGCGCTGTTCTTCAACAACATCATCGGCCAGACGCTCGGCCTCGGCGTGATCGGCGCGCTCAGCGACAATCTCGGCGCGCGTTTCGGCGACAGCGCGCTGGCGGTGGCGGTGTTCGGTGTGAGCCTTGCCGCCGGGATCGCCGCGATGGCGATCTTTGCCTGGACGGCAGCGCAGATGGGCCCGAGCGGCTATCTGGACAAGATGCGCGGGGGTTGATCCGCAGGTCAGAACCCCGGATGGATCGCCATCGCCGCGCCGTCCACCAGCATTTCCGCGCCGGTCATGAAGGGGCACTCGTCCGAAGCGAGGAAGGCGATGGCGGCTGCCGTCTCGGCAGGATCGGCAAGGCGGTTGAGGGGCGAGGTCCGGGCAACGGCAGCCATCAGCCCGGGCATTGTGACCTCGGCCGCATCGAGGATGCCGGTATGGGTCGCGCCCGGAATCACGGTGTTGCAGCGGATCGCAAGGCCCGCCTTGGCGCACCATGTGGCGACCGATTTGGAGAGGATCCGCACGCCCGCCTTGCTCGCCGAATAGCCGACATCGGTCGGCAGCGGGGCGATGGCGGTGGTCGAGGCGATGTTGATGATCGCGCCTTTGGCGCCGCCGGGGTTCTCGCGCATGGCGGCAATCGCCGCGCGGCAGCCCGCCATGGTGCCGGTGAGGTTGACCGCCAGCACTGTGTCCCACGCGGCGAACATCGCCTCGTCATCGAGGTCGCCGATCCCGGCATGGCTCACCATCCCGGCATTGTTGACGAGGATGTCGAGCCGCCCGAAAGCCTCCACCGCCGTGGCGACGATCTGCGGCCAGCGCGCGCGGTCAGCCACGTCCTGCTGCACGAAGAGCGCGCCGGTCTCGCCGCACAGGGCCTGCCCGCGCACCGGATCGAGGTCTGTGCCGAGCACCCTGGCCCCGTCGGCAACGAGGCGCCGCACGGTCGCCGCCCCGATCCCGCTCGCGCAGCCGGTGACGATGGCGACCTTCCCCGAAAGGTCGGGCATTACTCGCTGTCCTTCCAGATCGCCGCACACGGGCGCTGGTTGTGCGTGGCGACGAAGCGCGCGAGGTTCTCGGTGCCCTCGGGCAGCTTCCAGCCCACGGTGAAGCCGAAATTGGCGAAGGCGAAGATCAGCAAGTCGGCGAAGGTGAATCGGCCCAGCGCGATGTGGTCCTTGTCGCCGAGGAAGGCGTCGAACATCCGCCACTTCTCGTCCGCCATGGCGAAGATTTCCGCGCCCGCACCTTCGGAGAGCACGCTCATGCGCGGGGCGAACATCGGGCGGCCGGTGGTGGCGCGGAAACCCATGGTCATCGGCACCACGACCTCCTGGTCGAACAGCCGCGCCCATTTGCGCACCGTGGCGCGCTCGACGGGCGTGGTGCCGAACAGGTTGGGCGCGGGGTGCAGTTCCTCGACATATTCGCAGATCGGCCAGCTCTCGGTAAGGCAGGTGCCGTCGTCCAGCTCCAGCGTCGGGGTGGTGCCCATCGGGTTGCGCGCGATGTATCCCTGATCCTGCCGGTTCTGGCCGGAGATGATGTCGTAGTGCACGCGGGTGAAGTCGCGGCCCTCGACGAGGCCCTTCTCGACCATGAACATCCGCACGAGGCGGGGATTGGGGCCGAGGCTCGAATGCAGGGTGGTCATGATCGTCTCTCCCGATTGATTTGCCGCCGGTTCTAGGGGTGTGAGGGGCCGCCGTCGCCCTCATATTTGCGCTAGGGCTTGCGCAGACCGGCTGTATTGCGCAACTAAAGCACCATGGATCACGCCCCCGCCCTTCCCCTCGCCGCAGACCCGCTCGACGATCAGGGAGAGCTGACGCGGCTGCATCCGCATTACGCCCATGCCCTCAGGGTGCAGACAACCTTGATGGCGCTGCCCGCCCTCGCCGGGGCACTGGTGCTGGAGAGCGCGTTTCTGGGCGCGGCCGGTTTCCCGAGCGGGATCATCGCCGGACCGGTGCTGCTGATCGCGCTGGCGCTGATCATCCGCATCCCCTCGCGCCGCTATGGTGCGCGCGGCTACCACATGGGCGGCGATCGGCTGCGGGTGGTGCGCGGCCTGCTGTTCCGTTCCGACACGGTGGTGCCCTTCGGCCGGGTCCAGCATATCGATGTCAACCAGGGGCCGCTCGAGCGGTTTTTCGGCATCGCCACGCTGACGCTCCATACCGCGGGCAACCACAATGCCAGCGTCTCGCTCCCGGGTCTGGGCGAGGATCTGGCGCGCGAGATGCGCGAGACGATCCGCGCCCATATCCGCCGCGAGACGGTGTGAGGTGCAGGCGGTGAGCCACCCGCAGCGTACAGCGCCGCTCAGCGTCGTGCTCGGCGCGATCACTTCGGCACGCGGGGCGTTCATCGGCGCGGCGGCAATCGCCTTCTCGGGGGTCGGCGGGGGCGGGCGCCTGTGGCTCGCGCTCGGGATCTTCGCGGCCGCAGTGGTGATC
>JACCDK010220702.1_pt1 | contig 15886 bp, 11 predicted proteins | sample 7445871 | NCBI WGS metagenome assembly JACCDK01 (sample SAMN15323436, study PRJNA562643) | freshwater metagenome | isolation source: river surface water | place: USA:Blue River Watershed | collected 2017-08-15 | reverse complement strand
CTTGCTGCGTGATGGTCGATGCGCCGCGTGACCGTTTGTCGCTAACAATATTGTCGAAAATAGCCGAAACGATACCGGGATAGTCAATCCCGCCATGGCTGAAAAATGTTTTGTCCTCCGCTGCGAGATAAGCATGGACCAGCGTCTTGGGGAAATCGGCATATTCCAATTGAACGCGCCGTTCGCGGGCGTAGCTATGAACGGGCTGTCCATTAATATCGCGTACCACCGTCGGCAAAGGCGATTCATATTCGATAAGCGCCTCTGCATCCGGAAGATTGCGCGCAAACAACGCCCAAAACAGCAAAAGCAGAAGAAACAGCGCACCCGCAGCATAAGTGCCCAAACGGAAACGCTTGCTTTGCCACCAACCCTGCCAGCGAGACACAAAATCTTCGGCGTCGCGTTTTAGCCGATAACGGATCGTTGCCGGCGCTTTGGCAGGTGGGGTCTGGATATCCATTACGGCCCCTATCTAGTCGATTTGCTCGGCAGGTCCAGAATGTAAATCATTAAATGGATATGAATTTGGCCGCATACACTTTTAAAGTGATGCAATCCGCCATACGAAAGAATTTTAAATGCACTGGACGGGCTGCGTAGGACCTTAAGCTATCCTGCGGAGGCGATGGGGCTTAGTCCGCCGCATTGCTTGGGTATTCGGCTTCAAGCGGGAAATCATTGCTTACAAAACCCTATCCCAACCTATCGGCATGATAAAAAGCGCGGCGCACGAATTGTAATAGCTGGCTAGGGTCAGGACCACTTAAATCACGCGATGCTCTTGCCGATAACATGCGGGAGTGCTAGCTAATAGCTACAGGGAATTCTGACGAGTGCCCCGATAGTCCGCCGTTCGGTGTTTACGCTCGGCAATTTAACAGGTTGACGCTACATGAGGCATGATATTTCCACCAACGCCGCCCGGTCAGGGCATGGCGCATGGGTTGGAAATCAAGCGCGCGCGATACACGCCCGCCATGCACAAGCAGCAGACGCATTTTTAACATTTCTACCACATCGCTTTGCTGACTGGAACGCTGTGCGTCCGGTCTGGCAACGTATCAACAATGAAGCGAACGGCCTTCGGCTAACAATCGGCTGCCGGGCTCGCTGGAGTAAATTACATGACAACGCGTATGCTTATCGACGCGCGTCACCGGGAAGAAACCCGGGTCGCAGTCGTAACAGGAAACCAGATTGAGGAATTTGATTTTGAATCGGCTGAGCACAAGCAGCTCAAAGGTAATATCTACCTCGCAAAAGTAACCAGGGTCGAACCATCGCTTCAGGCGGCTTTTGTCGATTATGGCGGCAACCGGCACGGCTTTTTGGCTTTTGCCGAAATTCACCCCGATTATTATCAAATTCCACGGGAAGACCGCGAGCGGTTGTTGGCTGAAGAAGCTGAGGCCGCTGCTGAAGAAGCTGCACTGCGTGAGCAGGAAGAAGAGGAAAGCGACGAGCCTTCTGACATCATGCAGGGTTCGGCCGAACGTGACAACGACGTAACAGACCTTATTGAGGTCGATAGCGACGACAGCATCGATACCATCGACATGACGGAGGGCGAAGAGCCTGACCTTGGCGGCAGTGGTGATGATTCGGATGAAAACGAACGAGACGATCAGCAAGGCGATAGCGGTCGCAACAACCGTCGCCGGCGTGGACGTGGCGGACGAAATGGCGAAGGCCGCGCACCAAAAGCAAGTGACGAAGTACGCGCTAAGCGCATGAATTTGCGCCGCCGGTACAAGATTCAGGACGTTATTCATCGTCGTCAAGTTTTGCTGGTTCAAGTCGTTAAAGAAGAACGCGGCAACAAGGGCGCTGCGCTCACGACCTATCTGAGCCTTGCGGGCCGTTATTGCGTATTGATGCCAAACACGTCGCATGGCGGTGGCATCAGCCGTAAAATCCACAGCGCCGCCGACCGTAAACGTTTAAAGAGCATTATTTCCGACCTGACATTGCCCGCGACTATGGGTTGCATCATCCGGACTGCCGGACTTGCTCGGACGAAGCCTGAAATTAAGCGTGATTTTGATTATCTGGCGCGCCTGTGGGACGAAATTCGTGAGCGGACCCTGCGCGGTGCTGCGCCTATGCTGATCCACACAGACAGCGATCTTATCAAGCGCGCCATTCGGGATATCTATAATAAAGATATTGATGAGGTATTCGTTGAAGGCCCCGACGGATATAAGGCCGCCAAGGACTTTATGAAGCTGCTCATGCCAAGCCACGCAAAGCGTGTGCAGCATTATGCTGACCCTGTTCCTTTGTTCCAACGCTATCATGTCGAAGATCAGTTGAACGCGATGTATCAGCCGATCGTCCAGTTGAAATCGGGTGGCTATATTGTCATCAATCCGACCGAAGCATTAGTTTCGATCGACATCAACTCCGGCCGTTCGACCAAAGAACATGGCATTGAACAAACCGCGCTTTCAACCAATTTGGAAGCGGCGCGGGAAATCGCCCGTCAATTGCGTTTGCGTGATATGGCCGGCCTTGTCGTCATCGACTTCATCGATATGGAGCATCATTCGAACGCCCGCAAAGTCGAGCGGGCGATGAAAGAAGCTTTGAAGCATGATCGCGCGCGTATTCAAGTTGGTCGTATTTCCAGCTTTGGCCTGATGGAAATGAGCCGTCAGCGCCTGCGCACCGGCGTGCTGGAGGCATCAACCCGTGAATGTCCGCATTGTGAAGGCACTGGTCTGGTTCGCACCGCGTCGTCGGCGGCATTGTCCGCGCTGCGTCTTATCGAGGATGAAGCAGCCAAGGGGCAAGGCAACCAGATCGTGTTGCAGGCAAGCCAAGAGGCAACCATCTATTGCCTCAACAACAAGCGTGCCGAATTGGCCGCGATAGAAGATCGCTACCATGTCCGCATCCTAATCGTTCCCAATGGCGAAACGGAAGGCGCAAAGCTCGCAGTCTCCAGCTCCGGCCCACGTCCAGAGCGTCCGGTCGAACTGCCGCCAATTATAGATCTCGACGATGACGACATTGAAGACAATTTCGACGATGAAGCCGAAGATGGCGAAGAAACTGTGCGTGAGCCACGTCGTGCCAGAGACGACCGTCCCCGCGAAGAAGGGGAAGGCGGTGAAGGTCGTAAACGCAAGCGTCGCCGTGGCCGCCGCGGTGGCAAGGGTCGAGATCGTGATGCTCGCCCCGAAGGCGAGGATGCGGTTGCTGACGAAAATAAGGTTTCCGCGGAACGTTCCGAAGGCGACGATATAAATCAAGCCCCTGAAGCCGACACAGAAGCGAAACCAAAGGCGCGCCGCGGACGTCGTGGTGGCAGAGGTCGTGACCGTCAGGAAACGAGCGTTGATGGTGTTACGGAAGTTTCAGCATCTACCGAATCCGAAGCGCCTGCGGTCGCGGAAGTCGTGCAAGAAGTTGATGCGAAGCCAAAGCGTCGCAGCCGCGCCAAGCCAAAGACTGACGCTATTGATGTTGAAGCAAGCACCGCGTCTGTAGCGGCTGACAAAGCTCCTGCTGCCAAGGTAAAGGCTCCAGCCAAGCCACGCGCGAAGGCGAAGGCAACATCGTCTGAAGCGGAAGCCACCGTTGAAAAGACTGCGGAGACACCAAAGGCCAAGGCTCCACGCAAGAAATCTGCCGCAAAAGATGCCGCGAAAGATGTGGCATCTACACAAGCGGACGGCACACCCGATGACGGCACGCCACGCACGGGTTGGTGGCAACGGACCTTCGGTTAAGAATTAAGCGTGTCAAAACAACAAAACCCTGCTGGTCGCTGATCGGTGGGGTTTTGTTTGCCAAATTTCTTCATTGCGCGTTCATACTGTTCGGGCCATTCACCTGACATGGAAATTTTAATATTTCGTGTGCTCCGCTCAGCGTTCACCCTGTTCCTTGCCGTATGGATTTCTGTGCAACCAGCCATGGCGCAGTCTATTTTACGCGACGCAGAGACCGAAGCCTTTTTCAAGGAAATTTCGGCACCGTTGATTGAGGCGGCGGGGCTTGATCCCAAAAATGTCGACATCATTTTAATCAACGACAAGTCGATCAACGCCTTTGTCGCGGGCGGCCAAGCCGTTTACATTCACAGCGGCTTGATAGACACCGCAACGACCGCAAATGAGGTTCAGGGCGTAATCGCGCACGAGCTGGGCCACATTGTCGGCGGTCATGTCGTGCGCTTCGATGAGGGCGCTTCTGCCGCCAGTGGCATCAGCATCGCTAGCCTCATACTGGCAGCAGCAGCGATCGCGGCGGGCGCAGGCGAGGCCGGAATGGGCATATTGTCGGCAGGGCAACAAGCCGCAATGGGCAAATTCTTGGCCTATACCCGCGGACAAGAGGGCACAGCCGATGCGTCAGGTGCGCAATATTTGTCTAAGGCTGGAATCACAGGCCGTGGTTCCATCAGCTTTTTCAAAAAGCTTCAGAATTTTGAATTCCGCCTCGGCATCCCGCAAGAGGACAGCTATGGGCGATCTCATCCTTTATCGGGTGAACGTATATCGGTGCTGGAGGATACTTATTCGGCCGACCCTGCTTGGAACGCGCCATTAAACCCCAAATGGGAAAGTGATTTTAAACGCGTGAAGGCAAAGCTGACCGGCTTTCTCGCCGACCCCACAGCAACGATGCGCGATTATCCTGAATCGGACAAATCGGTCCCTGCCCGCTACGCACGCGCTTATGCTTGGCATAAATCAGCCTATCCGCAAAAGGCGTTGGATGAGTCCTCCGCTCTTGTTTCCTCCGCGCCCGAGGATCCCTATTTCCTTGAATTACATGGACAGATTTTGTTGGAATCCGGACGCCCTGCAGATGCCATTATACCATTGCGCAAAGCCGTAAGCCTGACCGGCAATCAACCATTAATCGCCGCGATATTTGGACATGCGTTGATCGCTTCGGAAGACAAAACGCAGCTTGATGAAGCCGTGCAGGTACTGAAAGCTGCTGTCACCAAGGACAACCAAAATCCGTTTGCATGGTATCAGCTTGGCGTCGTCTATGCACAAAAGGGCGATACAGCGCGGGCTGCATTGGCCAGCGCCGAACGCTATTTGATGGAAGGTGCGCCGCAATTTGCGTTATCCAACGCGCAAACTGCAATGGCTGGGTTGCCCGAATTTTCGCCTGATTGGATACGGGCACAAGATATCAATATGGTGGCCGAAGCACAGCTGGCGCAGTTAAAAAAGCGCCGCCGCTAAAAAGCTAGCAGAATATGCGCGTCGCAGCTAATCAATGTCCATGAACGAAAAAGCGTCAAATCGCCGGATTATCATCGCAACCATTGGCGCGGGATTAGCTATCTTATTTGCTTTGGTGGCCTATATTTTCTGGCCAAGCGTCATCCCCGTTGGCGCTACGGATGGTGCAACGTCCACCGAAGCTGCGACAAAATCTGCCAATGATGCGGTTGCCGCTGCCGGCATGTCCCCCGCGCAACGCAAGGCGACGGAGGCTTTGGTGAGAGCCTATATCCTCGAAAACCCCGAAATCATAACCGACGCTGTCGCCATTTTGCAGCAACGTGATGTTGCAAAGCGCTTGGCTGCTGCGGGCAATCAAATCGCAAAACCCTTTCCCGGAGCAGAGGCCGGAAATCCAAAGGGCGACGTGACGATTGTCGAATTCACCGACTATAATTGCGGATTTTGTCGCGCAAGCGTGCCCGATGTCCAGCGTTTGTTGAAAAGCGATGGCAATATTCGGCTAGTCTATCGCGAATTGCCGATCCTCAGCCAATCCAGCCGGGAGGCGGCCTTATGGGCGCTTGCAGCCGCGCGCCAAGGCAAGCACAAGGCCTTTCATGATGCATTATTTGCCGGTGGCCGCGCTGACGCAGCGAACATAGCGGACGCCGCGCGCAAAGCAGGGCTTGATATGGGCGCAGCCCGAACCTTCGCGGCATCAGCGCAAGCAAACCAAGAAATCGAGCGCAATTTGGCGCTGATGCAACAAATCGGATTCAACGGCACACCGACATTCATCATCGGTGACCAGATTTTGGAGGGCGCCTTGGGCTATGACGCGCTGAAAACCGCAGTAGAAAAGGCGCGTGCGAAGGGCTGATTAGCCCTTTTTTCCTTGCGCAATCACATACCATTCCACGGAACCCTTGCGGCTTGCCGGTGGCTTTGCATGTTTGACCGTATTGAAGTTCGTTTTAAGAATATTCAACATCGCTGGATCAGTACCCCCTGCAAACACCTTGGCGACAAAATCACCGCCTGGCACCAGGACCTGGATCGCAAAATCCACCGCGGCCTCAACAAGGCCCATGGTACGCAAATGGTCGGTCTGCTTATGCCCGACGGTATTGGCCGCCATGTCCGACAGAATCAAATCCGGCGCGCTACCCAGTTCCGCTATCAACCGGTCGGGTGCGCTGTCATGCATGAAGTCCATCTCCAGCAGAATAACGCCCTCCAGCGGGTCAACGGGCAATAAATCAATGCCGACAATGGCAGCCTTTGGTTGTTGCCGACGCACCACTTGGGCCCATCCACCGGGTGCAACGCCCAAATCGACGACGGCCTTCTTCCCGCGCAGAATGTGGAATTTTTCGTCGAGTTCAACCAGCTTATAAGCGGCGCGGCTACGATAGCCTTCACCTTGCGCGCGCTTGACATAAGGGTCGTTTAACTGACGCTCAAGCCAACGGGTCGATTGCGCACTGCGCCGTTTTGCCGTTTTCACTTTCTGTTTTCCGGCGAGTGTTCTGCCCGAATTTTTACCACCAAAAAGATTATCTGCCATAGCTCAATTCCGCCGATTGCGGCGCTTAGCGTCGCTGGCCATCAGCGCGCGCAATATACCTTCGCGAATGCCGCGATCTGCAACGCCCAGCCGTTCGCCAGGCCATATGTCAAAAATAGATTCCAATATCGCACAACCAGCCACCACCAAATCAGCGCGCTCTTGACCAATAGTCGGAAATTCCGCGCGTCCGGCAATGGTGCGATGTGCCAGCTCGCGGCTGATATCACGCATGGCAGCAGTCGGCAGATGCAAACCATCCACAGCTCGCCGATCATAGCTATTGAGCTTCAGATAGACGCTGGCGAGTGTTGTGACGGTCCCTGATGTCCCCAATAGACGCCGATGTCCGCCATCTTCGGGCAAGCGGGCCGCAAAGTCGGCAAAACTGGCCATGACTTTATCACGCATCGCTTGGTAACTTGCCCGCAATTGTTCCGGACTGTCACCTTTAGTGCGTTCGCTCTCGGTAAGCGAGACAACGCCCCAGGGCACGCTTACCCAATCGATAATTTCAGGAATGACGTTGCGTGTCGACACAAGCACCAACTCGGTTGAACCGCCACCAATATCAAAAATCAGCGCTGGCCCTTCTCCCTTTTCTAATAGAGCGTAGCAACCCATAACTGCCAGCCGCGCCTCTTCTTTTGGGCTGATGATATCAAGGTGGATACCTGTCTCTCGCTTCACCCGTTCGATAAACTGTACGCCGTTCACCGCCTGACGGCAGGCCTCAGTCGCGACAGAGCGGGCGAGCACCACGTTACGTTTTTTTAGTTTCTCGGCGCATACAGCCAACGCTTCAACCGCACGGTCCATGGCCTCCTCGCTCATGCGGCCCGTGGAGGTCATCCCCTCACCCAGACGTACAACGCGCGAAAACGCATCCACAACGGTAAAATCATCGCCACCCGCACGCGCGATAAGCAATCTGCAATTGTTGGTACCAAGGTCAAGCGCGGCGTAAGCGTTGCGTTCAAGCCAATTACGGCGCAAGGCCGCATCATTACCCTGAATGGCCGGTTCGAACGCTTTTGCAACGTCGGGACGCGCTGCGCCTTTGGCCGAAGCCTGCTGCAGCTTTGCAGCCTTGGGTGCCGCATTTTTGCGACGGGACGGCTTTTTACGTTTTCGCCCACGTCCGTTTTGCGGCGATGGCGCGACATTTTCGCCCATAGCCGATAACTCACTTCTTATGTTCTAGCCGGTCGGATGCTCCGCCGGTACCTGACGGTCATGCTACCCGCAGAGTGATAAAGATTCAAGATTTTTGAACACCCGCCACAGCCACCCGATTCAGCGGGTTGACCGTGCATAGCCTCAAGCATATAGGCCCAGCCGTTGTTCCCCGGTCGTCTAACGGTAAGACTACGGACTCTGACTCCGTCTATTGAGGTTCGAATCCTTACCGGGGAACCAAGTTAAAACGCGCGAACTCAGCCTGTTTCAAAACCTTCAATTTCTCTTTTTTTACGAAGCTCCAAATAGAGTTCTGAAACAAATTCTGCGACGCGCACGCTTGATGCAGCATCGTATTGGTAAGATCTTGATGTGGTTTTTCCCTTCTCATAACCCAAAAAGAAGGCTGGCTTTTAACGATAAAAGAAATGACCCTATTGTAAATTGCTACATTGCCGTCAAAGAGCGCCCTGAATCATGGAGTGAATAATGGCATTTTCAACTGTTAAGGTTTTAACCAAGCATCATTGGAACAAGGGGCTGTTCTCCTTTTCGGTGTCGCGGCCTTCGTCATTCCGCTTTGTCAGCGGTCAATTCGTGATGATTGGTCTTATGGTTAATGATAAGCCATTGATGCGTGCTTATTCTATGGCCTCGCCGTTTTGGGATGAATCGCTCGAATTTTTAAGCATTATTGTTCCCGATGGTCCGCTCACCAGCCAATTGTGCAAAATCCAGCCCGGTGATGAAATTCTTTTAGGTGCCAAACCAACCGGCACACTGACGCTGGACGCGTTGCTGCCTGGAAAGCGGCTGCATTTGATCGGAACCGGAACCGGATTGGCCCCTTGGATGTCAATCATTCGCGATCCTGAAGCATATGAGCGCTACGAAAAGATAACCGTTCAGCACACCGTGCGACAGATTGAAGATCTGGCGTTTCGTGATGTACTGGAATCGCAACTCGCGGATGATCCCTTGGTTGCTGACGAGGCAAAGCAGAAACTCTTTTATGATCCGTCAGTCACCAAATGCCCGACATGGACCGGCGAAAATCGACGCATCACGCAAAGAATTGAAAGCGGGGATTATCCGCTGGATCCGGAATTTGACCGCGTCATGCTCTGCGGCAGCATGGCGATGATCAAAGAAACTGGCGCTTTATTGGAAAGCCTTGGCTTCACCGAAGGTGCACAATCGCAACCCGGCACTTATGTACTGGAACGCGCGTTTGTAGGCTGACGGCGCTCGTCACACATAATGGTCCCAAACCGCCAAATAATATTATTTTCATAACGCTCCCCGGGGTTAAGCCTGATCGAGGCAAAGTCGGGTTGATTGGGGGCGTTTGGAAACATTTGCGGTTCTAAGGCTATTGCATCGCCGATTTGATAGCTTTTGCCGGCTTTGCCTGTGGTGGAGCCATCAAAGAAATTGCCGGAATAAAATTGCAACCCGGGTTGATTGGACAATAATGTCATTGTTCGCCCCGAAACTGGATCTTGCAATATGGCGTGCAATCGTGGTTCGCGTGCTACGATCGCATCAATGACCCAATTATGGTCGTATCCAAATCCACGCCGTATTTGTTCATCAGAAACATCGCGGACATGCGCACGGATCGTTTTGGGGATGCGAAAATCAAACATGCTGCCCTCGACCTCGCGCCGCTCACCAGTCGGGATGAGGGCGTCATCCACGGGCAGATAATGCGCAGCATTGATCATCAACAGATGATCCATTGCGTCATAGGCCGCGCCTTCACCGCCTAAATTCCAATAAGCATGATTAGACAGATTAACCATAGTCGGTGCATCTGTAGTCGCTTGGTACAGCACCGACAAAGCATTGTCTGCGTGCAACTGATAGGTTGCGGTTACGGATAGATTCCCTGGATAGCCTTGGTCTCCATCGGGGCTAATATGTGAAAGCGTCACCGACAACGCCGCTTCATCGCAAGCTGTGACGGTCCAGTTAACCTTGTTAAAGCCAATATCACCGCCATGCAGGGAATTGGTGGCATCATTCGCGGGCAGCAGATATGCATTTCCTGCCAAACTAAAGCGCGCGCCAGCAATACGATTGGCCACGCGCCCGACCGTTGAACCGGCATATTGCATCTGGGTCACATAGGCGTCCAGCGTATCATATCCCATCGTCACGTCCGCAAAGCGGCCTTGCGCGTCGGGGACAGAAACCGATTGTATCGCAGCGCCATAGCCAATGATCCGCACACGCATGCCTTTTGCATTGGTGAGGGTAATCGCTTCAACGCTATCACCGTTGGCGAGCGTCCCGAAAAATTCTCTATTAAGCTGCGACCGCGTCAGAATAGATTCCTTTTCATCTAAGCACTTTCACACGTCACATAGGCCCCAGATTTTGTATGGCGCGCCGCGTCTTTGCTATTTGAATCCTAACCCTGCGTTTCGCTGTTGTCGTAGCGCATTTCAAGATAACGCCCACGCACCGCAAGCTTATCCAGCTCTCCGCGCGCAATTTGCCCCGTCATAGTCTCAATTTCGCGATCAATGGTTTTCAATCCGTCAACAAGCTGCTGCGCGGGTGTTTTTCCGGCATGTTCTTTGTGTTTCAGGCTGTCTGGAATTTTCTTATAGCCATTAATAAGCTCCGGCAGATGTTCGCCCACCAGCTTGCGTACTTCACGTGCCGCCGGATCATTTTCGTCCAATGTCTGCAATTGCGGTGCAAGCTGATCCAACCGCAGACCAATATCCTGCATCAAGCTAACTGCGGGTGCCGGCAAAGCCGGGCGCTGTGACTCCAACCATATTTCAGTTTTGCCAGCCAAAGTCGCGAGATCCGTAACACGCAAGCTTTCTGCAGTTGGCATGGGCATTTCGGGATAACGCATCAGCACATAAGCCGCCGCCACGCCGACAATGCCAGTAATCATCACCCCCCAAAAACCAATGCCGTCAATGATAGCGCCAACAATGCCAGCGCCGATCATTACCACGCCTATTGCGACCACAGCTTTGCTCAGCTTGCCCCAAAAATGCGCACGGCGTAGCGCCTGTGACTTGGAACCAATGGGCTTCATCCGCACATTGCGTAAAGACCGCGCCGCTGCGTTGAGGGTTTCGTTCGCGTTGGATGCTGGGCTGTTCATGTCAGAAAATCATTCACAAATGGGGTTTGCACTATCACCCCTCCAAAGCCGAAAGCAAACCGCTGTCTTGTGTCTCCTTTACCGCCTGCGCCTGACCTTCGGCGCGAGCGATATAGCCCTTGGACTTTTCGACCTCTTTCTCCAGCGCATCCGATGTTTGTTTCATGCTGTCGAGTGCTTTCAGCTTAAAGGTATCAATGGCGTCCATCGTGTCATAGATATTCTGAAACGCTCGGCTTAATGTTTCCAATGGAATGGTCGATGCCGCCGCCTGTTCATGGATACGTCCGGTATTGTCGCGCAACAATTGGCCCGTACTATCAATGATATTGGCTGTTGTAGTGTTTAGCGACGTAATTTGGTCTAATACCAATTTCTGATTGGTCATGGCTTGCGCCACCGTGACCGCCGTACGCAAAGCGCCTACGGTCGTTGTCGATGCACGGTCAACGCCCTTTACCAACTCCACATTGTTCTTTTTCACGAGATCAAGCGCAAGATAGCCTTGCACCGTCACGGCCATCTGCGTGAGCAAATCCTGTGTCCGCTGACGCACATAAAACAACGCGCTTTCCTTGATCGCGCGCGCCTTGGCAGGGTCGGACAATTCAAGTTCAACAGCCTTTTCCTCCAACTTTGTATCTAGTTGCTTGGACATGATGATCATTTGCTCCAGCTTGCCCATGGCAACCCAGAGATTTTGACGTTCTACATCAATGGCTGCATTGTCCATCAACAACTCATCCTTGCCGTTACCAAGCCGCCCGAGGATCGAACTGATATGCGTTTGCGAACTTTGATAGCTGTCGAAATAATTACGTAGCTTATTTCCAAAGGGAATGATGCCAAACAGCTTCTGCTTGGTCATCAGATTGCCTTTTTTGGAAGGGTCTAAATCTTCCACGACGCGTCGCAATTCCGCAAGATCCGCACCGACGCCGGACTCTGCGTCCATCCGGCGGATGGGCTTGTCCAAAAAGCGGTTGGACTGCGCCGACGCTTCCATAATCTCCTTGCGGCCCATATTGGTTAGCTGGTCAACGCGCTTACCAAATTCAGGGCTGTTAACGTCCTGCGCAATCAGGTCAGCGACATAAGCATCGACACGTTGTGCGAGCTTACTTTGCTGCTCATCGGTCACTGGAACCAACCCTATCGCCTGTTGCGGGGCTACCGTCGGCACAGGGTCCGGCGGGGTCAGCTTTAGCTCTTGCGCGGTCTGGGTTGCTGTTTCAGTCGACATCGCCAAAAATTCCTCTGTCATTGTTTATGAAATCAGATGGAACCTGTGCCTCACCTTTTCAAGCATTTCCGGCCCCAGCTGTATTATTTTTCTAATACAGCACTGTCTTGCGTCTTCAAAGCCGCTTCGACCAGCGGGGATAATCCTTCGACAACCCGCGATACGCCCTTGGCATTGGGATGAATATTATCCGGCAACATTAACGCCGGATCCGTTACCACGCCATCAAGGAAAAAGGGATAAAGCAACGCGTCATATTTTTCGGCAAGCGCCGGAAAAAGGCCGTTGAAAGATTGTACATAATCGGCACCTAAATTGGGAGCTGCCAGCATACCCGTCAACACCACCGGAATGTTTCGACGTTTCAATTCGTCCATCATCGCGGTCATATTCGCCTTGGTTTCTGTAGGCTTAATCCCGCGCAACATATCATTGCCGCCAAGGCCAAGCACGACCAGGTCAGGTTTGCGGTCCAGATTATCAAGCACAAAGGCCAACCGTGTTTTACCAGCCGCTGTGGTATCCCCCGACACGCCGGCATTATGTACACGAACGTTCATACCGTCGGCCTGCAATGCGGCCTGTAATTGTGGGGCAAGTCCTTCATTCGGCGCAAGGCGATATCCGGCATAAAGGCTGTCACCGAATGCAACGACCAAATGGTCATACTGCACGACCTTTGCCGTTTCCTGAACTTCGGCCTTATTGTCTACTACAGGATTAGACCCGCATCCCGACAACCCTTGGATTGCGACACATAACGCCCCATATACCCAAAAACTTCTCATAAGGACTTTTCCTTGCACGCTCCGGTCAATCACAAAGCGGATATGGCAATCCGCGCGGCAAATGTCACCCTTAGCCTTGGCAGTAACGACGCATCCGTGTCGATTTTACGCGGCGTAGATCTTGCAGTGCCCTATGACAGCAGCGTTGCTTTGCTCGGTCCCTCTGGATCGGGCAAATCTTCGTTGATGGCTGTGCTCGCCGGGTTGGAGCAAGCCAGCGGCGGTACGGTCCTCGTCGATGGACTAGATTTTACACAACTGGATGAAGACGCACTCGCGCGAGCACGGCGCGGACGCATTGGCATTGTGTTACAGGCATTTCACTTATTGCCCACCATGACCGCGCTTGAAAATGTCGCGATCCCCTTGGAGCTGGCGGGTCTGGAAGATCCATTTGGACGCGCGCAAAAGGAACTTGAAGCCGTTGGCCTTGGCCACCGGCTCACGCATTATCCATCACAATTGTCCGGCGGTGAACAGCAACGTGTCGCTATTGCCCGCGCCATGGCCGCAGGGCCAAAGATCATCTTTGCCGATGAACCAACCGGCAATTTGGATGGGGCTACCGGCGCTGCCATTGTCGATCTCTTATTCGCACGCCGCGCTGCATTGGGTGCAACATTGTTGATTATCACCCACGACCCCGAACTTGCGCGCAAATGTGATCGCGTGATTTCGATGCACGACGGCCATGTGGTGGAGAGCGGCGCTTGAGCCTATCCCTCACTGCGATTTGGCGCATAGCGCGCCGTGATCTGTCCGCGCGTATCCGTGGACTGCGATTATTGGCGATTTGCCTGTTCCTGGGCGTTGCAACGCTTGCGGCGATTGGTAGCTTGACCGCGGGCATCGCCGATGAACTTTCACGCCGTGGCCAGACTATCCTTGGGGGTGATGTCGAAATCGGAATCGCGCATCGCGAAGCAACGCAAGCCGAAATGGAGGCTATGCGCAAAGCCGGCGCAGTTTCCGAAACCATCCGTTTGCGGGTGATGGCCATAGGCCCCCAAATGGGTGGGGACAGCTTACTCGCAGAGTTGAAGGCCGTAGATAATGTCTATCCACATTATGGCGCGTTAACGTTGCGTGACGGCGGCGTGGTTAAGGCCCCAGCGAAAAGCGAAGTATATATCGGCCCGACCTTATCCGAACGGCTCAATATCGATACCGGCGGAACCGTTCGCTTCGGTGAAGAAACTTTTAAGGTCGCGGGTATCATTGCCGAAGAGCCTGATCGCTTGGGCGAAGGCTTCACGCTTGGTCCAGTGGCCATCATCAACATGCTGTCGCTGCCAGCTACCGGCCTGATCCAGCCAGGGAGCATGTATGAGGCAAAATACCGCATCAAGCTCTCAGTGGACGAAGACGCCGCTGCCGTCGCAAAAACGCTAGAGGCGCAGTTCCCGTCGGCAGGTTGGGACATCACAGATCGCTCCAACGGCGCGCCGGGTACAAGGCGCTTCATTGAACGCATGGGCCAGTTTCTGACGCTTGTCGGCCTTGCCGCTTTAGTCATCGCGGGCATTGGCGTCGGCAATGGCGTGAGCAGCTATCTCGCCAGCAAGCGCGCCAGCATTGCGACGTTAAAAGTTACCGGCGCGGACAGTGGAACGATATTCCGCATCTATATGCTGCAAATCCTGACCGTTGCCGCCGGCGCAATTATCGCTGGCCTCGCGGTGGGCAGTGTCATGCCGATGGTCATTGGCTGGGCGGCTGGCGATATATTGCCCGTCGCGCCGGGCTTTAACCTACATCCCTTGCCCTTGTTCGTCAGTGCGGTTTACGGCCTATTGATTGCCATTGCCTTTGCTTTGCCGCCCTTGGCCCGCGCCCGCAACGTGCCTGCCGCTGGGCTATTCCGCGCGATTGTGGAAGGTAATGCCCGTATCGACCGACGCAGCGCCATCTGGGTGATTGCGGCCATCTGCGCTATCATTACACTTGCGGTGGTGACGGCACGAGAGCCTATGTTCTCGCTCGCCTTTATCGGCGCAGCCTTTGGTCTGCTGTTGCTTCTCACGGGCATCGCTTGGTTGCTGCGCTTTATCGCTTTACGCCTGCCACGGCCCAAGGCGCCACTGCCGCGCCTCGCACTCGCCAACCTACACCGCCCGGGCGCGCAGACGCAGGCCTTGGTCGTGGCGCTTGGCCTTGGCCTCACCTTATTTGTGACGCTCGCAGCCATTCAAACCAGCATCAACAATGAAATCAAGAACAGCGTGCCCGACCGCGCGCCCAGTTTCTTTGCCTTGGATATCCCACGCGAGGGCGCAGCCCAGTTCACGCAAATGGTGCAGCAAGCCGACCCCAAGGCCACCATCAATATGATACCCGCCCTGCGCGGCACTATCGTCGAATATGGCGGCCAACGAGTGGATCAATTGGAAGAACTGCCCGAAGGCGCATGGATCCTGAATGGCGATCGCGGGCTAACCTATAGCAGCGCACTGCCCAAGGGTAGCGAGATTGTCGCAGGCAATTGGTGGCCTGCGAATTATAAAGGCCCCGCCTTAGTCAGCCTTGAAGCGGAAGCCGCCGAAAGCTTGGGCGTAAGCGTGGGCGATAGCTTGACCATCAGCCTGCTTGGTGTAGAGATTCCTGCCAAAATCGCGTCCTTGCGCACCGTCAAATGGGATAATTTTGGCCTGAATTATGTGATGGTGTTTTCGCCGGGAAGCTTGGACGCCGCGCCGCACAATATGGTGGCAACATTGACGGTGTCTAAGCCAGCCGAGCGCATATTGGCAAAATCAATTCCGCCCGCTTTCCCCTCAT
>JACCDK010722920.1_pt1 | contig 15893 bp, 14 predicted proteins | sample 7445871 | NCBI WGS metagenome assembly JACCDK01 (sample SAMN15323436, study PRJNA562643) | freshwater metagenome | isolation source: river surface water | place: USA:Blue River Watershed | collected 2017-08-15 | reverse complement strand
AGCAGGATCTGCAGTCAATCTCGAACTCGCAGCACAGATGGATATGCGCATGGGCGGTCACATCGTTCAAGGCCATGTTGATGGCGTTGCAACAGTTGTTTCACGGATGCCAGGGGAGAAGTGGGAGCAATTCATCATTGCAGTCCCGTCTGACCTTGCGCGCTATATCGTTAACCAAGGATCAATCTGCGTTGATGGGGTATCGCTGACTGTCGGCGAGATTAACGATTCCAATAACCAGGTCACACTCTGGCTAATTCCAGAGACTCTTGCCAAGACCAACCTTTCACTGAAGGCAGCAGGAGATATCGTCAATATCGAGGTGGATATTTTGGCCAAGTACGTCGAACGTCTCATTTCAAAGGGTGCAAAGTAATGTCCATTAAATCAGCGTTAGAAGAATTCGCAGCAGGAAAGTTCCTAATTGTTATCGACAATGAATCACGTGAAGATGAAGGCGATCTCATTGTTTTGGCGGAGAAAGTAACTGCAGCGCAGACTGCATTTATGGTTCGCCACACCACTGGAATCCTCTGTGTGGCAATTGATAAAGCTGCAGCGCGTCGCCTTGAACTGCCAATGATGTACGAGAGCAATCAAGATAAGCGCAAGACCGCATTTACCGTCACCGTTGATTTAGCAGAAGGAATCACAACTGGTGTTAGCGCAATCGAACGCACTGCAACAATTAACGCGCTTTCAAATCCCAACACCAAGGCGCAAGATTTAGTACGCCCTGGCCACATATTTCCGCTCATTGCTCATGCAGATGGACTTGCAGCTCGAGGGGGACATACCGAGGCTGGCGTTGCTTTAGCTCAATTGGTAGGCGCACAGCCAGCAGCGCTGCTCTCGGAAATTGTCAACGATGACGGTTCTATGGCACGCGGTCTGTCACTGCGAGACTTTGCCGCCGAACATCAGATCACCACTATCACTATCGACGAGCTGACCGAATATTGGGTGGCTAATTACAAACAAGCCACGTCTGGAATTACCTTGAATTGGAGTGCAGTGCAGTTGCCGGAAGGCGCCTGGGAATTAGCAACATTCCCCGCGCTGAAGGCACGCGATCATGTCATCGCACGCTTTGGAAATGGCGGAAAGACCCCGATGGTGCGCGTGCACTCTGAATGTTTCACCGGAGATGTGCTTGGTTCACTGCGCTGCGACTGCGGCGAGCAGTTGGCGCTCTCTAAGAAATTGATCGCAGAGCATGGCTTTGGCTACATCATCTATATCCGTGATCATGAGGGTCGTGGCGTTGGATTGTCCGAAAAACTCAAGGCGTATCAACTTCAAGATGAAGGACTTGATACTGTCGAAGCTAATGTGAAGCTCGGTCATCCCATCGATGCCCGCGATTGGAGCGATGTCGTTGAGATTCTAGAAACTCTTGAGATTGCAGAGCTCATCCTGTTGACGAATAATCCCGAGAAAGTTGCCGCCCTTGCCGATGCAGGCATGAAGGTGACACAGCAGAATTTGGCGACACAAATACAGCAATTTAATGAGCGCTATATCGAGACAAAGCGAGCCAAGCTCGGACACGAAAGAGGTAATGCATAATGGCCGGACACGCACCTGAAATCGCAATCAAGAAGCACCCCCGTGCAAAGGTTGCAATTATTTCTTCGTCATGGCACCCCGAGCTCTGCGGTGATTTGATCGCTGGCGCAAAGCGCGCGCTGGAAGCCGCTGATGTGAAGAAGATTGAAGTGATCTTCGTTCCTGGCTCATTCGAAATTCCACTTGCCGCGCAGAAAGCATTCGAAAGAAATTTCGATGCAGTCGTCGCAGTTGGCCTCGTGCTCAAGGGTGAAACTCCGCACTTTGATTATGTCTGCCAAGGCGTCACACAAGGTGTGATTGATGTGCAGCTGAAGTGGTCAAAGCCAGTTGGCTATGGCGTATTGATGTGTAACGACCTCGATCAAGCGATTGCACGCTCTGGTGTTCCAGGCTCAAAGGAAGATAAGGGTTACGACGCAGCGCTTGCCGCACTAGCTTTTCTATAGAAGCCCAGTAAAGGCACAAGTTTCACTCAGGTAGGGCTCGGCGATAGCGCAGGTGCCGGTGATTAAGTACGTAGTGCAAGGAACGAGAAGCTAAATCAGCTCCTTTAGACCTTGGAATCGTAGGCAAGATCATGAGAAAGACACTTATTGCAGGGCTTGTAGCAGCAGGACTCGTAGCAGGTATTGCGCCTTCAGTCGCAGCGACAACACCGACTCGTCCAACAGCCGCACAGAAACTTCAGCTTCAGTACCTGGTCGAAGAAGAGAAGTTAGCTCGTGATGTGTACGCATACTTGGCAGCAAATGTGACTTCTCAGAAGTTTTCAAACATTGTTAAATCCGAGCAGACACATATGGACAATATCTCTGCACTCCTTAAGAAGTACAACTACTTCAACCCAACAACAACTCGCGCACCGGGTGTTTTTAGAGATGCAGAATTACAAGCTCTCTACAACAAGTTAATTGCTCAGGGCTCAGTCAGTATTGCAGCAGCTATGCAGGTGGGCGTTGCAATTGAGGAGCTCGATATCGCCGATCTTCAGAAGATGATGATCAACCCGGCTCCAGCTGATGTGAAGTACGCGTGGGATCTCTTGCTCAAGGGATCACAGAACCACTTGGCAGCCTTCTCTCGCTAGCGAATTCCTCCGAGAACCCCGCCTGTGATGTGGCGGGGTTCTTTGCGTTATAGCGAGGAAAGGGCTCTTTCAAACCAGTCGAGTGCGCCAGGATTTGCAAGGGCATCTTTATTGCGAACAACTCGGCCATTGATGACATCCGTAACGGCAAGTTCAACTATTTTATTTGATTTTGTACGGGGAAGCTCTGGGGCTTCAAGAATAACCTCAGGAACATGGCGCGGTGAGGCATCTTTGCGCAAGCTATCGCGAATCTCTTTTACCAATTCTGGCGTGAATGATGCACCTGTATTGAGCACAACGAAAAGAATAATTCGAGAGTCATCCTCCCAATCTTGTGAAACCGCCATGCATTCGCGGATTGAGTCTATATTTTCAACGACTCGATAAATCTCAGCGGTGCCGATGCGAACACCTTTTGAATTGAGGGTGGCATCTGATCGACCGAAGATAGTAAATCCGCCGGTCTCTGAGATCGATGCGAAATCTCCATGAGTCCAAACGCCAGGGAATCCTTCGAAATATGCTGCTCTATATTTTTCGTTATTTGTATCGCCCCAGAAGCCGATTGGCTTTGAGGGAAATGGAACAGTGCAGACGAGTTCACCTTTCTCTCCCACCGCTGCCGGATTCCCCTGGTGATCAAAGACGTTGGTTGCTGTACCGAGGCATGGGCCTTGGATTTCACCCCGGTAGACAGCTTCGGTAGGAACTCCAGCAACAAAGCATCCACAGATATCGGTTCCACCAGAAAGGGATGCGAGATGAACATCGCTCTTGATTTCTTGGTAGACATAATCAAATGATGCGGGGGAGAGTACTGAACCTGTAGATCCGATAGTGCGTAGATGCTCCAAATTGTGGCTCTGTCGTGGTGAGAGCCCCTCTTTATTTGCAGAATCGATAAATTTGGCCGAGACCCCAAAGAATGAGACGCGTTCATCTTGGGCGAGATCAAAGAGCCTCTTTGGAGTTGGATACATAGGTGCTCCATCAAAGAGAACAATTGTTCCGCCACGCGCTAGCGCCATAAAGAGCCAGTTCCACATCATCCATCCGCAGGTTGTGAAGTAAAAGATGCGCGAGTCATTTGTTAAATCAAAGGAATATATTTGTTCGGAGGCCGTTTTGAGCAAAATACCTGCACCGCTATGTGTGATGCACTTAGGTTTCCCAGTGGTTCCAGATGAGAAAAGTACAAAGCTTGGATGGTTGAAGGCGGTGCGCACATACTCTTGCTGAGCGCCCATAAATGGTTCAATCCACTCATCAAAGCTGATAAATCCATCACCGCCGCCGATAACGATTGCTCGTCCTATCGATGGAATCAACTCAAGAATTTCCTTGAGACGACCCATGCAATCGATTATTTTTCCGTTGTATTGATAGTTACGTGCAGCGAGAATCAGTCTCGGTTCAATTTGCCCGAATCTATCTTGCACAGCATGAGGGGCAAAGTCAGGCGATGCAGTACTCACAATCGCCCCAAGTGCTAGAGCGGCCAGCCCATAGATCATGACCTCTGTGACATTGGGTGACCATGCACATATGCGATCTCCGGTGGCGATGCCTTCAGCGCGCAGCGCTGCCGTAGTCGCCGCAACTTTCTCACGAAGTTCTCTCCAGGTGAGTTCGGATCGAGAACCATCTTCAAGGATTTCAATTATTGCTAAAACATCATCACTTCCACGGTTAATTATATTTTCTGTGACATTTATAGAAGCATCTGGAAAGAATTGTGCATCGATAAATGTAGCTCCCGGGCGATAGGCCACATCACCGCTTTCTCCAATGATTTCAGCATCTTCCCAGATGAGTTTCCAGAAAGCATCAACCTCGGTGATTGACCAGCGATGGAGGTCGCGATAGCGCGAAAGATCGCGACCAGAGATCTCACTTGCCTTCTTTGAAAGTCTTGTCAGGGAGCTTGCTGCAACTGCTTCGGCAGATGGGCTCCAGAGGGGAGTGCTCATGAAATTAATCGTGCTCTTATTCTGTAATAAGCGCCAGATACTCCGCCTGGGGAATACATCACAATGAGGATGAAGATGACTCCAAGAATCAAAGTTGGCTCACCAACGGGGCCCTTAATCCAATGTGGGAGAGATTCAAAGGCAGATGCGCTGCTGAGGTCGGTGAGTCGAGTTGAAGCGATTGTGTAGATGATGCCACCTAGCACAGCTCCCCAGCGACTTACCGCGCCACCGATGATCACCATGAGTAGGAGCGAGATGGTGACATCAGCGCTTGCAAATCGAGGTGATGCGGTTCCAGCTACAACCAACATCGCTGAACCGATCAGTGATGCGAGGGTGCCAGCGATCACAAATGAGAAGAGCTTGAACTTCGTTGGATTGAGTCCGAGAACATTGACTCGGACTTCGTTATCGCGCAGGGCAGAGAAGACGCGACCTGCCGAGGATTCGGTAATCCACCAGATGATCAAGTAAACAATTGCCAACACGGCCAGCGCGAGCCAGTAGAGATTCTTCGTATTAAGAACTCCCAAGAAGAAGTCAGGGACCATTTCTGCATTGATCGAAAGTCCATTCTCGCCATTGGTGAGGTTTCCAAAGTTACGACTGATGACTACGTGACCAGCTTCGCCAAATGCAAGGGTAACCATCGCGAAGGTGATTCCTTTGGTGCGAAGTGAGGCCGCTCCCACCGCAGTTGCGAGTATCCATGTGCATCCAATCGCAAGAGGCGCAGCGATAAAGAGGTGAAGTTCGCTCGTGGTCATAAAGATCGCGGTGAAATACATACCGCTGGCAAAGAAGAGAGCGTGGCCAAAAGAGAGTAAGCCAGTAAAACCAAAGAGCAAGTCATAGGTCAGAGCTAGCGCACCATAAAGAAATGCGACAGCTAAAGTCTGTTGGAATCCAGCGCTTTGAATGCCTGCAACTCCTAATAGTGGTGCGATTGCAAGATAGGCGATGAGAAGGCCTAGGGCGTGACGTGAATATTTCCAGCGCAACATTTATGCACTCACCTTTCCTGCTAAGCCTTGTGGGCGGGTCAGTAGGACCACCACCAAGACTGCAACAATCACAAAATCTCCGAGAGAAGATGCGTAGTAGTTGGTAAATTGCTTGAGAATGCCAATGAGCATTGCCGCGGCGAAAGAGCCACCCACAGATCCCATGCCGCCTACAACGACGACAATAAATCCGTAAATCAACCAAGAGCCTGCCATCAGAGGCGAGACGCCAGAGCTGTAAGCGGCGATGAGAACTCCACCAATTCCTGCAGCAAATCCGCCGAGGAAGAAGACGAAGCTAAAGGCTAACTTCACATTGACTCCGAGAGCGGTAACCATGGTGCGATTCTCAACGCCAGCTCGGATAACGAGACCAATTCGGGTGAATTTCAGTAGAGCAAAATTGCCGAGAAGTAGTAGAACTGCAATTGCTACATAAACGATGCGATCAATCGGAATAGCAGCACCTGCGAAGGTCCATGCTTTATTCATAAAACTTGGCAACATCATGAGTCGAAGATCGTTACCAAACCACCCTGCAAGGAGAGCGCCGACAACGAGTGATACGCCCACTGTGACGAGAGCTTGATCAATATGGCGCTCGTAGAGCTTTTTAATCAGCAATTGCTCCATCAGTAGGGCGAAGAGACCTGCCGCTAGACCACCAATCACCATGGCGGCGAAGAATGGGATGGCTTCAGAAGATTTGAAGATGGATTGCATGAGCCAAAGTCCAACGAAGGCTCCCACGGTAAGAAACGTGCCGTGAGCAAAGTTCAGTACTCCCATAAGACCGTAAATAAGAGAGAGCCCCGATGCGACGAGGAAGTAAAGGGCACCTAGACCAATGCCGGTAAAGAGGATGAGGACAAAGGTAGACATTAGTTATGACCTCCACTGACACCGAGCATCTGTTTTACAAATGCTTCATCGTTAAGTCGATCTGCGCTTCCTTCAAAGACCACCTTGCCTTGATCCATCACCACGATGTTCTCTGCGATGCGCTTTACCAGCGGGAGATTCTGTTCGACCAATAACATGGTCGTTGATCCTGCAACGCGAGCAAGAGCATCGGCGACTTCAGTGACCAACTTTGGTGCAAGCCCCTTTGTCGGTTCATCGATGAGGAGAATTTTATTTCGATTAATAAGTGCGCGAGAAATCGCAACCATCTGTTGTTGGCCACCAGATAATGTGCCCGCTCTTTGGCTAGCGCGGGATTTGAGTTCTGGGAATAGGTCATAAATGAGATCCCACTGCGGATTTTCATCGCGCGCTGCAAGATCGAGATTTTCTCTTACTGAGAGCCCAGCGAAAACTTCACGATCTTCAGGCACATAAGCTATCCCTGACTTTACGATTTTAAAAGTCTGCTCACCTGAAATGGAAGTTCCATCGAATTCGATTGAACCTGTGGATTGATATATTCCAAGGATTGACTTAATTGTGGTCGATTTGCCGACACCATTTCGACCAAGGAGAGCAGTTACCTTGTTCTCTGCGGCGGTGAATGAAACTCCATGGAGAATCTGAGAACCCTTAATGTCTACCTTGACATCGGTTAGCTTCAAGGTGCTCATAGAGTTTCTCCTAGATATGCGCTTTGAACAATTGGATTTGCAATTACATTTGATGGAGTATCTACAACTAAGAGTTCGCCATAATTAAGAACTGCTAATCGATCAGCTAGCCCCAAGATAACTTCCATATGGTGTTCGACGATTAATACCGTCTTTTTATGTACTTTAGCTAGCGAGCGAATTAATTCGACCAAGGCGGGAACATTCTCAACTGACATTCCGGCCATCGGTTCATCAAGCATCACGATATGAGAGTCGAGAGCGAGCACAATCGCGATTTCGAGACGGCGTTTATCGCCGTGAGATAAGGCGCTGGCAAGCGAGAGCGCCTGCTTTCCGAGACCAACTTGCTCAAGGCACTCGTGAGACTTGGCTACCACCTCTTTATATTGATAGGCGTTTCGGGTGACGTTGAAGGAATGACCATTAGCAGATTGGGCTGCGATCCGAACATTCTCCAAGAGAGTCAGGTTCGGAAATATGCTTGAAGTTTGAAAGGTACGAGCAAGTCCTAAATTAGTTCTTTGATATGGAGCAAGGTGGGTGATGTTCTTATCGCCCATAAAAATCTCACCGGTGGTTGGGGTGTAGATTCCTGAGAGCAGATTAAATAGCGTTGTCTTTCCGGCGCCGTTTGGGCCGATAATGCCAAAGGTCTCATTCTCCTCGACATCGATATTGAGTCCATGAAGGATTCGCGCTCCGCCAATAGTTAAACCTAAGTCTTTAACGGAAATTACCGCAGACATTTCACACCTTTCATTAGCAATGCATTAGTAATGCGAACTGGCACCTCGTGACCGAGGTGCCAGTTCATTAAGCAGTTTTTATTTACGAGTCTTTATCTTTCTTAGGACTCAGGTGTAACTACATTTGGAATGCTCTTTACGAGGACAGGGTTGTAGTGACCGCTCTCCTTGACGAGCTTTGCAATGTACATAGGCTGGATGAGAACGTGATCAGATGCACGAATCTTCATTAGGCCCTTCACGCCTACCCACTGTGAGCCTTCAAGCTGCTTGATCATCTTGTCGACATCTTGGCCAGTGTTGTTAGTCAGCGCTTGGATAACCATCTTCGCAGCATCTGCTCCTGTCGGAGTAAAGAGATCCTGTGCTTTGCCGGACTTCTTAAATGTCGCAGCAAGGTCTGTATATGCCTTTGTCTTTGATGCACCTGGGAAGTATGAGCTTGAGAGGATTGCAGGCACGCCTTCGAAGAATGTTCCGTAGGCATCATATGCAGCAGTACCAGCTAGACCGGTGATTGGAACAGCCTTTGCATATGTTCCCTGCTGTGCCAAAGTCTTGAAGAGAAGACCTGAAGTTGCAGCGTTTGACCATGCGATGAAGATGTAATCAGCCTTCTCATCAGCTGCCTTCTTTGCATATGGTGTGAAATCTGAAGCAGATGTTGGAACCTTGATTTCAACAAAGCTAGCGCCCTTAGGGGCGAGTGTAAGTTTTGCAGCGCCGATATTTCCAAGTCCAAAGGCGTTATCTTCTACGAAGAGGATTACCTTCTTGCCCTTAATAGGCTTAATTCCGCCCAATGGCGCAAAGTCTTGATATGAGGTGTTGCCTGAACGGAAGACATAATCATTCTTTGAAGAGGTGATCGCATCGTTCTTAGCTGGACCTGAGATATAGAGAACCTTGTTCTGCTGTGCAAGTGGCGCCAGTGTGAGTGCAACTCCAGAAGATGCTGTTCCGGTGATGATCTTTACACCACTTGAGACCATATCCTTAAATGCAGCTGTTGCAGCTGTTGGATCGGCTCCGTCATCCTTCTTTACAACAGTGAGCTTGACACCATTGACGGTCATCTTGCCACCCGTGTAGTAGTTCAATCCCCACTCGAAAGCATCGACAAATGCGCTTCCGTATGATGCAAGTGGGCCAGATGTTGATGTGATGACGCCAATCTTGATCTCAGATGCAGCCTGGGCTGGCGCCGAGATTGCAGATGGAATGGCTACCGCTGCTGCGACGACAGCAATCGCTGCACGCTTAAGCGTTGAAGACTTCAGCATTCGTTTTCTCCTCATTGAGTTAGGTTCAAGACCCCCTTGAGTAGGGATCTCTCTGTTGGAGTGAGTGTAATTGTGAGCAATCAATACCGCTAGAACCCTAGGAAAGTTTTATTGGATATGCGATAGTGGCGCAATGGGCAACGATGTCTTTATTCCGCAATCGCGCTTTGAAGTTCCAGTCGAAGGCGGCTCGTTAGCTCTCTATAAGTATGGTCAGCCGAGCGCAGGCGGCCGTCCAATTCTCCTTATCCATGGAGTCACCTCTTCCAATCGAGCGTGGCAACTCATTGCACGGGAATTAATCACAAAAGGTTATATTCCATATGCGGTAGATCTTCGCGGGCGAGGTCAATCATCGGAGCTCCCAGGACCTTTTGGGATGTCACGCCATGGCGAAGATATGAAAGCCGTTATCGAATTTATCGGTGAAACCTCGATCGATGTCATAGGGCATTCGATGGGCGCCTTCGTTGCAGTTGCGCTCCAGGGCCTTCATCCCGAGATGGTCTCCACGCTCGTATTGCTCGATGGGGGAGTCTCACTTCCACTTCCAGCGGGTATGAGCGTTGAGCAAGTGATGCCATTTATCTTAGGGCCAGCTCTTGCAAGATTGGCAATGACATTTGAAAGCAAAGAGGCTTACCGAGAATATTGGAAGCCACAACCAGCATTTAATCGCGGTTGGTCCACATCAATGGATGAATACACAGATTACGACCTTAAAGGCGAGGCTCCCGCACTTAAGCCATGCACAAATTCGTTAGCGGTAGAGGAAGATAGCCGCGATCTCTTTGGCACAGATTTAATTAATGTAACCCTGACAAATCTTCCAAAGAAGGTCTTGATGGTTCGAGCGACTCGCGGTCTGCAAAATGAAGGCGAAGGTCTCTATCCGATGGCGGTACTTGATGCAGTACTTCCGGGTTATCCAATGATTGAATTGGTAACAATTGAAGATACAAATCATTACGACATAGCCCTCAATGAATTTGGTGCAGTTAAAGTTGTTGATGCGGTAATGAACTTCGCAAGAAAGCAGGGCTAGAAATGGGTAAGCTCACCGGAAAGCGTGCCTTTATTACCGGCTCGTTTCAAGGTATCGGACTTGGAATTGCGACTGCGATGGCATCGGAGGGTGCTGACATTGTTCTCCATGGCCTTGGTGGCGATGAAGTTATTTCGGCTGCGAAGAAAGCAGTGATCGATGCAGGTGCAGGTAAGGTCGAAGCGCATTCAACAGATCTTCGTGATGTAGCTGCGACAGAGGCGCTCATTGCAGATTTGTTTTCTCGTGGAGCAATCGACATCTTGGTCAACAATGCCGGTATTCAACACACCGCGTCGATTGAGGAGATGCCTCGAGAAAAGTGGAATGACATTATCGCAATCAATCTCACATCTTTCTTTGACACGATGCGATTAATCCTTCCTTCTATGGCATCGCGTGGATTTGGACGAGTCATCAATATCGCATCTGTCCATGGCCTAGTTGCATCTGCGTCTAAAGCCCCATATGTAGCAGCCAAGCACGGAGTTGTGGGCCTGACCAAGGTCGCAGCTCTTGAATATGCTGCCGTCGGCAATCGAGATAGTGGTGGAATTACTATCAATGCAATCTGTCCAGGGTGGGTGGAGACTGCGCTAATAGAACCGCAGATTCAAGCCCGGGTTGATAAGCACAATGGAGATCGAGTCGCAGGTATTGCTGACTTATTGAGTGAGAAACAACCAAGTCGTCGCATGTCATCACCGGCAGATATTGGGGCGCTTGCGCTATGGCTGACAGAACCAGCGGCACACAATATTAATGGCGCATCTATTCCTGTTGATGGAGGTTGGACAGCTCAATGATCTATTCAGCAGGTAAGAAATTTAGGGAAGCAGTTGCAACTGAGTCCCCGCTTCAAATAGTGGGAACAATCAATGCCAATCATGCGCTCTTGGCGCAACGTCAAGGTTTTAAAGCTATCTATCTCTCGGGTGGAGGAGTAGCAGCAGGTTCACTTGGCGTTCCAGATTTGGGAATTTCCACGCTTGAAGATGTGCTTATCGATATTCGTCGAATTACAAATGTGTGTGACCTACCCCTTTTGGTAGATGTTGACACCGGATTTGGAGCATCGGCGTTCAATATTGCCCGCACAGTTAAGGATGTTATAAAGGCCGGTGCAGGTGCGATTCACATTGAAGATCAAATAGGAGCAAAGCGCTGTGGCCATCGCCCCAATAAAGAAATAGTTAGCAAGAATGAGATGGTAGACCGCATTAAAGCTGCTGTTGATGCTCGAACTGACGATAACTTTGTTGTAATGGCACGTACAGATGCCCTTGCAAATGAGGGCGTAGATTCAGCCCTTGACAGAATTTCAGCCTACGTAGAAGCAGGCGCAGAAATGGTCTTTCCAGAAGCAATTCGTGATTTAGAGACATACAAACTCTTCGTTGAGCGCACCAGAGTTCCCGTTCTTGCCAACATCACAGAATTTGGAATGACTCCACTTTTTACCACCGATCAATTGAAGAGCGTTGGCGTATCGATGGCGCTCTATCCGCTGTCGGCATTTCGGGCAATGAATAAAGCTGCCGAGAATGTCTATTCACATATTCGCCAAGATGGAACTCAAGCTAATGTTATTGAGACTATGCAGACGCGAGAAGAACTCTATGAGCGAATCAATTACTATGCCTATGAATCAGCTCTTGATGAACTCAATGAGAAGAGGTAATCAATGAGCGAATTCAAGCCAAAGAAATCCGTTGCTCTCTCTGGTGTCGCAGCGGGAAATACCGCGCTCTGTTCAGTCGGCCGTTCCGGCAATGACCTTCACTACCGTGGATATGACATCGCTGATTTGGCTTCCCACTGCGAATTTGAAGAAGTTGCACACCTACTTATCTATGGTGGTCTACCCAACCAGGATCAACTTGATAAATATAAAGCGAAATTACAGGGATTGCGCGGCCTTCCTGCCGCGCTGAAGATCATTTTAGAGAATATTCCTAAGACTGCACACCCTATGGATGTACTCCGTACTGGAGCATCGGTATTAGGAACTCTCGAAGCAGAGGCGGAAAACCATTCTCAGTCAGGCGCACAGGAAATCGCCGATCGATTGATTGCTTCATTTCCATCGATGCTCTGCTATTGGTATCACTACAGCCTAAGCGGAGAGCGGATTGAAGTAGAAACGAGCGATTCATCAATCGCCTCCCATTTCCTCACATTGCTCCATGGTTCACCGCAGTCACCGCTCTGGGTCAAATCGATGCAAGCCTCGCTCATTCTCTATGCAGAACATGAGTTCAATGCTTCGACATTTACCGGTCGTGTTATTGCTGGAACAGGTTCAGATATCTACTCAAGTATCACCGGCTCTATCGGTGCGCTGCGCGGACCAAAACATGGCGGTGCTAATGAGGTTGCGCTAGAGATACAACAGCGCTACACATCGTCGGAAGAGGCCGAGGCAGATATTCGTCGTCGAGTCGAAGCGAAAGAGGTTGTCATTGGATTTGGGCACCCGGTCTACACAGTCTCTGATCCGCGCAACGCAATTATTAAATCAATTGCCCGTGAGCTCTCTGAGGATCAAGGGGCGATGGAGCTCTTCAATATTGCTGAGCGAATTGAATCAGTGATGTGGGATGTGAAGAAGATGTTCCCCAATCTCGATTGGTTCTCTGCTGTGGCCTACGAGAAGATGGGTATTCCAATCAACTTCTTCACGCCAATTTTTGTTATGGCACGCACAACAGGTTGGGCTGCACATGTAATCGAGCAGCGAAACGACAATAAAATAATTCGACCAAGCGCCAATTACACCGGCCCAGAAGATCTTCAGTTCATCCCACTGTCAGAACGTTAAATCAAGAAGAAAAGGTAGTGTCGTGTCATCGCATATCTCTAAAAGCAACCAGCCATTTGATCAAGAGATCATTGATATTGTCGATTATGTAATTACCTATAAAGTGAGTTCTGATGTGGCATACGAGACCGCATTTCACTGTTTACTAGACACAATCGGATGCGGACTTGAGGCACTTGAATATGAAGCTTGCACCAAGTTATTGGGACCGCTCGTGCCCGGAACTTCAGTAGTAAATGGAGTCCATGTGCCTGGTACTCAACACGTTTTAGATCCAGTGCAAGGTGCTTTTAATATCGGCGCCGCAATCCGTTGGCTCGACTTTAACGATACCTGGCTAGCAGCTGAGTGGGGACATCCTTCAGATAATCTTGGTGGAATCCTTGCAACTGCAGAGTGGATATCTCGCAATTCGAAAGATTTTGGCGGCAAGACCTTGACCGTTCGTGACATCTTGACCGCAATGATTAAAGCACATGAAATTCAAGGTTGTATCGCGCTAGAAAATTCCTTTAACAAAGTTGGCCTTGATCACGTCATATTGGTGAAAGTTGCTTCGACGGCTGTTGTGGCAGAGATGATGGGCCTCTCGCGTGATCAGATTCTCAGCGCAGTCTCGCTCGCATGGGTAGATGGACAATCACTTCGCACCTATCGCCACTTTCCAAATGCGGGTTCCCGCAAATCCTGGGCAGCCGGCGATGCAACATCTCGCGCAGTGCGCCTGGCCTTAATGGCGCGCGCAGGCGAGATGGGTTACCCATCTGCGCTTACTGCAAAAATTTGGGGCTTCTATGACGTTTCTTTCAAAGGCAAGCCATTTGCCTTCCAGCGTCCATATGGAAGTTACGTGATGGAGAACATTCTCTTCAAAATCTCTTTCCCAGCTGAATTCCACTCTCAGACCGGCGTAGAGGCAGCGATGACACTGCATAAGCAGCTAAGTGAGGCTGGAAAGAGCTCGGCAGATATCAAGAGAGTAACGATTCGTACCCACGAGGCATGCATCCGCATTATCGATAAGAAAGGTCCGCTCAACAATCCGGCCGATCGCGATCACTGCATTCAATACATGGTGGCAGTCCCGCTGATATTTGGCAGGCTAACTGCTCGTGATTACGAAGATGATGTTGCAGCTGATCCACGTATCGATGCCCTGCGCGAGAAGATCATCTGCATCGAAGATCCTGCATTCACCGTTGATTACCACGATCCAACAAAGCGTTCAATTGCCAATGCAATTACAGTCGAGCTCAATGATGGAACAATCTTTGGCGAAGAAATTGTTGAATATCCAATCGGCCATGCGCGTCGTAGAAGTGATGGAATTCCGCTCTTAATAGCTAAGTACAAGACCAATCTTGCTCGCATTTTTAAACCTGAACAACAGGCGGGAATTGAAGCTGCGACTCTTGATCGTGCAAAACTGGAAAAAATGTCGGTGACCGAGTTCGCAGAACTCTACATTCCACGCAATTAAGAATGCTCTTCCATTTCGCTTAGCGCCATGATTCAATTCCGGCCATGAAGAAGCGAGCTATTGAATCTCTTGGCGTAGTCACCATCCCTGAGTCCGAGCGCACCGCAAAGCCAGGCAGCATCATCCCGATCTTCCTCGGCTCCAATATGGCGCTCTCAGTGATGGTCTTTGGTTGGCTCTCCGTTCTCTATGGTCTTAGCTGGTGGCAATCAGTCTCTGCGATTCTGGTCGGCACAATTGTTGCTGCGCTCTTTGTCTCCTCGTCAGCACTTCTAGGATGGACTGGTGCCACAAATAACTCAGTCGCATCAGGAGCAATCTTTGGCGTGCGCGGACGTCTGATTGCATCCTTTGTTGGTCTTTTGCTCTGTATTCAATATGTAGCGCTAACGGTTTGGACCGGGGGAGAGATCATTTCTTCTGGTTGGGCGCGCATAACAAGCGGAAAAGTTACAGATGGCTTACTTGTCATTGGTTATCTCACCATTGCGATTGCAATCGTTGCATTCGCTTTATTGGGTTACAAGTATTTGGTAAAGCTCAATAACGTCATCGTCTATGCGATGTATGCCCTTGCCCTACTCTCCATCGTCGCGCTCAGCGGTTCATTTGATTTCAACTACGCCGGAACTCCAGATATGTACGCGCTAGGAACCTTCTGGCCAACTTGGTTCTTGGCAGTACTTACCTGTGGTGCAGCAGGTCCTATTTCCCTCGTTACACAGACCGGAGATTGGACCCGCTACGTTTCGGGATCTGCAAAGAAATCTGATGTCGTTCGAAACGCCTTTATAGCAATGACTATTGGACTTGCAGTGCCAACCCTTTTCGGTGCATTCATAGCCGTGGCGGCATTTGATGAGAACTCTTTCGTTGCAGGTTATGTTGCAGGTTCTCCAACCTGGTTACTTATCCCGCTGCTCTTAGTTGGTTTTGTTGGTTCACTCGGACAAGGCTCGGTCAACCTGTATTCGATGGGTCTTGATATGGATGCAATCTTGCCTCGTTTATCTCGCTTGCAATCAACATTGGTTGTTTCAGGCATTGCTACCGGCTTGGTATTCATCGGCAAGTTTGTTTACGACGCAGAAGCTGCAGTGACAAACGCATGCCTGTTCTTAACGGCACTTGGCACAGCGTGGATTGCGATTGCACTCTTTGGTTATTACCGAATGGGTGGAACCTTCCATAAGGAAGATCTGCAGGTATTTAATAAGCGCAAGCAAGGCGGCTTGTATTGGTATCAAGCTGGATGGTCAATCAAAGCTACAACAGCTTGGGTTATTGGAAGCATCT
>JACCDK010100975.1_pt1 | contig 15904 bp, 12 predicted proteins | sample 7445871 | NCBI WGS metagenome assembly JACCDK01 (sample SAMN15323436, study PRJNA562643) | freshwater metagenome | isolation source: river surface water | place: USA:Blue River Watershed | collected 2017-08-15 | reverse complement strand
TTTTTAACCTTAACTAGCACCTTCATCTGATCCCCCTTTGGATCAATGAGGACATCGAAGCCCTTTGTAACAACATCGTCAATTCCAATGACATTTGAAATCATTTTTTCAATTGGATACTTACCTGTTGCGGCCAAGCGAATCACGCGTGGCCAATCCGTAAGCAAGTAACACCAAGAACCAACATATGAAATGTCTTTCTCTGAGAGCTTCATTGCATCAATTGTGGCTGGCTTAGTGTGTAAACCTGTTTGCACAATCTTTCCACTGCGTCGCACGCTATTCATGCAACCAGTTAATCCGCCAGTACTACCTGATGCTTCAACGGCCATATCAACACCGCGGCCCTCAGTGAGTTCAGCGATTGTTGCGGCAAAAGAATCATCCATTGGGTTAAGGACAGGACCAAGGTTTAAAGCCTTAGCAAAGGCTGCCCGGTGTGGGTTTGGCTCAGCAATGATTACTTGAGCCGCACCGATCGCATTTGCGTATAAAGCCGAAAGAGCGCCAATTGGACCCGCGCCGGTCACAAGAATAATGTCACCACCAGTAACACCCACTCGGTCAACGCCGTAAGCAGCCACTGCAGCTGGTTCTACAAGTGCACCTGCTTGATCTGACATCGAGTCAGGAAGTTTTGCAACTTGATATTCTTTCAATATCGCAATCTCTCCAAGACCACCCGTCGGCGCAGATAGTCCTGTGCAAGCAAAAAGTTCACATAAGTGTCCGCGACCGGTGCGACATGGAATGCATCGACCGCAAACTATTGCAGGCATGATTGCTACTCGATCTCCTACTTTCACATCCCGAACATCTTTTCCAACTTCGATGACACGAGCTGAAAATTCATGTCCAAGAATTTGGGGATTGGTGACGCCAGTTAGAGGATGTGGTTTGGTCGGGGTCACAATTGCACCAACCACATATTCATGTAAATCAGTTCCACAAATTCCGCAATAGAGAACTTCAACTGCCACTTCATCAGCTAGAGGTCCTCCCGGTGACGTAACTTCTTCGATACGGATATCTTTCTGACCGTGAAAACGTGCTGCTTTCATTTCTTTCCTCCAGCTCGAGTTAATGTGTACGAAATAGCTGCTAAAACAATAAGGAGTCCTTGGAAGAGATACTGCCAACTCTGAGACAAATCAAGAAATACACAAGCATTCAAAACCTGCACCATCAACACTGCACCAAATAGACTGCCAATAAATGAACCTCGCCCTCCTAAAAGGCTTGTTCCACCTAGAACTACGGCGGTAATTGATTGCAATGTATAAGTTGTTCCTTGTGCAGGATCTCCCAAGCCGATTAAGCCCATAATAATGACCGCGCCAACCGCTGAAAAGAGTGCAGATGCTACGTACGCACCAATTATTGTGCGGTCAATATTTACGCCTAATCTGCGAGCCGATTCTTCGCTTGAGCCAGAAGCCCGTAGATTAACGCCCCACTTTGTCCGACGCACAACAATTTCAAAAATAATTGCAGCTGCAACCAGAATTATGAATGTATAGGGGATTGGCCCAATTTTTCCGAGAAGAATTTCGGTAAATGTTGCGTTGAAATAGCCATCGGGCGCTGGGCGTAACAAAAACCCTATTCCGATTAAAGCAATATACATAGTCAGTGTGCCAGCAACTGGCGTGAAATGGGCATAACGAATCAGCGCGCCATTAATAACTCCAATCAATATTGCAGCCAAAATAATCAGTATAAACCCAATTAAAATCAATGAGAGAGGTTTACCGTCGTTAATAAAAAAAGAACCAATTACTAACAAAACGCCGGAGGCCGGACCAACCGAAAGATCAATTCCACCAGTCATTAACACAATAGTTTGACCCAGCGCGATAAAACCTAGTCCAGTTCCTAATCCAAGAACTGCATTAATATTGTACGAACCAAAGTAAAGGTCGTTCTTTGAGTAAATAAATAGGCTCAACAGTAATATAATTCCCATTAGGACTGAAGGCGGTAAAAAGTCTGATCGTAAGATTCTTCGCCTGCGAAGTTCTTTTTCTGTTACAAGTTTTTCTTCAGCGGTCTTTAGCTTTGTAGAACTGACAGCAGCTGCAACCATCTTTGTTTCTGTAATTTCATCGCCCTCTAAAGTACTTACAATGTGCCCTCTAGACATCACATAGACTCGATCGCAAAGTCCTTCTAATTCTTTTGTATCAGAAGAATTTACTATTACAGGTATTCCTCTCTCTGCCGTGTCACGAAGAATTTTATAAATTTCTGCTCTTGCGCCAACGTCAACACCTTGGGTTGGCTCATCTGCAATAATTAAAATTGGGTCTGAAAGTAATGACCTAGACATCACAATTTTTTGCTGATTTCCACCTGATAGAGCTGAAACATCAGCATCCATTGATGGTGCCTTTACATCAATGGATTGTAAAGATGTATGAACAACTTCTGTTTCCTTTTTACGGCTTACAAAAATTCCACTTGTTAATTTATTGAGAGCATTTACCGCCGCATTCTCTCTCACAGAGAGAGACATCATTAGACCTTCGCTATGTCGATCGGATGGCATGTATGCAGCCTTATTTAGCAGTTTCTTACCCGAAGTAGGTTCTCCATTAATTTCAATTGCGCCTGAGAACTTATCAAGACCAGCAATTGCTCGAAGTAATTGACTCTGCCCATTTCCAACCACGCCTGCAATACCAACAATTTCTCCTTTGTTGGCAGTTAATGAAACGTTTTGAAAATCAGGACCAGAAATATTATCGACCTTAAAGAATTCTTTGTCAGTTTTTTTGCCACCATGCTTAGGAGGAAAAGTTGATTCAAGTTCGCGACCTACAATTAAGGTCATAATCTCATCATCGGAAATCTCAGAAATATCTTTAACACCACGCCACTTACCGTCGCGAAGTACTGTTACTCGATTTGCTAGTTCGCGGACCTCAGCTAATCGATGGGTAATGTAGACAACGGAAGTTCCTGCAGCTGCAATTTTTCTTACACGGTCAAAAAGAATCTCTACTGACTCTTTTCCTAACGGTGCCGTTGGTTCATCTAAAATAAGAACTTTGGGATTGACAGCAAATGCTTTTGCTAAATCCAATAAGTGTTGTTGAGCGATAGAGAGATTTTCTACACGATCTTTAATGCTGACTGTAAATCCGAAATCATCGAGGATCTTGCGCATGGTCGCTGTAGGACTGCCCGCTGATTGAAGCATTCCATCTGGGACAGAAATTCGGATATTTTCTTCAATCGTTAAATCTGGAAGTACTGCCGGGTGCTGGTGAACAATTGCTAGTCCCAACGCAGTAGCTTGATGCGGGGTGAGGGCGCTAATTGGCTGCCCACAAATCTCAATATTTCCACTATCAGCGCGCAAAGTTCCAGATGCGATATTCATGAGAGTGGATTTTCCAGCCCCGTTTTCACCAAGAAGGGCGTGAATTTCACCTGCTCGCACTTCTAGGGAAACATCCTGAAGGGCTGCTACTCCAGCAAAACTCTTGGATATATTCGACAAGATCAGCGGGGAGCGTGACACGTTTTGACTCATTTCTTAATTGACTTGGTTATGTAAATAAATCTAATAGTGCGTGTAGTGGGGAGTCAGACCAGCTGCTAAGAGCGACTGATCTGACTCCCCATTTCACTTCAATTGCTAAACGCTTAGTTCTTCTTCAACTTAGCTTGAGCATCTCCTGACATCTTTGCTGACAAATAAACATCGCCAGGAAGATCCTTACGGCACTGTACAGCCGATGGCTTTCCAGAGACTGAATCTTCAAACAAAGTTGAAGGGAATACCTTATTAGATGGCTTCTTTCCACCAGTTGCAAGAGCAACAGCCCACTGCACGGCTAGGCGTGAGTGATCGTTCTGAGTAGAAATTGTCATCATCTTGAAGTCTGGCTGTGTAGCCTTATTGTCCTGATAGAAGCAACCTAAAACGTTACCGTCTGAAGTTGCGATTGCAGGAACTTTCCAACCTGAAGCAACAGCTGCCTGAAGTGCAGAAACCATTGATGGTCCGAAGTCAGATGTAATTACATCGATCTTTGGGTACTTTGCGATAGCTGCAGTCAAGACTTCTTGAGTCTTTCCTGGATCCCAACCAGTAACTTCAAATGGATCGGCTCCAATGAACTTGTACTTTGGGTCATTCCCAAGAACCTGAGCTAATCCCTTTGACTCATCTGCACCTTGGCTGTTACCAGCTGGTCCAGAAATTCTTAGGATGTTTCCACCGTTTGGAAGATTCTTCTTGATCCATTCTCCCCAAAGCTTTCCGGCCAAGACGAAATCTGAACCAATAAACATGTTGTAGTCCTTGCCTGCAGTTCCACCTGGAGCTACACGGTAAGGAACGGTTACAACACCAGCTTTATAAGCAGAGCGAAGGGCTGGAAGCATTGCCTGACCAGCATCTGGGAATACAACAAGAGCCTTTACGCCCTTCGCAACCATTCCCTTGATATCCGAAATTGCCTTGTCGGTTTTGCCTTGTCCATCCGCATAGTAAAGCTTTGTCACATTTGGACATAACTTAACTTCTTCGCGAACTGCAGCAGTTGTTACTAATCGCCATGAGTTTCCACCAAATCCATCAGTGAATCCCATTGTAATTTTCTTTGGGCCGCACCATGAAGGGAGAGCAGCATTCGCTGAAGAAACAGCAACTAAGCTAGTTGACACTGTGAGTGCTGCAACTGCGATAGCGCTCGCGACTAGAGTGGCCCGAGATTTTAAGCGTATCAAGTTTTTTCCTTTCTTAGTTGTGCGGCATACGTTGACGCACTTTCGACATTCTTTCGAGGTCGAAACCTAATTTAGACAAGTTGCAGACTCTTGACTGGTTTTTTGAATTTGAAATTTGAAGATTTCCAATTCACTGCATAGAGCGCAATACCAAGCATTAATGAAACTGAAATGACGATTGTTCGCACTCCATATGGAACGCCAAGCGATAATACAAACATGTCCAACTGCTTTAAAAATAATGCTGCGAGCGCTGATGCCGCAGGAAAACCACGTCCTCCGAGAAGAGAAGTTCCACCCAAAACAACAATTGCGACAGATGGCAATACATAGTCATCGCCTTGGTAGGCAGTTGGTTGCGAGATAACTCCACCAAGAATAACTCCCGCTGAACAGTATAAAATTTGAGCAGCTACATATGCACCTATTTGATAACGGCCCACTTTCAAACCCGTTGCATATGCAGCACGTGGATTAGCACCAACAGCCTCAAATCGACGGCCTATGACAGTTCGTTTTACAATGATAGTCACGAAGATTGTAAAAAATATTCCAAAATATACCGAGTGAGGAAGCCCAAAAACTTTATCGTTTGCAAAATGTGACAGGCGATCAGTCGTTCGACGAGGACTCCCGCCTGAGAGTCCCATCATGACGCCATACAAAAGGGCATTTACCCCAAGCGTTGCAACAATGGAATTAAGTTTTGTTTTCGTAACTAAAAATCCATTAATAAAACCCGTAATAACAGCTGCACCAAATGCTGCGGCAACCGCAGGTAGTAAACGATCGTCATTGCGATCAGGTCCCCATGTAACAATTACTACTGTTAATGAAACTGCTCCAGCAACAGAGAGATCGATGCCTCCTTGTTGAATCACAAGTGTTTGGCCAAGCCCAATGATTGCCAAGCAAGCTGCAAAGGGAAGCATTCCCATTTGTGCAACCTTGCTAACACTTGTAGGTGCGAAAAGTGCACTTGCGATGTAGAGAATTATGGTTCCAGCCACAACCGTCTTCATCCCACGCGAAATCTGTAAGCGCGCAGAACGCTTCAACTCACGTGCAGGTGCTGTAGCCATGGCCACCTCTCGATCCTATGTAAAGTGTGACTGTACATAGGATGTGCGGGCGTTAACAAGGACTTTCGATAACGTTTTTATCAAGTTTGGCGGATGTAGGTAAAGAGCGCAGCCATATCCTTAGCTTCAAATCCAGCCTCCTGAGCGTGAGTAAAGAGCTCATGTACCCCTGAAGCGGCAGTCAAAGGCAGGCCAACTGAGCGGCCTAAGCCCAAAATCAACTCCAAGTCCTTGAGCACGGTGTCTATACGCATGGCCACGGCAAACTCTGGGTCCAGAAATGCGGCCCGCTTGTACTTCACAAATGGCGCAGCGATCACGCTATCTTCAAAGACATCATATGCATCACTTGCCTGGATTCCATTTGCTGTGGCTAAGGCTAAAGCTTCACTGACTGCGGCGTTCAGGCTATGCACAATCAGATTAACTGCCAACTTCATAGATTGTCCGGCACCAGCCTTACCAAGATAGGCAGTTTTTTTAGCAAAAACTGAAAAAACAGGAATCACTTGTTTAATTACGTCTTCATCACCACTTGCCATAACAAGAAGTTGATGAGCTGCAATCGTTGCAACACTTCCTGATACCGGCGCATCAATGAATGCTATTTTCTTCAAAGCAAGTGCACTGGCTAATGCCTGGGCACTTTCAACTCCACTGGTTCCCATGTCCACAATAATGAGATTATCTTTCACACCATCTAAAACTTGATTGTCATCAAGCAAAACTGATTGTGTCACTTTTCCATTAGTAAACAAACAAATTGCCAAATCTGCTTCAGCTAAAGCTAACTTTGGTGTAGTTGAGCAAGTTAATAAAGGTGAATTAATCTCTGAGACAAGTTTTTCTGCAACATCTTGGTTGCGATTCCATAAGATTACTTTAAATCCAGCAGCAACTAACTCCTTTGCTATTGCCGAACCCATTTTCCCGACGCCAAGAATTGAAATGCTTTTTATATTAGACATTTTGTGGAGTAACCAAAATCTTTCCATTAGCTTTTCCAGAAGTAAGTGCTGTGAAAGCTTCTTGAATGTCCTCTAATTTATAGATACGATCGGTTAATAATCTAGCGACAGTTCCTGAGGCTAATAAAGCTAATGCATCAGGCATGTCATCTTTACAAACATGTGCCACTGTCGTTTGCAGTACTACTTCACGAAGTACTGCATCTGTAAATGGGAAATCTTGAGGAGTTTTGTTCAACCCCATCAACATCAAAGTTCCTCCCCGCTTTGTCAATGCAAGTCCACGCGCAGCAGCACCTGGAGCACCAGATGTTTCAAAAACAACATCGGCTCCTGCAGGATAAAGTGCCTTGATATCAGCTGGTGTGATCTCAGGAGTGATGAGGATTGTGCTATCTGCACCTAATTGCATTGCAACATCTAGCCGTTGCTGACTTATATCCATGGCAATTACATTAACGCCGTAACTTTGCAAAGCTACGCAGACAAAAGATCCGATAGCACCTACACCAAGAAGAATTACTTGATCACCTTTTTTTACACCAGCACGGCGGACACCATGAATACCCACGGCTAATGGCTGTGCAAGTGCAGCGCTTTCATCACTTACTTCATCAGGAATAAGAACACAGATATCTTTTGGAGCAACAACATATTCAGCTAATCCTCCGTGAATACTTAAACCTAATGTGTAGTAGTGATCGCACAGATTTGTTCGACCCTCTTTGCAACGCAAGCATTGGCCACAAGAAACCCCAGCTCCACAAGCAATTCTTTTCCCCAACATTTCTTGTGCACTTGAACCAGCTTCCACTACTTTTCCAATAAATTCATGACCCAGAATCGTTGCACCTACGTGTTTGCTGTTGGGATGTGGTGTCTTAAGTGGAACCATTGTTGAACTTTTCGCAAATTCTGATGCATCGGTCCCGCAAAGTCCGTTGTACTTTACGTGTACGAGAACGTCATTAGGACCTAGTACCGATGGTTTTGGAAAATCTTCAACACGCAAATCCAAAATATCGTGCAGCACTGCTGCGCGCATAGTTGAAACCATTATTTACCTGAATTCGTGACATGAACTTTTATTTGGCTCTTGTCTGTGAGAACTTTCTGGTATGCCTTATCTGCTTCAGAGATATTAAAACTTGAAGTTACTAACTTTGAAAGATCTAGATTAGTTCGAGATAAGAAGCGGATAGTTTCTGGCCAAACCCCTGGAGAACCGATTATTCCTCGCACCTGAAGCTCTTTAGATTGAATGAGGCCCATTTCTGCTGGGGCCTTTCCGCCAACGCTTATTCCAATAATCACCACTCGGCCATGAAATGAGGCAACATCAAGAGTCGCTGCCATTGCATCTGGTCGACCACTTGCATCGATAACAACTGTGGCGCCAACACCCTGTGTAGCATCCATGACTGCATCTTTAGTATTTTGTTTAGTTGGATCAACAACCACATCGGCACCAAGACTGAGTGCAACTTTTGCTCTATCAGCTGAAGGTTCAATAACTATCACGCGTGCACCTTTAGCTGCTGACGCAGCAATAACTCCAAGACCGATTGGTCCTGCACCAAAGACGGCAACTGTGTCACTTGCATCCATATTGTCGGCGCGAACGGTTGCGTAATATCCACAAGAGAACGGTTCAACTAAAGCACCTTGTGTCCAAGAAACATTCTCTGGAAGCTTATGTAGCCAATCAGCTTTGGCGATGAAAAACTCAGCCATTGCTCCGCTAATGCTAAAACCGAAGTGTTCCTGACCAATAACGCACTCGCCTACGACTCGATCGCCGGCTTTAAGTTTTGAAACCTTGCTTCCAACTTCCATTACTTCTGCAGACCACTCATGGCCTGGAATAATTGGATATTGAAAAGGAATGATGTATCTGCCTTCTAGAAGTTCGATATCTGAGTGGCAAATTCCCACGGATCGACTGGCAAGAAGTACTTCATCGTCAGCAATCTTTGGGATGGCAATCTCGTTGACAGCCATAGTGTTTGGTGACATGAATTGAAGTGCTTTCATTTTTTCATTCTCATTTCATTAGTAGATGGTCAATATGCGTTAAATATTCGATTTAAACAAGGACCATTCCACCATCAATCATGATGGTCTGGCCCGTCATATAGTCAGAATCACTTGAGGCTAAGAAAAGGGCCATACCTTGCAAATCTGCTGGTGTAGCTGCACGTCCGCGCAAAATACCAGCGGAGAACTCTTCTGTTGCCTGTCCTGGACGCTCTGACATTCCCATCTCCATTAAGTCTCGATCTAAATCAATCCAGAGTGGCGTATCTACTACACCTGGAGCAAAAGAATTACATGTGATGTTGTGCTCGGCTAATCCTCGGGCAGTGGCTTGAGTTATTGCATTGACTGCAAACTTACTTGCGCAATAAGGAGCAAAAGCTGGATAACCTTGTCGTCCAGCGATGGAGGCAGTATTAATAATTTTTCCACTTTTTTGAGCAATCATGTATTTGCCAGCTTCTTGAGTGCAGATCAAAACACCAAGTCCATTGACGTTCATAATTGCATTCCAGTTATCTTCAGTAACTTCCATAAGGTGCATGGGTTTGTTAAATCCTGCATTATTAAAGATGACATCAAGTGAGCCAGCCCAATCCACAAAGTTCTTAAAACTTGTTCTTACTTGATCGCGCTTAGAAACATCAGCAGTCAAAGCCAATGCTTGGCCACCATTCTCGTTGATAGCTTTTGCTACGCGCTCTGCCGCTGCTGTGTTTAGATCACAGACTCCGACTTTTGCACCTTCTGCCGCCAGGATGCGAGCAAAGCCCTCGCCAATGCCAGAACCTGCTCCTGTAACGATGATTGACTTTCCAGTTACTCGTCCCATATCAACTCCAATTTTGGCTCGGCACTTCCAAAAGTTTGGCACTGCGAGCGCAAAGCGTCAAGTGTGAGCGAACATTCTAAGCCGCATCTTGTCTTTATGTGTAGTCTCACATAACATCAATACCCTGAATAGATTCACAGAATGGATGGGACTATGAGCAAGAACGCCCTCGTAATCGGAGTAACTGGAATTACCGGCAACAATATTGCACAAGAACTCCAGAAGAAGGGTTTTACTGTCTATGGGCTCTCTCGTAAGCCGGGAATCATTATTCCGGGTGTTAAGCATGTTTATGGAGATGTTTTAGATCCAACAAGTGTTGCTGCAGCTGTTGCCGACCTACATATTTCGCATCTTTTCTTTTGCACATGGTCTCGACAAAATACTGAGAAAGAAAATATTGCCGTTAATGGTGCGATGCTACAAAACACTCTTGATGCTTTTGCTCAAAAGCGCACGTTGGAGCATACCGTCCTCATTACAGGCCTGAAGCATTATCTCGGGCCATTTGAATCCTATGCAGCTACTCCTATGGAGACTCCATTTAAAGAGAGCCAAGCACGTCTACCAATTGATAATTTCTATTATACACAAGAAGACATTCTCTTTAAGTCTGCAGCTGAACAAGGATTCACCTGGTCAGTGCATCGTCCACACACCATGATTGGTTGGGCGTTAGGTAATGCGATGAATATGGGTGTAACACTTGCTGTTTACGCTTCCATCTGCAAAGAGACTGGCGCTCCATTTATTTTCCCTGGTTCTAAAGAGCAATACAACGGTGTTACAGATGTTACTGATGCCCGTTTGCTTGCTCGTCATGCGGTTTGGTCTGCAACGGATCCAGCAGGAAAGAACGAAGCTTTTAACACTGTTAACGGTGATGTCTTCCGCTGGCGACAACTCTGGAAACTTCTTGCAGACTATTTCGGTGTAACTGATCCAGGACATCCTGGAGAAATTTCGCCTCTAGAGCCACGCATGACTGGCGCAGATGCTGAATGGGAAAAGATTGTTTCTAAATACAACCTCAAGCCATACAAAGCATCTGAAATTGCTTCCTGGTGGCACTCTGATGCTGACTTAGGTCGTCAGGTCGAAACTTTTGCTGACATGGGTAAGAGTCGCAAGGCGGGTTACCGAGAAGTTCAAGTAACTCCAGACTCTTTCTTTGATCTATTCGAGCAACTACGCGCTGAAAAGATTATTCCACCACGCTCTTAACTAAGAACTAAATACATCGGGGTGCTGGGCTAATTCGAGCCTAGTGCGCCGAATGTGGCCGAATAAAATCCTTTCGGCGTCATCTAGATCGTGCTTTATTATTGATGCCAAAAGTAATTGGTGTTCATAGTGCGCTAGTTTAAAAGAGGTCGAAGCCATCATTTGTGAATAAGCGCGTCGGTAATGTTGGGTTGTATTCCATAGTCGAGTCACCATCGCGCCTACAAGAAAGGTTTCGGCTTTTGAATAAGAAAGTAAGTGAAATTTTCTGTCTAATTTCAAAAAAATTTCCACATCGGTTGTGGCTTCCATTTGCAGAACAAGATCTTCCAACTCAGCGATTAGTGACTCACCCAGGTGAGGGATACTCAAACGAAGTAAAAGTGGTTCAATTCGCTCGCGAAGTTGATACATCTCTTCACATTCGGAAAGACTTAAATGTGATATCCAAGCACCGGTGTGTGCAACAAGATTGATGAGTCCATCTGCTTCAAGAATTCGTAATGCCTCACGGACTGGTGATCGTGAAGCGCCAAATTGATCCGCAATATCTTCTTGTCGAATTCGAACACCGGGAGGATATTTTCCAGAAAGAATTTCTTCTTTTAGCGAATTTGCAATTTGCTGGCTGAGAGCAAGTTCACTCTCAATTTTAATATTTAACATTACAGCTCCGGATGTGCGGGGTGCCAAAGTTTGGTTGCCGCAGTGGCTTCATAAGCCTTGCCATTAGGAAATGACACAAGTTCAAATTGCATCCCCCAAGGGCTTGTGAAATAAACCCACTTCTGGCCTTCGGAGAAACTCTTGCTTAATGTTGGCTCTCCCATAATTGCCACACCTTTATTTCTTAGATACTCCAATGCTGTATCAAAGTCATCGACATAGAATGCAAGATGATGCCCACCTATATCTGAGTTTTTGGGTTGAGGCGCTGCGCCGTCGGCAGCCTCATATTTAAATATTTCAAAATTGGGCCCAAATTTGCACCGGAAGAACCGAAGCTCGCGCATCACGGTACGAGGATGCACGCCTAAATGTTCAGCCATCCAATTGTCATCTTTAATGAATGGCCCAAGGGTATAAATGCGCTCACAGCCTATTACGTCGACAAAAAAGCGCTCAGCTTGGTCAAGATCTGGAACCGTGAAGCCAATATGTTCCGTGCCTCTCAAGCCTGGAATTCCAGCCATATCTCACGCCTTTCTGCTTATTGGATACAATCTAGCCCTTTTAACCCCATAAAGGGGAGATTTTGGGGTTAAAATCTTGCGATTGGATGCAATCTAGGTTTACTGTTCTCTTGTACTTAATTTTTAAGTGAAATCTTTCTGCCCAAGGAGTCGGACATGACCAAGCGCACCCCTCTCGTCCCCCGTGAACCATGGGTTGAGATTGCCACAACTGCGGATGATTGGAAGAAGGCTGACCCTCAACTTCTTGAAACCATGTTGGGACAGCTGCACTTAATTCGAGCATTTGAAGAAATAGTCCTTGAACTTGCAGGTGAAGGATTAGTTCATGGACCTGCACACTCTTCTATCGGTCAAGAAGGTGGAGCGGTTGGTTCCATTGTTTCTTTAAGCAGCAAAGATGCGATTAATGGTTCCCACCGAGGACACCATCAATTCCTTGCCAAAGTTATTAACCATGTTTCGCAAGGAAAGTTAGACGTTACAAATCTTGTAACTCCTGACCTTCAAGAAGTCTTACAGCGCACACTCGCTGAAATTCTTGGATTGGCTCAAGGTTATTGCAGAGGTCGTGGTGGATCCATGCACCTTCAATATTTTGAAGCAGGTGCTCTGGGAACTAATGCAATTGTGGGTGGTGGTGTGCCACTAGCAGCTGGAAATGCATGGGCTCAAATGAAGTCTTTGACAAACAACATCACTGTTTCCTACTTTGGTGATGGTGCAGTAAATATTGGTTCAGTACTTGAAACTATGAACTTAGCTGCGGCATGGAAATTGCCTCTTGCATTCTTTATCGAAAATAACTTGTATGCGGTGTCGACTCACATATCTGAAGTAACTGCTGAACCACGTCTTTCTGGTCGCGCCTTGGGTTTCGGCATTCCTTCATGGAAAGTTGATGGAATGGATCCTCTTGCAGTTCATCTTGCGATGAAAGAGGCAGAATCTCACATGCGCAGCGGAAAAGGTCCAGTTGTTATTGAGGCTGATGTATATCGCTACTTCCATCAAAATGGACCCTTCCCTGGAAGTGCATTTGGATACCGCAGCAAAGAAGAAGAAGCACTTTGGCGTGAACGCGATCCACTATCGCGAGTGGCAAATGAAATGATTGCGCTTGGTCTTATTGATCAATCAACTGTTGATTTCGTGCGCGCGCAAGCACTTGCTGCTAGCCAACTAGCTGCTGCGGCTCTACTTGAACCCAATCCTGATGCGATAGGAAAGAGACGTATAAAGCCTGAACTTTGGCCTGATGCTTCATTCGTAAATGTTGGCGTCCGAGGAGATGCATCTGAGCTATATGGTGCACGCACACTAGAGCCTTTAAAAGATAGTGGAATTAAGACAAGTATTAAATTTGTAGACGCTGTCGCTGGAGTTATTGATGCAGCAATGCAAAGAGATGAACGTATAGTCGTTCTTGGTGAAGATATTCACCGATTAAATGGTGGTACTAACGGTGCAACAAAGGGACTAGCAAAGAAATATCCAAACCGAGTTTTGGGAACCCCTATTAGTGAAAATGCATTTGCCGGACTGGGTGGTGGTCTTGCCTTGGATGGCCGATTCCGTCCAATCGTTGAATTTATGTATCCAGATTTTATGTGGGTCGCGGCTGATCAAGTATTTAATCAAATTGGAAAAGCGCGTCACATGTTTGGTGGACAGAACTCTGTTCCTTTGGTGCTTCGTACCAAAGTTGCAATTGGAAGCGGGTATGGATCGCAACACCTAATGGATCCTGCAGGAATTTTTGTAACAAGTCCAGGTTGGCGAATAGTTGCCGCGTCAACTCCCGCTGAATATATAGGACTGATGAATGCGGCGCTTGCATTGCAAGATCCAGTTCTCGTTCTAGAACACGTTGATCTTTATCAAGACATGGGAGATATACCCGAGGGCGATTACGATTACCAAATTCCTTTTGGCAAAGCAAACATTCGCCGCGAAGGAAAAGATCTTACGGTTCTGACTTATTTATCCATGGTGAAACATTCACTAACTGCTGTGGATCAAAGCGGATTAGATGCAGAAGTAATTGATTTGCGTTGGCTCGATCGCGCATCAATTGACTGGGAAACTATTGAGAGCTCGATAAAGAAAACCAATAGTGTGATGATTGTTGAGCAAGGCGCTTTGGGAACTTCTTATGGTGGTTGGCTAGCTGATGAGATTCATCGTCGATACTTCGATTGGCTAGACCAACCTGTACAACGAGTGTCTGGCGGAGAGGCTTCTCCTAGTATTTCAAAGGTGCTTGAACGGGCCGCTTTTGCCGGGGTTGAGGAAATTGTAGATGGGTTGAACCGTGTAAAAAGTGGATTTGGCGGTCATCACTAAATGGCATCAATTATGAGAATGCCGGAAGTCTTGGCGAATGTAACAGAGGCCACCGTTTCTAAATGGCTTATTAAAGAAGGTGAAAATTTCGTCCTTGGTCAAGCAATGGCAGAAGTTGAAACCGAAAAAGCTTTGGTTGAAGTTCCAGCTGAAACAAATGGAATTCTTGGAAAATACCTTGCCCTAGAAGGCGCTTCGGTACAAATTGGTGCGCCGATTGCAATATTACTCGTAGAAGGTGAAGGAAAGTCTGAAATTGAAACACTGCTGGGTGAATCAAGCGTTGGGGAAGTCGCAATTCCTGTGGCTGCTACTGAAGTTAAACCGACTGTTGAAGTTCACGAACCCATTATAGCAGCAAGTCCTCCTGCAAAGACAACAGAAAAAGGAGATCGCCTATTCATTAGCCCTCTCTCACGTCGATTGGCTAAAGAAAATGGACTTGATGCAGATTCAATTGAAGGCACTGGCCCAGGAGGAAGAATTGTTCGCCGAGATGTAGAGGCAGCAATTGTAAGTAACAAAAAGTTTGTACCAAAAGTGGTTCCCCCATCTATTCCAAGTGGAGAATTTGTGGATTTACCTCATTCGGGCATGAGAAAAGCTATCGCACGTAGATTAACTGAAAGTAAAACAACTGTTCCACATTTTTATTTATCGGCGTCAGTACTTGCTGATGAAATGTTAAACTTTAGGTCGAAATATAATGAGTGGGCACCATATAAAATTTCAGTTACTGATCTAATTCTTAAAACAGTATCCGCGACTTTCGCAGATGTTCCAGAGGCAAATGTGATCTGGACCGATGCTGCTTTACGTCAATTTAGTGATGTTGATGTCTCAATTGCGGTTGCGACTGATAACGGTCTGATTACTCCAGTAGTCAGACAAATAAACAATTTGAGTCTTGCACAATTGAACGCCGCAACCAATGATTTGATTGAACGTGCTCGAAAAGGTCGGCTAAAGCAAAATGAAATTGAAGGTGGCTCTTTCTCAGTCACAAACCTTGGAATGTATGGAGTTGATGAATTCTCAGCAATTCTCAATCCCCCTCAATCGGGGATATTGGCCGTTGGCGCAGCTAAACAGAAACCGGTTGTAATCGATGGGGAAATCAAGATTCGCTCGATAATCAATTTCACTATTTCTATAGATCACCGAGCTGTCGATGGCGCACTCGCAGCACGTTGGTTACAGGCATTCGTTAAGCGCTTTGAGAATCCCTTTTGGTTGGTGCTATCACAATAGAAATCAAATATTTTTTGGTTTGGGATTTAGCGGGTAGGGTTAGCTAGCTCAACTGGAGGATTCGCATAGCGGCCGAGTGCGCACGCTTGGAAAGCGTGTATAGGGCAACCTATCGAGGGTTCAAATCCCTCATCCTCCGCTGGTTAGATCTCGACGCCAATGAACTTGGTCTGCAAGAACTCGTGAATTCCATCAAAGCCGCCTTCGCGGCCCAAACCAGATTGCTTCACG
>JACCDK010676383.1_pt1 | contig 15906 bp, 19 predicted proteins | sample 7445871 | NCBI WGS metagenome assembly JACCDK01 (sample SAMN15323436, study PRJNA562643) | freshwater metagenome | isolation source: river surface water | place: USA:Blue River Watershed | collected 2017-08-15 | reverse complement strand
GATATAGATTGTCTAAATATGCTGCTAATTTTCGATCTTTCTCCGTGACTTTATTCCCCGCATCATGAGTCGTCAGCTTCACCTCTACCTGATTATAGGTATTCGACCAAGTGGGATGATGATCCGTTTCGCTAATGAATGGAGCTGCTTTTTGCATGAATTGCATGGCTTCTTCGAAGCTAGCAAAGGTAAAAGTCTTGAGTAAGACTTGATTTTCTTCTTTCCAAGTGGACATTTTACTCTGGGTTAAGGAACACAATCTTGTCGTCTTTTAGGACGACAAGTTTCGAGTTCTTTGCTTTTTTATAGGCCATTAAATCGGCTTTGACGAGTTTCATGCCTTCTTCTATTTTGTCCAAAGTAGACTTAGATTCTTTTACTTGTACTGTTTTAGTACTTTCCATAATACTAGGTTTTTAAGTTGAATCCCTCGCCTTGGATCGTAACGACAAATTTCTACAGGAAGAAAATTGGAGTTATCGTATACAATCCACTCATCCACTAAAGGCAAATATATACGAAACAAATTAGTAATACCTGATTTATAGCGCCTTTCTATTACATCGGGTGGGATGTTGTGCCCGCCTTCGAGGACGCGCGTGGCTACGCGGACTTTGGCAAGATTAATAGTCCTAAGCCAGAAAAACAACAGGGTAACTGTGAATCCTCGATCTTTGGCACTCTTAATCAACAAATGATATGATTTAGCTGATAAGGTTGTTTCAAAAGAAAACGATTCCTCTCTTTCCATCAAAGCATCAATTTTATTCAACATGATGCGACCCGCCTCGAAAGCAGCTGACTCTGGATGAAAGGGAGCTAACTCTTTTGCAATTTCATCTGCATTCACAAATTCACGGCAATCGAGAACATAGGGGAGAATTGTATGAGAGGCCGTCGTTTTGCCGGCTCCATTACAACCCGCGATGATATACAAGTTCTTCCCCATACCGATGAAGGTAGCGGGATAAAAATTGCTTAATCGAAATAAAACTGATAATTTCAATAAATTCCTTCAACCTATGAAATACCTATTCCTCCTTCTCCTCTCTACAGCTACTTTCGCCCAAGACATTCACTTTAAATCCATCTTAGTTGACACTCACAATGATTGCTTGACGGCTTGCATTGAGAAAAAAGTGGCTTTAGATACCGATTTAACTGGGATTAATCATTCGGATTTAGCTCGCTTCAAAAAGGGCGGAGTAGATTACCAGTTGTTTTCGGTTTGGTGCGATGGGGAAAAAGCGAAGCCCTACGAATGGGCCATGCGGGAGATGGATAGTTTGTATGCGGTGGCGGCAAGAAATCCAGAGAAAATGGTGATTGCGAAGTCATGGAAGGATATTCAGAAAGCGTTGAAAGAAGGCAAATTAGTGGCACAGTTCGGAGTGGAAGGCGGTCACATGATTGACAGCGACTTACAGAAATTAGAGACCTTTTATAAACGGGGAGTGCGTTATATGACGCTTACATGGAACAATTCTCCAGGCTGGGCGAGCTCACACGCAGATGAGAAGAATCCTAATTATAAAGGCCAAAAAGGATTGACGGATTTTGGAAAACAAGTAGTTCAGCGAATGAATCAGCTGGGAATGATCGTGGATGTTTCGCACGTGGGTGAGACGACTTTTTGGGACGTAATCAAAACGACGTCTAAACCAATCATTGCTTCTCACAGCAACGCATACAGCATTTGTCCTGTGTCTAGAAACTTAAAGGACGAGCAAATTTTAGCCATCGGTAAAAATGGTGGAGTGATTCACCTGAACTTTTTCTCTGGATTTGTGGATGTGGATTTCTTCCAAAAAGACGCCGCTTTCCGTAAAAACCATGCCGCTGAAATTGATTCACTCATCGCTTCCGGAATGCAAACTGAATATGCCTTCACCGTTATTTCGGATAAATACCCTCGGGAGAGCGATGCCATTAAACCTGACTTAGAGCAATTGATGAAGCATTTTGACCACATCGTAGATTTAATCGGTGTGGATCATGTGGGTTTGGGATCAGATTTCGACGGAATTAATTCTGCGCCTAAACAGTTAAAAACGGTTGTTGACTATCCCCTATTTACCCAAGCTTTAATCGCTCGCGGGTATTCGGATAAAGATATCAGTAAAGTGTTAGGGGGTAACTTCTTGCGAGTTTACAAGGCGAATAATTAATTTCAGCTTTGGACAAAAAATGACCTAAAGCTTCAAGGCTTTTCCTTTGGTAATTAAATAAAAAGAAAAAATAGAGAAAGCGAACCCGACTAAAACCAATAGATAATTGACAGGTCTTTCAGAAGTAAGAGACATTCTCAGTAAAATCGTAGTGATGATAAAACTGGCATTCCGAAAAACCGTAAAGAAGGAAAAATGATAAAGGAATGATACAAGCAGCAGAAATACATCCACAAATATCATCACATTAAAAAATTCACTGTAAAAAACAGTGTTAGGATTAGGGTAGTTTTGATTCGTCTGAAACGCCTGAAAAGTGTCAATAATCCAACTAGAAAAACTAAAGAAACTTAGACAAAGCAATATCCCAATCATTAGTAAGGATACGATTTTTTTTATCCCGATTAACCGCTTAATGTCAGCTATAATCTCGGCTCTCTTAGAATTAGCATTTATTTTATAATAGACGATTGTACATAGCAACATAATTAATGAAGCTACTAAATCGTAAAAAAGACTTAGTAAATGTGTATCGGAGAGAGAAAAGGATTTTAAAAAATCGATATCGGCAATATCATGAAAAAAACTCCTAAGTGTAATTAGAGTAATAACTTCAAATTGTTTTCCGATAAATTCGGAAATAGACTTAGGCAAAATAATAACTAATTGTAACACTTCGTAGAACAGAATAAAACTAAAAGGCGTGTAAATAGCCTTTAAATAGCTATGCTGAAAGTGTTTAAAGTAATCGACGTTATTTCCTAAAAATATGCAGAATAGGTGAATTAAAAACGCTAAAATAGCTAAACGCAGAATGAAAACCTCTGTTCGCCTGACATGAATAGGACTAACAAGTTGATCAAATAAATTACTAGCTCTTTGTAACATTATATCCATAATGAACCTAAAGGGGAGTGTCTGACTTCTTCTTCGTACGCTTCACTGGTTTTTCTACATCTAACTCTTCTATTTGATCAGCCACAATTACTTTTAGTGTATCATCGAAATAGACTCCATCCGACTCCATATCAGCAATATTTCTGTGCATAGCTTGATAAATCACTTTTTTCTCCTCTGAGCTTAAGGATTTATTGGCAGCTAAATTCCCAACGAAATTCACCAAACCAGCTCTAGGACCGGACTCTTTCTGAAAAGTATATTCGTTATTTTCCATCACGGAAAACTCTCGATAAACAGCAATCATAAAGACAATAAATAAAGTAGCAATAATGCTACTCAATAAGATGATATCTAAATCCATTATTTCTTTAATTTAGAGTTGATGAAATTCAATAAACCAAGAATAGTAGGTGGCCAAAGTCCAATAAAAATAGCCTTCTCCTTATCTCCAACGACTAAGTAATTATATTCACTCACCGCAATAACAACAATAACAATTACTACAATCAGTATTTCTGACGCTTTGAAATTTTTAAACATGATTTTGGATTTTTATTTTAATGGGTGTAAGTACGAGAAATTAGAGTCTGTTCACAACTTTAAAGGAAGAAAAAATATAATATAATGAAAATCAGACAATTAAAGACTTAGAAACACTTTACTTATGTCTAAACCAGCAATCGGTACGATTGTTTTCGTAGGCCTTAAATTCCGTATTCACAGGAAATCCATGAAGCAGATTCTCGTTAAATCGAGTTCTCGCTAGGTAATTAAAAGCGCCCATGTCACCCGTGTAGGCCGTATGATTACTGTGATTAAATGTTTCGTGCAGGTCGCATAATTGCTGCAAGAAATCCATAAAGCGCGGATAATGCCCGCCAAAAACTCCACAATTCAATAAGGTTTCCGAAGCAAAACGCTCCTCATAATCAGCATAATCTTGAATCTGCGAACGTAGATGTTCCCCATGTGCAATCATCCAATCGTTGCGCAACAGCTTAGGTTCATCACCGCAGAAAAGTGAAGTAGGGTTTCCGGTATAAAGAGGATGTGTGAAGGGGTTTTGGGCCAAAGTCACATCCGACACATCCGTCACAAATACACCTTTAATGGGCTCTGTGCATTTTGCTAAAAAATTTCGGTAGACAAAATACCGGAAAACGTTCGGATTAAAAGTGGAATTATAGTCAATGCGGACGAATGAAATATGCTCATTCTCGTAATGCGCACAGGTTTCTTCAGAAAAGTTATTGTGAAAGATTACCCCTTTCAGCTTTGCCTGAGCAATAGATTCCGCCCATGCCTGAACTAATTCATAGGAATCATCTGGCAAGGTCGTGCTTCGATTTACATCATAAATACCGGTGATGTGACAAGCTAGTACGAGCTCCATTAATTTTCGTTTAAAGCTAATTGCTTCTTCAGAACGGCGCAGGTACTGTTCGGATTATTTCTGTAATAGATATAGGATCTTTTAAAGACCTTTTTCGTCTTGAAAAGCGTTTCCGCTCTTTCAAAAAAGGCCGAATCAGCGGAGAAACCGCCTTTGAAATCGATACTCTTAAATACTTTTTGGTGTCCAAACAAAGTCCCAAAAAGAATCGCATCATCCAGATGTATCGGCTTGCTCAAATCATTTTTATCAGGAACAAAATAATCTTCGACTGAATCCACGACCGTTTCTGCGGTAGAACAAATCAAATCGACATGCTCCATCTCCTGTAAACAAGAACTTAAATGATGGACTTTGTATTCATCATCGCTATCTAAAATAGTGATGAATTCACCCGCACTGATCAACACACCCCGGTTTATGGATTCTGCTTGTCCTCGATTACTGTGGCGAATGTAGACGATTTTATCCTCGTATTTTTCGACGTAAGCTAATAACTCTTTGCGGTCATTTCCCTTGCTGCCATCATCAATGATGATGAGCTCAAAATCTTGAAAATCTTGCTGTAGAACAGAATCAATGGCCCTTTTTGTCAAAGAAAATTCCGTATTATAGACCGCCATTAACACGGAAATTTTTACATTTTTAGGCATGATATGCTACTAAATACTCACCAATATAGGCTTCAAGGATGCAAATCTAGTCAATTAAATACGTTTTCATTTTAATAAATGATTATGAATAAAATTATTGCTTGATTTCCTTCAAATAAAAACTGGGATTTACTCCCACATACTTTTTAAAAGCCACGTAAAAAGTGGAACGATTCGCGAAGCCACTTTGGTAGATATATGTTTCTAAAGTATACTGGGTAAAAGATTCTCGCTGCGAAAGAAAATGATGAATGCGAAAACGGTTAATTATTTCGGCAAAAGACATCCCATAGGCTTGTTTAATTAGTTTAGATAGTTTAACCGAACTCATTTCTAGACTTTTTGCCAAAGCCGATAAATCTAAATCCCCCTGTAAAAAGCACTGCGATTCATTCAAATATATGGACAATGACTTAGCCTCTAGAGTATCATCAATTAAAGTAGGCAGAATTTCTTCAACAGATGGCGTTCCTTTTTCTTTTGGCAAAATACACCCATCCATATTTTCCTGCACGTTGGGCGTACTAATAAAATACGAAAACAAAAAAATTCCGATGACACACTTGATAATTTGTGAGGGAGGATCAAAGCTATTATTAACGAATAAATTTAGGTATTGGTATAATTGAAGTGAAAAATAAAGCATCACTGTTCCGCTCAATAAATTCAACCAAACCAAAGATTGCTGATTAATAATTACGTAGTCAGAACCATATTTTTTCTTCGCTTGTGCAATCGTCCATAGTGTTAACACACCGTAAACTACACCGACTAAGATAGATACTGGCTGAACAAATCCTGCTGGAATCCATCCAGATGGGGTATTAATGAAATAATTATTTTTTTGGTAATAATGATTTAAAATCTCCGTCTTTTCAGCAGAAGACAAAAGCAAATCAGGAAGTAATCCGAGTAAAATCACTAGCGGATAAACGAAATGAAGCCACTGAAACCCTGCGATTATTTTCTTCGGATGCACCATAGATCGCACATATAAAAACAAAACAACAGGCAAAAAAGCTCGAACTATATTAGGAGTCCTTAACAAGAAAAGCATTTGGTAAATGTGCTTAGAGGTCAACGCATAAATATAAAACTCTAAAAAGACGAGTGCAAAAATGACGTAGAGTAAACCATAAACCTTAGGCTGCCGATAAAACCGTAACAAAAGAAACCCCATAAAAAGTATTCCCACTCCACTAGTCAGAAACGATAAATAGGGCACAAATTCAAACATAAATGCTTTTCAGTAAATGAGATACAGAAATTTAGACAAAAAATAGCTAAAAATGGACAAATACAAGGACAAAAAATCTAGTCTGCAGCTTTGATTAGCCTAATTTTCCATTCTAATCAAAATAACATATACAATGAAAAAAATCCTTTTACTTCTTACCCTGTCCTTATTTGTTTCGAACATCTACGGACAAGCAAAAACGGCTAACATTCAATTTTATAAAGTAAAAACAGGCCACAGATCAGCATTCAATGAAGCCCTAAAAAACCATACCGCTAAATTCAGAAAAGCGGGCGATCCCTCCGCTTGGACGATCAGTAACGTCACAGGAGGAAGCCACCACAATGAAGTAATGGCCACCTACAATTTTGGCCTCTCTTGGGCGGAACGGGATGCCCTAAATGGCCCTACAGCTAGTTCTGAGGCAGCGAGTGATTTTTACTTAAAGGTGTCACCCCACCTCGAAGGCATAACAGCTGGCGATATTATTAGCTACAGAGCAGAATATAGCAACAGCGCAATGAAAGAATCAACGGATAAATTTCGTTTCAACGTACTGACGATAAAATATGCACCTTCTCAAGAGTTTTGGGATGTGATCAAGCGCCTTCCAAAGGTATGGGATAAATTAGGTTTCAAAATTGCAACTTATACTACCTCAGGAGCTAATCGACTTATTTTCTCCCGTCGCCTCCCTTCAGGCTGGAAAGAATTAGACGAAGCCTCTAAATTAAAAGAAATATTTGATGAGGTTTATGGAAAAGGAACTTACGAAAAAGACATGGCCATCATGCGTGCATTCGTTGTAGAAAATGACATTATGTACATGACGGTTCAGAATGATTTAAGTTCTAAATAAATCCTACTACAGAATAAAAAAGGCCTATTTAATAGGGCCTTTTTTATTCATATAAGTTCAAATCAATTATTACAAATCTCGAATTAGTCGAATGTAAAAGCCTGAAATATTTTTACTATCTACTAAATAGACTTCTTCGTGCTCATCAATTAACATTACAGTATTATCAGCTCCCCACCATCCACTGTAAAAAGACTCCTTTAAAAAAGAAGTACCATTACTATCCGCGAATAAATATCCACCTGGAAGAGCACCAAAACCAGTCTCATTCGTTCCTTTATCAATTGGAAAATATCGCTCTAACGAGTAGATTCTTTCACAATCATAAACCCACGCTTGTTTCTCACTTCGCATATATTCAGCGTCGTTTTCTCCATCAAAATATTCAGGTATCTTAAGCTTTTGTGTCCTTGATATTCCTTCAATTTTAGCAAATTTCACCAATTGAAAATAATCCTTGATTGAAGGCAAATGCCAACCTGCTGGAGCAATACCCACTTTATCTAAAACTACATAATAATTATAAAGCTTTCCATACTTAGCATCCATTTTGGAATCAAAATTATAATTTGCCCAAGCAGGAATTTTGAATTTATTGGCACTATCCCATTCTGCCATATTAGTAGCATGGAAAATTTCACGTCCATCTTTAAATTTAGATGATCGAATATTTTCTGCTGCCCATTCAACTCCATTAATGGTTACTGTTTTATACTTATTGCCTTCCATATCAGCAAATACCCCCTCCTTCGTAAATAATTTATCACCCGAGGAACTTAAAGAATGAAATGGAATCGATACAACATAAAAAATATTTACAACCAGAACACTTAATAATAAATAGGAGAAAATCTTAACTATATATTCCATAATACAGACGAATTCTAAATTGATATTGAAATGTTTACTTTAACAACAGGGTTAATTTATCCCAAACTTGGCGAGTACCTTTGAAGGTGAAATTCATTTTATAAGTAGGGACAAATTTAAGTCCTCCATCAGTAAGAGATAGTTGCAATTGAGACTTTACAAATACCACTAAATAACGCTCTGACAAAACATCTACCGATTTAATATTTCCCAATGGTATAGATACTTCTTGGTTATTATCCTGCCAAGTCAAAGTCTTAGTATTAAGTGTAATTTTATCGTTTCTATTATTAATTAAAATAACCAGAATGACTAAAGAAGGTATGACGAAGTACATCAGTATAAATAGCAAAGTGAACAGATGACTTGAGTCTAGCAATTCATTGTGATCAACATTTTTATACAATGCATAACCTGAAAATTGCGTTATAAAAAGGGCTAAATACCATGGAAACTCAGAAGGATTGTAGATAAAATTTTCATTATCAACTACCTCCTTAATCTTTAATTGATTTGCAATGGTAAAGGACAATAAACTTGCCATACCAGCCAAAATCAATTTCACATAGCCCACTTCATTTGCCGCTAGAACAAATACAAAGCCATAACAACAAAGTATTAAAAGAGTTAAAATTGAAAATTTAGATTTTTCCATAAAGTCAATTGCTTAATTTACTGGCAATTATAAGAATATTAAATGGTACTTCTTGAATATTTTTACTAACAAAAAATTAAAAAACCGTTTAATAAATTTCATTTTCTTAAATAAATATTATAACTAATATTTGATTCAACGTAGATACAAATGGTTTAAAAAAAAGCTAATTGAAAATAAAATACTAGTTAATTAGAATCAAATTAAAGCCTGGATAAATAATAATCTTAGTTTGGTATAATTGGGGCTCCGGTGACTAGGTTACCGATAAATGGTGGGATTTTTTTCGATATTTCAATAGTAAAACATAATATTAACATTCAATGAGCACAATTCAAGATCAGTTAGTCAGTGGTATCAGCTCAAAATATTCTGATGCAATCGTAAAAAAGGTGAATAAGGACAATTACCTTGACATCCATATTCCAGCATTAAATCCAGCTAAGGGAACTCATCTATTTTTTAATACCTCAAAAAACACGATCAAAGTAGGATTTTACTGTAGAGACGAAGAATTTTTGGCCCCTATATTAGCTGCAAATCCCGTACTAGAAGCCTATTCTCAAGGCATCAGATTAGCTGGAAATACGCCATTTGAAACAGTTGAAGAAGCCCTAAGCGGCGCATCTACGCTAATAAATGCTTTCTCTAATGAAAGTTCTCAAACCAGTCCAGTTCAAGAAGAATTAAGTAAGGAAGAAGAGGACGAAATCGAACCTATTGACGAAGCATTACTTGAGAATTTATTAGATGCTCTCGAAGGAAATACTGAAAATGTTGAAATGATTTTTGATCGACCAGAACTCATTTCGGCCGCCGAAAAAGGTGATATGGATACCGTAAATCGAATCATTCAAGAAGGGGGTGATTTAGATATTTTAGATTCTGGCCAAGATAAATATACTGCCATTCACTTCTCCGCTTGGGATGGACAAAATGAGGTATTGAAAGCCTTAATTGATGCAGGTGCAAATCCAGATATACTAGGCACAGATTCGCGTACTCCCATTCATTTAGCCGCAGCAAATGGTAGAACTGAGGCAGTGAAGTTATTAATAGAGGCAGGTGTGGATATCAATAGACGTGTGCTTCAACCAAATGAATACCACTCTGAAGAGGGCGGAACACCTTTAAGAGAAGCTGTTTTAAATCAAGTTTGGCCAGTAATTGAATTACTGATTCAACACAAGGCTGATCTAACCTGTTTGATGGAACCTTGTGCAAATGGAAGTTATTTCTTCGATGCAATTCGAACATTAGCTGCTGAAGGAAAACTAGAAGGGTTTAATGAGGCAAAATTGAGTGTGATAGAGAACGTTTTATATGGAGATTCAAGAGAGGAAGAAACTGAAGTCGAATCAGAAGAAGAAGTAGTAGTTGAGGAGGAGACTGAAGAGTTTATTGAACCAATCGAAGAAGCGGAGGAGGCAGATTTCCCGTTAATCAATCATACAAATAGTACTCCAGAGGCAAAAGAATACCTACGTAAATGGCAAGAGAAATCAATTCAGTATGCGTTTGCATTAGGTATTACAGCAAATATACCTTCTTGGGTAAGCACGTTAATCGATGATATTAATTTCCCAAAATTCAAGCAAAAACAACTCTCACAAATTAAAAATGCAATCACATCAGAGAAGGTAATCCCCATTCTTTCCTATGCACCGATTGAACTTCAAAATGAGATGAAGAACGCCTGGTGGATAATACCTTTTGTTATTTGGAAGGAAGATGTAGTCTCTTGGGTGGCCGTAAACAAAAATGGTTTCTACGGGGCACACGAAGGAGACGATAATGTCAATATGTTGTTTTCTTGGGATAGCCTTTCTGAGATTACATTTGACACGCTAGAGGATGGTGCAGTAAGGGTAGAAAGAATGAATCTTCACATAGATAACGGAGGTTATTTAAGCTTTGATGAATTTGTTGCCAAAGGAAATGGATCCTATCTATCAATTGTCGAAGCAATTTATGAAGTCAGAAAAGAGACTATTGATGCCAGTAAGGGACAATCTGTATGGAAAGAGGGAACAGGTGGCGAAGGCTTCCAAACTTTCGACAATGCAAATCAATTACTAGAGGATTCTAAATGGACTACAGATGTCAGCAGACCTGATCCATCGATGTTTTAATGAAAAAGGCTCACAAAATTGAGCCTTTTTTTTATATTATATAAGTACATTGCAGTTAAATTAAATCCCAGTTAGTATGCTTAAGAAAATTACCCTTACGCTGAGTTGCCTTCTTATTTTACCATTTTTCACACACACAATTTTCGCAAAAGAAGAGAAAGTAAAAGTGCGATTTGGAATCTATATAAAGAAGTTAGTCCCAGATTATAAAGAGGGCAAATTTAATTCTGAGTTTTATTGGTGGATGATTTTCGATAACGATTCTACTAAAACGGGAATTTCTAACGATGTGATTACCAATATGGAATATGTCAATGCTGTCGATTTCCCAATTGAAGGATTTAAACAGGAAATACAAGAAACTCGTGAAATCGAGAAGAATAAATTCTACTATACTGGTTTTCACCAGGGTGCTTTCTACTTCAATCCCGATTTCAGAATGTATCCACTTGATGTTCAAACGCTAAAAATCAGCATTGAGAACTCTCTTTTGCCAGGCAATCAATTTGAAATATCGGCAGACACCTCGTCTTATATTAACTCGAAACAAAGCAGGCATCTATGGGGATTTTCGAACGATTTAATTACAAACAAAAATGAAAGTTACTTCTTCTCTAAATCTGACATTGAAATAGGGAAAGGGGTCTACAATTCGAATTTTGGCGACCCTGAATTTGATCCGATTTCAGTTTACAGTAGAATCGATACCACTATCAAATTAAACCGGTCTTTTGTACCCTATATTAGCAAATTACTGATCCCCTTAATGATCATCCTTTTGCTAGTCTATTTTGTATTTTACTTACCCGCTGAAAAAATTGATATCGCAGCTGGTTTAACAGTCACATCCCTTTTAAGTGCCATTGCTTTTCAATTAGCTGTTTCTGGTGAATTACCTGATATAGGATATATCATATACATCGACAAAATTTTTTATACTTGTTATTTTTTGATTGCTATTACCATGGCACAAGCCCTAGTAACATTCTATTTAGATGATTCAGGCATTGAAAGTCAAAAACTCAAAGCAAAAAAGATTGATTTAGTGTTCAGATTTTTATTCCCACTTTTGTTCCTTGCAGCTACTATTTTATTCGCAAACTAATGAAAACAAGATTACCGGGAATCGATTTACTTAGGACAGTCGCCATTTTCATTATGATTGTTGCTAATGCAAGTCCCTATTTAATCAAAGGGATTATATCATATGAGTTTCGTCTTTTTTGTTCTTTGGCTGCACCTGTTTTCATATTCTTATCAGGATTCGTTTTAAGTATAACCATAAAACCAGGTGAGAAGAATTGGACCAAATGGCGAAATGCTGGGTATTTAATCGTTACAGGAGCATTTATTGATACAGTCATTTGGGGAATTAAACCCTTCAATACCTTCGACATACTATATCTTATCGGATTTTCATTGTTAATCAATTTGGCGATTATAAATAGCTCCATCGCATTTAAGGGAATAATCTGGCTAGCAGTTATACTTATTCACTTTGCCTTAAATACCGACATCAATTACCGTTTTACAAACAGCGATATTTTGGTGGGTAATTCTCTTCATGCAGAGCATCTATTTGAGTACAAACGATTATTCTTTGACGGCTGGTTCCCACTTTTTCCTTGGCTCTCCTTCAGCATTTTAGGCAGTACAGTAGGTGAAATTTATCAAAAGAAATGGATAAACAATTATGCCATTTTCCTTAGCATTTTAGCTTGTGCACTAAGTTCCGTTTATCTAGTTTACAACCCCATTTTGCAAGGCATCAGAAATGGATACGTCGAATTATTTTATCCAGTAGAACTGCCTTATTTTCTGTTTACTACCACATTAACTTTAGCCGTCAGTATGGCAGCCATTCAAATACTACACCTTCCTAGCTTCTTTTCACACATAGCCAAGTTAGGCGAGCATAGCCTCTTTGTATACGTCTTACACACTGTAATTATATCATTTGTCTTACAACCGTTAGCTAAAGCAGGCATTAGCATTAATCCCGTTTACTCTTATTCAGTTTTCATCCTAGTAATTTATGTGTTAGTAAAGGGATTGCAGTTCGTATTTAAAAAGAATTACCTCGAATTTATACCAAATCCAATCAGACAAATACTAGGTCTTAGGTAACGAATATCATATAAACCAAATTTTAAACCAATGAATTTACTTCAACACTATTTCTTTGAATTATTGAACACCATTCTACTATATAAAATAGAATTTGGGGCATTTTTAATCATTAGCTATATTTTCGGAAAAGTTTATTCTTCTAAAACCACTTGCAAAATAATTTGCGGCTGGGGTGACTTCGTTTTGCTTCTAACCTCTTCCCTATTAATTACTTACGTTGCTTTTCAATTAGTTTATAACAATCAATACGATCAAATCAGTGACTATCTGTTAATTGGATCCATCGTTATTTTCCTGATTAGCATCTGCTTATCAGCTTCTAAAAACAAGGATATAATGCATGTAATCATTTCTATTTTAACCAAAATTGCACTCCTTTTACTCATCCCTTTACTTACCGCTTTGATCCTACTGGCAATGGGTTCAGGAAAAAAAGACGGTCGCTATAGAGATGGCACACAAAATAACACGAGAACAGCCGCAGTGGCTGGTGCAGGTATCTTGATGGTTTTATTAATAGGTAGCTTAGTAAAGCCTGAAGAATAATGTTTAAACTATATTAGAAAAACTTGATTCTTCCAAAAACTAAAGCTTACTGATTTATATTTAGTTTAATAAATAGGCCGCTGCGGCTAGTGCACTCCTACGACCAGGACATTCTAATTTTGCAATTCTTCGATAGTTAGAATATTGAATCAAATATTCCCCTTCCCATTTTGCTATTCTCTTATAGTCTGAAATTCTAACAATATATTGCCCTTCAAACCTCAAAAGTCGCTTATATCCCGAATAAGTCACTAAGTAATCATTCTCAAATTTATAAATTCGACGATTAGACGAATAATCAATTACATAATCCCCATCAACCTTTAAGATTCGTCTATTAGATGAATATTCTGAAACATAGCATTGTCCAAAGGTGGTTAGAGAATTGAGAATTAATAATGAAAGAAGTACAAAACGTTTAAGAATCATTTTTTTATTTAACAACGGGTAATCTATTTATATTATTTTTCAAACTCATCTAATATAGAAATCATCTCAGGAGAATACCAGCTTTTATACTCCATCATAAATTCTTTAAGAACAATACTGATTTCTAATTGCCCCACGATAAAGTTTTTCCATCTCTGCCAGATATGTTTAGGAATATTTTCACGTTGCAATGTCACATTGTCACAATAGTTGGCAATCATTTCACAACAGATTAATACTTGAACCTTGTGTTCAGAATTATCTTCAAGCTTTTTATTGTTGTAGAAATAGTCATATAGAAATGTATTATCATGTATAAGAATTAATATTTCATATGACAGTCCACACAGACTTGTATAAGTTTCTCCTCGAGTTGCCAAAGCTTGTTGTGTTATCTGTCGAATAACGAAATAAAAACCTATTATATTAACTACAATAGATGCAATTGATAACATTGTTTCTAAACTCATAATCAAAACTTGATTTATTTTAAAAGTACTAAATCTCCTACAAAACAATCTGTATTCCGGTCGAAATACTGTAATAATAATTTGATATTGGAACCACTCGATTCATATCTAACATATGATCGTAGTGAATCTGGAAATTAAGGTTTTTCGACATATTAAAATTTAAATTGCAATCCCAAAACCAACGAGGTTTTGCGAAATCAGCATTTAAAGGAAATTGTAGAAAAGTAATAGCTGAGAAATCTACATTCTTTGCAATTTGAACACCTGATTTCAGGTATGTATTAAGACGAAAGAGATCCTTTTCGATTGCACCTGCACCGACAGGAACAAGACTCTCGTTGACCCCATTCCAATTCCATTTTTCTACCTCTCTAAACACTCCTGTAGCAGTGATTAAATCGAAACCACTTTGCTCAATCCAACGCTCTCTAAGATTAATACCTTGTAATAACCGATTTTCCATCCCCCATGCACCATTCCATTGGTATTGCAAAAATAATTCTGGGCTAAATTTACGAGTGTCATTATCTCGATAACGCAGTTGAATTAAGCCTTCGTTTTGAATTAAATCACCTCCATTACTAGTTAAGTCATTTTTAATAGAACTTATGAAAGCGTACTGGTTACCGAATATCTGATCATACTCAAAGCTCGAACTAAACTCAGTTACATTGTTTTTTTGCTTATCTGAATTATAACTAAATGTTCCTGCAAGAATATATTTCTTATTTAAGGAATCACTCGATAATTCTCGGTCAATTACTAATACTTGAGCAAACGTTGCAAAAGGGAAAAAAAGGAATAAAAACAGTATTTTTCTCATAAAAAAAGAAATTTCAAAAGAACATTTAGACTATCACTTAAATTAATGTTACCATATTATTAATAAAAGAAAAAGAAGCATTAATTTTATAAATCAAATAAGAATTATGAAAAAACAACTTTATATCAAGTGGAAGATTCTACTACAAGTAATTCCCATTATCGCATTTATATTACTTATTAAAACTCTATTCCACCATTATGAGCTAGAGATGATGGAATTAAATGCCTTGTTCACGAGTTTAGTTGGAGCTACCATATTCTTAATTGGATTTTTAATTTCTGGGGTCTTATCAGACTACAAGGAGAGTGAGAAAATACCTGGAGAAATTACCACTTCACTAAAAAATATTTTAGATGATAGTTTGACATTGAAGCATCATTATTCAGAAGAGACTTTCAAACAATTTATCTCTTTTCAAAAAAAATTAGTTAACGATATTAAGTCTTGGCTCTATAAAGAAATTGAGACTAGTGAATTGTTAACTCAATTTGATGTACTTAATTCTATCATTATTCAATTAGATAAAGAAGGAGTGCAAGCAAACTTCTTAATTAGAATAAAAAATGAAATTAGTACCGTTAGAAAGAACTTATTACGCATTGAAGCGATCAGAGAAACCAACTTTATCAGTTCAG
>JACCDK011247871.1_pt1 | contig 15909 bp, 15 predicted proteins | sample 7445871 | NCBI WGS metagenome assembly JACCDK01 (sample SAMN15323436, study PRJNA562643) | freshwater metagenome | isolation source: river surface water | place: USA:Blue River Watershed | collected 2017-08-15 | reverse complement strand
TTGGTTCCCTGCCCTATCGCCCGAGCGAGCCAATGAGTCTTCTACCCGCGATTCACAAGTTGAATAGATTGGGATGGAGACCAGAGAAAGATTTAGAAGAAGGAATTCGTGAGTTTATCTATTGGAAAACCAATGGTAGATAATGATCAATTTACTTGGCATCTAACTGTAAGAACTTTGAAATGATATTCTCGACTGTCAATCGATTACGCTTCCATAAGTATTCTTGATTTCCAACAGTTGAAATCTCAATTGACTCAGAGGCAACAATCGACACATTCGCTCGAATTTGGTTGCATGAAAGTGCTTCCAAAATAGAAGAACCAAATCCACCCCTAAGAATGTGTTCTTCGAGAGTCACAATTAAACCTTTCTCAGATGCGACTTGCAAATATTCAACGTCTGGACCGGAAATAAATGGGCAAGATGCGACCGCAACATGGATTCCTAACGACTTTAGCTCTAATGCTGCCTGAATTGCAATTCTACCAATTGAGCCAGTGAACAGAATTGTCCCTTTCGACCCAGGTACTATCTCAACAAACTTATTTTTGGCTAAATGAATAGTGCCAGAATGAATCGTAGGTTCATTGCTCTTCCCAAGCCGCAAGTACGCCGGTCCGGTGCTCGCACAAATTTGCCGAGTAACTTGTTGAGTCTCTTGCGGATCGCAAGGGGAATAAACGTTCATGCCATGCATCGCACGCATGACTGATATATCTTCAATTGCATGATGTGTGTATCCCTGAGAGCCATAGGCGTAACCTGCCCCCACAGATACAACCGTGACATTCAGTTTCATGGAGCAAACATCATTCCTTATTTGCTCTAGACACCGTAAGGTCGAGAAATTACCGATACTGTAGACAAAAACTTTCTTACCTGTACTTGCAAGACCCGCAGCAAGCCCCATCATTGACTGTTCGGCGATTCCGCTATTGATAAAACGGCTAGGAAATTTAGTTTGAAACTCATCAAGAACTGAGTAACCCAAATCCCCCGTGACCAAGTAAATCGTTTCATCTTCTTGGGCTTGAACTACCAGTTCTTTTATAAATGCATCTCTCATTAAACTACCCCTAATTCGATTAAAGCTTCACCGAGCTCGGAAGTATTTGGAGATTTGTAATGCCACAAATTTGTGTTCTCCATGAATGAAACACCCTTACCCTTTATGGTTTTGGCAATCACGCAATTTGGTCGATCGTTGACTCTTAAAGAATGCTTGATCTCTTCGTGATTATGACCGTCAATTTCCTGCACATTCCACCCAAAAGCGCGCCATTTTTCAGCCAAAGGTTCAAGCATCATAATTTCCTCTGTTGGCCCTAATGACTGAAATCCATTTCTATCCAAAATCACAGTTAAATTCGAGAGATTAAATTGATTGGCTATCAAGGCAGATTCCCAAGTAGTTCCTTCATTACATTCTCCATCCGAAGCCAGTACAAAAACACGCCCTTCATGCCCGGACAACTTTTTTCCAAGCGCAACGCCCAACCCGAATGGAATTCCATGACCAAGTGACCCCGTACTTAACTCAACGGACTCAGAACTTTCAGCAGAGACATGTCCCCCAAGTTTTGAACCATCTTTACAGAAGTCATTTAAATCGTCTATAGGGATCCTGTTAAGGTGCGCTAGAATTGCATAAAGCGCAGAGGCCGCATGGCCCTTAGATTGAATAAACACGTTACGGTCCAAATTAGATTTATCAAACCCCGACTTAACGATTTGCTCCAAATAGATTACAGACAAAATATCTATACAGGACAATGAGGATGCAACGTGGGATGCACTGGCTGCATGAGTCATTCTTAGAGTTGATTCACGAGCTCTTTTGCTAAGTGAACTACTGTTAAGCTCTTCTGAGATATCCGACATGTGACAACTTTACGAGAAAATTAAGAAAGAGACTCACTCTTGGCCAAGATTCACCTAAACAAGTCAAAGAGGATACGATTGGTTCCTTTAAGGGGGTCGGGCAGTGAAGGCTGTAATACTTGCAGGCGGTCTTGGCACAAGACTTCGGGAAGAGACCGAGTTCAAGCCAAAGCCCATGGTAGAGATTGGTGATAAACCGATTTTATGGCACCTTATGAAATCTATTTCACAACATGACATTCGAGAATTTGTTATTTGTTTGGGGTACAAAGGGGAGCAGATTAGAGAATATTTCTCAAATTACCATGCAAGCCAGAACGACGTGAGAATCTCGACCTTATTCGGAACCAGTACACCTTCAAGTGAAAATTATGGTGTTGAGGATTGGGATGTGGTTTTATCAAATACGGGAAAATTGACACCAACAGGCGGAAGAATTTTCAAATCTCGAAGCTACTTAGAAAAAGAAACTTTCTTATGTACATACGGAGATGGACTCGGAGATATTGATATTGCGCAGTTAATCGAGTTTCACAAAAGTCACGGAAAAATCGCTACCGTGACAGCGGTCCACCCGCCCTCGCGATTCGGGGGATTGGATATTTCAGATTCAGGCCAGGTAGAAACTTTTGAGGAAAAACCAAAAGAATCCAGTTGGGTAAGTGGAGGATTCTTTATATTTGAGCCTGCAATATTCAATTTTCTCGATGACCAGTCAATTTTAGAAAAATCACCTCTCGAGAGCCTCGCGAGTTTAGGCGAGCTTTACGCATATAAACACGAGGGCTTTTGGCAACCAATGGATACAATCAGAGAAACTGCTGAATTGAATATGCTTTGGGAAACCAACTCCGCGCCCTGGAAAAACTGGTGAATTTTGGATCTATCGGCATTTGCTCACAAAAAAGTACTCATCACCGGACACACCGGATTTAAAGGTGCCTGGCTTACCGCCCTTCTTAACCGGTTGGGATGTGAAGTCCATGGAATTTCTCTCCCAACGGGCATCCATTCACCCCTGTCCACCTTGCAACCCTCGAACCTAAAATCGGAAACCTTCTTTGATCTCGGAGACGAGAAAGGCCTAGACACTATTTTGGCTGCGATTCAACCTGAACTAGTTTTCCACTTAGCAGCCCAATCTCTCGTTTTAGCTTCTTACACAGATCCAAACTTAACTTTCAAAAGCAATGTAATGGGCACATCGAACTTACTGGCTGCAGCAGAAAAAATCTCATCCATAAAAGGGATAATTGTTATCACCAGCGACAAAGTGTATGAGAATTCCGAGAGCGGACTTCCTTTCAAGGAATCTGATGCGCTTGGTGGTAAAGATCCATACAGTGCAAGTAAAGCTGCAGCGGAACTAATCACTCGAGCTTGGGAGAATGTCTTTAAACTACATAAGTCATCGATAAAAATTTGTACTGCGCGATCTGGAAATGTTATTGGCGGAGGAGACAGAGCAGAAAATAGACTAGTCCCTGATATTGTAAGAAGCATTCAGTCATGCAGCGATGTAGTTCTCAGAAATCCAAACTCTGTACGCCCTTGGCAACACGTGCTGGATGCATTATGGGGCTATGTACTTATTGGACAAAAAATGCTCTCAAACCGAGAAGTCTCCACCGCATACAATTTTGGTCCTGACTATCAATCCATTCAGACTGTGGAGGCCGTAGCAGACATGTTTATCAGAATGTCTAATGTTAAAATATCAAAGAGGTTACTGCCAGGAATCTTTCCTGAAGCGAATACATTATTACTAGACTCTTCAAAAGCAGAAAAGGATTTAGGCTGGAAATCTAAATTATCATCTATCCAAGCAATTGAGTGGACCTGTGAATTTGAATTCCCGGCTACTGGTTTGAGCTATCAAGAAATTCTGGATTCCCAAATTAATCGATATTTGGATGGTATGCATGTATAAGTTGTCAGTCATAACTCCCTGTTACAATGAGGTTGAAAATGTTGAGGAATGTGCTATGCGTTTAGCAGAACACTTTAGAAATGAACTTCCTCATCTTGATTATGAACATATTTTTATTGACAACTCTTCCAACGACGAAACGGTCTTGGTTTTAAAAAAACTCGCCAAAGTTGACCACAAGATTAAAATTATAGTTAATAGTAGAAATGTTGGACCATTTAGAAGTATGTGGTTTGGGCTTCAACACGCCACCGGGAATGCAATTATCCCGATGTTGCCAGCGGATTTACAGGATCCACCCGAAATAATTAAAGACTTAGTTAAGGGATGGGAAGCTGGTTTCCTAATCAATTATGGGATTCGAAAAAACCGTGAAGAGCGTCTATTGATGAGAGGAATCAGGACCCTCTACTATAAGTTGATTAATAGGCTATCTTCTCAAGAAATTCCATTAAACGCTGGAGAATTCATGCTTATTGATCGCAAAGTGGCAGATTCAATTCTAGGGACAGACGACCACTATCCGTACATCAGGGGCTTGGTTGCTCAAACAGGGCTAAAATCAAATTCTGTCGAATACGTCTGGAGAGCTCGACGAAAAGGAAAGTCGAAAAACTCGATCATAGATTTGGTTGATCAGGGCATCAATGGATTTGTTTCTACAGGTAAAGCATTAACACGTTTTTCGCTTCTCTCTGGAATTTTAATCGCCTTTGGAGGATTTGCCGCTGCGATAGTCACATTCATTAGCGCGGTTTTACACCCTAATGATTTTCAACTGGGGATTCCAACAATCGTGATTTCAATATTTGTTTTTTCGGGAGTGCAGTTGGTCTTCCTAGGAATAATTGGAGAATATATTCTGAGCACTCACAGTCAAGTACGAAGGACCCCTGCCGTTTTCGCAATCGAAAAGATTAACTTTCCCGAGAAATAGCCTTAGCCCCTTTTGAATTCAAAGACCTGCGTGCCTGAAACCAGCCAGCGCACTGCAGGAATTCTAGTGAAAAAGGGCTCAAGAACTTTAAGAATTCGCGCCATCCAACTTGGACAAAAAAATGGAACTAAAACTCCCACATCCATGCGAGCTCTTGAAAAACCGGCCGAATTTGCCCAACGAGTAATCCTCCATCGACTAAACGATCTTTCTCCGTGCTCAATGTGGTAACGGCTTGTTTTCTCTATAACTTTCAGCACAAAATTCAGTCCATTAGGTTCTAATACAATCACTCGGGAACAAATCAAACTCGCTAATCTAAATATTTCTTTAGGATTTTCCGCATGGTGTAGAACGCCACGAATAACTGCAACATCAAAAACTCTTTTTTGTCCAACCAATCCGGCTAACTCCGAATCCTCGAATTTCAAATTCTCTATTGCGGACCACTTTTTCACTGCCACAGCTATTGCTGGTGAAGAAGGATCAATTCCAAGCACAGATGCGTGAGGATGCAACCTTGCTATTTCTGCAGTGTATTCTCCATCCCCACATCCAATATCCAATATGAATGAATTGGGGTCACTAAGGAATTGATGAACTAATCGCGACTGGCCTCTGTTCGCTAGCTGTGAACTGAACGGAGCTTTCTCTCCAGTGTAACGATATTGTCCATGTAAATCTATGTCTTTATCAAATGGAATATGACTGCTCATAGCTATAGTTTATCTTGAATTCGAAAAAATGGTTAGTTATCAGAAATTTTAGTCACTAAAATATTTGCGTGATCATTTTCCCTTTTAACTTGAAAAATAATTTTCCATGTTGCGTCTTGGAAGTATTGTCTTACCCCTTCTCGAGAAATTCCACATAAGAATATGGCTCGATTTCCGGATTCGGACATAACTGGCGAAGTTAGAATATCTAAGAAGTATGGATCGCGCGTGTCAAAATAATTCCCAGCAGCGGAAAAGATTCCCTCCCCGCATCGGTATTCAATTTGGTAAACACGTTTATTTTCCTCCAGGAGCATCAAAGTTCTATCAATCGAGGTAACCATGGGTACCTTTCCATACATACCATTAAGAAAATCTGACTTATACGGCGCTCTAGTTTGAGAATTAATCAGCAATTGTTGACAAGATAAGATTAAAAGAACTCCAACGAGCAATAATTGGACGATTTTGATCCGAGGTTTTAATTTGAGACGAAACTTGTTGGAATCGGTTTGCATTGCTATCACGGAAATCAACACGGGTGCTATCCACCAGACATGCAAGGGATCTGGTGATGGATATAACTGGGTGAACACTGCAATTCCAGTAACGAGTCCCAAGAATTGGTTCCAATCTAGAAATCTCCAGCGTAGAAGTCTTTTCAAGACAACCCATATCGAAACCACAATTGTAAGAAGATTTAAGCTTTGTAACACAGCCGTTGAGGAGTAGACCAGAAGATAAACTGGATTCTTGAATGAAGATGTTTCCGGAGTAATTCTAGAGACAACTAAAGTCGCAATCATAAATAGGAAAAAACAAACTAAGATAAAATTGATTTGCCGGTTCGCTGAAGCTTCTCTTCTCAGAACCAGCACCAAAAGCCCGAGAATAACGATTGCTAGCAAATATGAATAGAGATTTGCCGAATACAGAATAAGCTGCCGAATAGTGAAAAAGCCATCTTTCTCTCCAAAACTATGGAAAGGAAACTCGATCGACTGAAAAAAGAATTCATTCCAAGAATTAGTTAAACTGAAGTATAAGAATGTTAATCCACTGCTTGCTAAAAAACCAAAAAAAGCAAAGAGGGTCCAACTACCTGGAATCCTTGATTTGAAACTAAAGTACACGAGTAAAAGAACCAATAGCGTTAAGTTGATCCCCATATGGATTCGAATGAAAACACCAAGAGTCGTGATGAAAAAAATAATTGCAACAGCAAACTTGGTTGCTCTGGGATTCTTCTTTAGATCAATGTTCTGAAACGTCACCAAAGTTATCATTGTTATTAAAGTAGTAATTACTGATGGCCACGGAAGTAGTGAAGGTAGAAAGAGCGGGGCGGAAAGGTTTAAACTTAGAACTAGGAAGAAAGAAAGTCTCGCTCCCAGATGATTTTTTATGACAAGAAAAGACAAAGTGAAAGAAATTGCAATTAAGAGCGCGGTGAAATACCGCAGTGAAAGCAAATTTGGTTCGGTAATTTTGAGCCAAAAACCATGTAGAAGGTGAGTGAAGGGTCCATACTGGGTAAATACATCTCGATTCGGTATGCCACCCTGACTGACAACTAGCCCCGCAGGATAAATTATTCCATCATGTGTCGCGTCCGGATCTAAGTTGGCCCGAAAAGCTAACGTTAAAAAATTAGTAAAAAAAACAAATGCAATTTGGATTCTTGAATTAACCAGTAAAGGAACAGGAACACTTATTTTTCTTGAGATTACTTCCATGGAGCTAATCCGAATTCAGTAATTCCATCGTTGTTAAAGGGACTCAATTCATCTCCAACTTATCTGGTACAAGTGCAAAATTAGAATTACCCGACCTAGGCAATTCCTTTGAAATCTCATTCAAATATACTATATTGCGTGGGTGCGAATACTAGTTGCAGGTGCCGCAGGATTCCTGGGATCGCATCTATGTGATGCTCTATTGGAAGCCGGAAATGAAGTAATCGGACTCGATAACTTCTTTACAGGCTCAAAGAGAAATATCGAGCATTTAGAGGAAAACCCTAGTTTTGAGATTATTCGCCACGATGTTACAGACCCTATTCGGGTGGAAGTTGACGCAATTTACAACCTAGCATCACCTGCATCCCCGGTTCACTATCAGAAGTTTCCCGTACAAACGATAAAGACAAATATTCAAGGTTCCATTAATTTGTTGGGTTTATCAAAGCGAATCGGTGCGAAAATTCTTCAAGCATCGACGAGTGAAGTTTATGGTGACCCAGAGCTGTCTCCACAAACTGAGACGTATTGGGGGCACGTTAATCCAATCGGAATTCGAGCTTGTTACGATGAAGGTAAACGCGCAAGCGAGACGCTGTTTATGGATTATCATCGCCAGTTCGGTCTGGAGATAAAAATTGCAAGAATTTTTAATACCTATGGTCCACGTATGGACTTAAATGATGGACGAGTCGTTAGTAATTTCATTGTACAAGCTCTCACAAATGCGCCAATTACAATTTACGGTGACGGGTCGCAAACTAGATCTTTTTGTTTTGTATCGGATTTAATCCCTGGTCTGATTTCTCTGATGGAGACAAATAAAGGTTTCGTTGGTCCTGTAAATATTGGAAACCCAATTGAATTTAGTATGTTGGAATTAGCAGAGTTAGTCCTGGAATTAACTAACTCCAACTCGAAAATCTTGCTTCAGCCTCTACCTAGTGACGATCCAAAACAAAGAAAGCCAGACATTTCCCTTGCTCAAGAAAAGTTGGGCTGGAGCCCTAAGATTGAACTTAGAGATGGTCTCAAAATTACTATCAAAGAGTTTGTATCAAGACTTTAACGCTAAATCATCAAAACGCTTCTGAGATTAATTTGCTCCAGTACGGCCACCAAATAGCTTCTGAGTGAGCCGGATTACTCATTGAAAACCGCGGTGCATTTATAGCGGCTTCAACCTCAGCTTGATTCCAATTTGAAAGTCGAACTAAAGGAATTCCGTAGGCTTCCAATGAGCGAGCCCACAAACTATCAAGCACGAGAGGGTAAGACCCTCGGTAAAGAGCTTCCCAAAATCGGTGTGTATCTAAGCCATTTCCACGAGGAGAAGCAATAAACCTGAAATTCGCTGAAAAGTTTGCGTATTCCATAGGGGACAATCGATCTTTCTTAATTTCGAAAACATCACCTGCCTCTTGAATGTTTTGGTAAAGATTAAGTCTCTCAGGATGAGTAATTCCTAGTGGACCAACTAAGACCTTATTCTTCTTCGTCCTCGAGTGCATTTCCTTAGTGAAGAGGTTTGGAAGTCCATTTGTACCCAATCTCATATTTTCAATTCCAATTGGTAAAACAAAACTTCGTGAATCCGCAACTGAAAGATTTTGAACAAAAACTCTTTTGATAGAAGATGGAAGTCTAAATTCAAATGAATCAAAATCTCGATCGCTATTACCAAGAATTAATACTTTAGCGTTAATGATTTGACCGTATTCGTCAAGCATTCTCTCTAAGTCATGGCTGGGACAGAAAAGCACCTTCGCCTGAGCTATCTCACGAATTTTAGGTCGCAGCCGCCGGAATCTTGGACCATAGAAACTTACGTCTGCTTGATCTGAGAATAGGTCACCAGATAGGAAAGGATGACTATTCCGCCGCCAAAGCATTGCTCTTCGAACATAACGTGGAATATTTCTGGGAATATTCTTGATTTGCATGGCTAGACTTTAGACCAAAAAGGGCGGAAAGATGAAGATAGTTTTTGTTCACCTGGGACCGGGTCCTGCGCCCCACCTTTGGCGAAACATACGTCGATTTTGTGATCTTTTTCCCACCCAGCAGCCAACAGTAATTTTATCGGATATTCGACATAAGAAATATATAGATTCCAACAAAATTGGTTTACATCTATATCAAACATCCTCTGAGACTGAATCCCAATTGAGCAAACTCTCCAGCAACGTAAAATTCAGATCAGGCTTCTGGAGATATTCGATAGAACGTTTTTATGCGATAAGGGATTTCCATAAGCTTGATCCAGCTACACCAATTCTCCACTTCGAATCGGATGTGCTCCCATTACCAAATTTTCCCTTTGAGAAGTTTTTATCAATTAAGAATCTCGCTTGGGAGAACTTCAGTGCGAGTCATGACGTTTCCGCAATTTTGTATTCGAATTCATATGAAGATTCCAAATGGCTTGTAGAAGAGATTAACCACGAATTATCTGGGAATGCAGACCTAACAGACATGACGGCCTTGTCTGAGATATCAGGCTCCAACTGTGAACGAGTTGAAATTCTTCCAACGAATCCAATTTCGTCAGAACCGAATCGATTTGGAGGAATTTTTGATGCCGCTGCCATCGGGATGTGGCTCAATGGCCGAGACCCACGCAATCATCTGGGTTTTGTGAAAAGATTCCTTCCGCTTCCTGAATCATCAGTGGATGCTTCAAAGCATAGATATAAATCAACTCTAAATGGCACTTTATTCTTAATCAACGACAAGGAAGCTGGTCTTACAATATTTAATCTTCACGTTCATTCAAAACGAAGAGGGTTGATGGGAAAGCACTGGAGTAGTGTTCTATTTTTTGATGTAATCACTTCGAGAATTGGAATTATGAAAACGTGGTTCTCTCCGATTTCATTTGCATTTATCCTTAAAGACTATATTGCAAGAAATGGGATCAATCTCCAGAATTTTGCTAAGACTTTAAGAATCCTTACTCGAGATAAGAATGCAAACTAATCGAATAGAAATGGTCCTTCCAGCCTGAGACTTGCTTTGCGAGAGGCAAGTCATCGTTAATCAAACTGGGCGGCACACTGATATTTGACCATTTTTGGAGCGAAACTAAATTGCGATGAAACCTGAACATGTACTGACCATAAAGTTCGTACTCTATACAAAAAGGAGAATCATCGTTTGGATCACTCTCCTTAATCAAGTAATCAACCAATGACTCCAATGAGTTCCATCCCATGAAATTAAGGGCTTCATTTAAATACTTAGGCTGCATAAGCATATGATGAGTAACAAAAGTGAATTCAGGAAAAATATCCACCAAGCCCTTCTTGTTTAAGAAGTGGTAATAAGAGGCGTTGTATTCCCAGGATGCGCAAAGCAACTGCGTGGAATCGGCCTTGAGCCAAGTGCGCCTATTCAGTAGTAGGGTATCGGAGTCGATAATTAACACACCGGGAAAATCAGAATTCTTAACACACTCAACCTTTAGTATTTGCTGCAAAACCCATCCCGCACGCCATCCAAATCGAGATCGCAGAGCGGAAGTAAGGTGTTCAGGGACCAGCACGTTCTCAGAAATTACAGTTGCATTTTGCAAATCCATTTTTCCTATCAATTGATTGCAAAGCAATAAATCAGCTTCCGGAACAATGATTTTGATTGCGATACTTTGTTGATTGGATGTAGCTTCAACCGCAAATGGAATTGCTTTTTCTAAAGAATTAAAATCTTTTCTTGTGGAGACAAAAACTATTTCGACGGGTGGATTCTTCTCGAGATCAGAGCCTAATTCAATGCATGGGAGCCTAGTTGTGCCCATATAACGGTACAAGGTGATCAACCAGTGGTTATTGCGCAAGATAGGCATATGCATAGGCAAAGTTGCCAACCAAGAGAACAAAGAACTTGGAGATTTGTCAATCCTTTGAAAGTATTCAGAACCTATCCGCGCCAATCTAAATCTCCCTTTTTTAATGCACTATGCCTTACTCTATAATAGCGCCGCACTCAGAATTTTGATTAAATCCAAGTCTTTTATTCATGTTTATGGAAATAGAACGAAAGGATTGTGATGATGGAATCAAGTCATCTCCTTTCAGTGATAGTTCCAGTGAAGAAAATGGACGGCAAACTTAGCTATCTTCAAGAATGGCTAAGAAAGTCAAAGAACTTTGATTTACAAGTTATTTTGGTGCACGACGAATCAGGCGACTCGACCGGAACAGAACTAAGAAGATTTCTTGGCGAGAATAAACTTGATCACGTTGTACTGCTTGAAGGATTTTTCGGATCACCTGGCAGTGCAAGAAATGTTGGGATAGAAGCCAGTAGCGGGAAATGGATCACTTTTTGGGACTCAGACGATGCGCCCAAAGTAGATACTGTGTTTGGATACATAGCTCAAGCAGTTGACGAAAAATCCCAGATGGTCGTTGGTAGTTTTCAGACTATTGACCTATCCAATGGAGAAGTTAAATCTCAAATTCTTTCAGATTCAATTAAGGCAGAAACAATTTTAGCGATCGGCATGAACCCAGGCCTGTGGCGAATCGTAATCAAGCGTACTTTGATTGGTGATTCAAGATTTCCAGCAACAAAAATGGCTGAGGACCAAATTTTTCTCGCAGACATCTTTGCCAAGATCGAGTTCTTCGAAACCACTGAGAAAATTTTCTACACCTACCACAAGGGATTTTTGAACCAGTTAACTTCCCAAAAAGATGCAATCAATGAATTGCCCAGATCGCTAGAGTCCTTATCTACAGCGGATTACAGATTAAAGGAGCTAAGCGTCGTTCGCGTTATGATGGCCTATCGACAGTTATTAACTAGCCTCAAGTTTTGTAGTTGGAGGAACAAAGTAGCTTCGGCAAGAGCGTTGTTGATTTTTTTGATAAAAACAAGGTTTGCACTTAGAGAGACAATCTCAGCAATTAGTCTTTATGTAAAGGCAAATTTAAGAAGATTGAGATTGGGATGGTAAATGAATAGAAGGGCTCATGTTTTTCTGACGGGTGGATTGGGAAATCAACTCTTTCAAGTTGCAGCCGCTAAGGCCCATTACCCTGGTGCAACAATTTTGCTCCATGGCGGTCTGGGGAACCCAAGACTTAATTCGAGTGGAACCCCAGAAATTATCGAATACGATTTAGGTCCTGATGTCGAGTTTACGAAAACCCACAAAAATCTATTTGTCGAAAAAACTCTTGGGTACACATTAAGAACTCATATAAATTTCAAAGGCGCAGGAAAATTTTTTGCATCCCGGTTTGTAATACGAATCTTGGCATCGATTGTTTTAAGTGTTTTTCTGAAGAAACCTTTATCCGTCAGGGTGAATATAGGTGTTGGATATAGCAAATTGAGGAAGCCGTGGACGAAAGAAATCGTGGCCATTGGATATTTTCAAACATATCGTTTTGCCTCAGATTTTGAAGTGTCCGCATACCTAAAGAAGTTGTCACCGTTACATATCTCCGGAGAATTAGAGTCCTATAGAAAGGTTGCAGAGACCGAGCAACCTCTAATTGTTCATTTTCGCTTTGGTGATTATCTACAAGAAGATGGATTCGGAATTCCCACAACTGATTATTATGATGCAGCCATCGGAGAACTCTGGAATACAGGTGGCTTTAAAAAAATTTGGGTTTTCAGTGATGAGCCTGGAAGAGTCCCGGCAACCTTGATAGGGAAGTATGACAAATTCTTAAGATGGATTCCCATGATTGCAAATTCATCTACCCAAACCCTTGAAGTCATGCGACTTGGCCACGGGTATGTCATCGCGAACTCAACATTTAGTTGGTGGGGGGCTTTTCTCTCAAGGAATAATCCATCACTTGTTGTTGCTCCTTCTCCTTGGTTCAAACGTGTTGAGAATCCGACGGACATAACTCCAGATAACTGGAAGAATCGCAACGCTTTCTGAGACGCTTGGAGATAGGGTTGGATTGCCCGAAGGGCATTTTCTAGCTGAGGTAGGTTGATTACTATGGTCATTGAAAACTTACGGAAGCGATGGCGCGGTACGACGGTTGCCAGATCGCTTCGTTTGCTTTCTCGTAGAGACCAAAAGAAAATCTCACTAGTAGTTTTTGTCCAGATTTCTCTTGGTTTGTTGGACCTCATTGGTGTTGCCCTAGTTGGAATCCTTGGAGTCCTAGCAATAAATGGTATTAAATCTCAAGAAGCCGGCGGGAGGGTCAGCCAGGTAATCCAATTTCTTGGACTTGAGAATTTTTCTTTCCAGAGCCAAACGGCGATAATTGGAGCAGTTGCCGCTAGCGTGTTGATTACTCGAACTTTAGCCTCAGTTTATTTCTCAAGAAGAATCATTTTCTTCCTGAGCAGGCGCGGAGCAAATATTTCCTCAACTTTGATTTCTAGGATATTGGCACAGCCTCTGCTCGAAGTTCAATCTCGCTCGACCCAGGAGACTCTCTACGCAGTAACAACGGGTGTATCGACTATCACCCTGGGCGTGCTGGCAACCGGGGTTAATCTAATCTCGGATGCTTCACTAATGCTTGTGATGATAATCGGGCTGACTATTGTTGATCCAATCGTGGCCATGTGCACATTCATCATTTTTGGATCCATTGGGTTTGTCATGTATAAAGTAATGCATATCAAAGCCAGAAGTTTGGGAATCAAGGAGTCTCAACTTAATATTCAAAGTAATCAAAAGATTATTGAGGTACTCGACTCTTATCGAGAAACCATTGTTAGAAACCGACGCGAGTTTTACAGCAAGAAAATCGGTGCGCTTCGAGAAGAGCTTGCAGACACCATGGCTGAAATAACATTCATGCCGAATGTGAGTAAGTATGTAATTGAAACCTCTGTGGTTATTGGCGCTCTTCTAATCAGCGCCATTCAGTTCCTAATGAACGATGCTTCTCATTCGATTGGAACCCTCTCAATTTTCTTGGCAGCTGGAACCCGAATAGCACCTGCAGTTCTTCGTGCGCAACAAGGGGCGCTCAGCATCCGCAGCGCCCTTGGATCTGCTAGTCCGACGCTCAATCTGATTGAAGGTTTGTCACATGTGAATCCAAAACCGGAAAAGAATGATTCAGATACATATGATTACCCCGGATTCCAGGGAAGCATAGAACTTAAGGAAGTTACCTTTAAATACCCGGGAAGCGAAGTTAATGCCCTTGATTCCATAAGTCTTGTAATCAATCACGGGCAAACTGCGGCAATAGTTGGCTCATCGGGAGCAGGAAAAACAACAATCGTAGATGTGATTCTGGGCGTGTTACCACCCGATTCAGGAGAGGTCCTAATCTCTGGGACGACCCCCAATGAGGCAATAGAAATCTGGTCTGGAGCAATCTCATACGTTCCACAAGATGTCACCGTTATACAAGGGTCTATTCGAGAGAATATTGGCCTTGGCTACCCGGACGAAATGGCGACAGATGAGAGAGTAATTCGCTGCGTTGAATTGGCGCAACTTAGCAGTTTTGTGGCCGGATTACCTAAGGGATTAGATGAAGATGCCGGTGAAAACGGCTCAAAGATCAGTGGAGGGCAAAGACAAAGAATTGGTATTGCGAGGGCGCTTTTCACTAATCCAAAATTAATCATCCTGGATGAGGCGACAAGTGCGCTAGACGGTCAAACGGAAGCAGATTTAACTGAAGCTATTAGAACTTTACGAGGGGAAGTTACGGTTGTGATGATTGCTCATCGGCTATCAACTGTTCGTGATGTTGATGTAGTTATCTATATGGATAAAGGAAAAGTACTAAAGGTTGGTACTTTTGATGAAGTCAGAAAATCAGTTCCTGATTTTGAAATTCAAGCACAGTTAATGGGTTTGTAGCAACAACGATAGCGGATTAATTCCGGCGCACTGCAAAATAATTAGTAGTTTGATATATCTCGTCTGATTCAGAATACTCACTCAGCCTCTTGACGCCAATCGGAGTAAGCCGGTAGATATCAAAGTCCCTTTGGGTAAACCAATACCAGAAATCCTGGAAACTTGTTTTTGTATCTAAATTACATCCCCCAAATTCAAATTGTACAACCTTTACTTTCGCAATTGTTTTTTCCCCACCGATTAGAACATTGATCTCGTGACCTTCTACATCCAGTTTGATTAGGTCTGGACAACGATCTAGTTCTTCTGTGAATCTATCCAGTGTGGTGATTTCTACAACTTCTTCAACACTGAGAGCAATCCCAAAATGGTCTAAACGTCGTTTAGATAGTGATGCAAAACCGCTTTCTGGTGCGTCGGAATACAGAGTCGTAGTACCAACAAAATCTGAGAATCCCAGTTGCTGCACTTGAATCTGATCGACATCTCTAGTGTTGATTAGCAAGCTTTTGAAGGTTGTGCTACTCGGCTCGAAAGCGATGATTTCAGCAGACGGCAATTGATGATGTAACTCAATACTCCAATTGCCTAGGTTGGCACCAACATCAAATATCAATGGACTTTTCACGCCATTTTGTTTGAGAAATCCCGCGGCATACTTTGCTTCCGCTTGGATTGTTAATGCACCCCATCCAAGCCCTTGGGCCTGCTGAAAAGCTTTGACAGTAATTCGAAGGAATCGGGTGTCCAGATGGGCGAGCGCGCGAATTGCGCGATTCCATAGGATTTTTAGGAGTGATTTCAATAGAAATCCTTTCGGAGCGTTTCTTGGTGGGGAGAGTCTAAGTCCGCTGGGATTTGAGTGTCATGAAATGTCCGTTTTGTCCCCTTCC
>JACCDK011773708.1_pt1 | contig 15912 bp, 11 predicted proteins | sample 7445871 | NCBI WGS metagenome assembly JACCDK01 (sample SAMN15323436, study PRJNA562643) | freshwater metagenome | isolation source: river surface water | place: USA:Blue River Watershed | collected 2017-08-15 | reverse complement strand
AGGTTAAAAACTTTGAATTAACGGTCAACACTTTGGAAAGTTTGATTCAAGAACTGCCCGATACCACCGCGTCCGACCAGAAGTTGGCACTCATTGAATCGCTTTTGAGTGCGTCACAACAAGCGAAAGACCTAGAGCGTTTTGTGAAATGGGCGCGCACCTATTTAGACATGGGCGGACGCAATGCCTCCGTTCGCGCCATTTACATTCAGACTTTGTCCGTTTTAAAGCGGCACGAAGAGGTCATCAAAGAAGTCAAAAATAAAATCAAAGACGACGAAGCGCTCAAAGTGAAAACGCCTGAAAACGAACTCCGCTTAATGGCTTACAGCCAACGCTTATTGAAAGACGATGCCGCTTACAACGCGTCGCTGAAGCTTTTATTGCAAAGCTATCCCAGCAAAGCTTATTGGGCCGAGGTCATTCCCCGTGTCGCTCGCCAAGCCAACTTCAACGTTCGACTCGAACTAGATTTGTACCGCTTGTTAGAAATCACTGGCAACCTAGAAGATGTGACTGAGTACACCGACATGGCAAGCTTGGCGCTCAAAAATGGGTTGCCTGCTGAAGCCTTGCGTGTGGTGGAGTTGGCTTACAAAGAAGGTGTATTTGGCAAGGGCAGCGACGCGGCCAACCACCAAAAATTGCGTCAACAAGCCCAGCAAAAATTGAATGAAGACGAAAAGGTCTTGTCGGCTTTGGTGCAATCAGCCAAGGACGCCAATGCCATTTCCAGTTTGGCCGATGTCTACGCGTCACAACAAAAATGGGACATGGCAATGACCTATTACAACAAAGCCATCGAAATGGGAGGACTGCGTCGTGAAGCTGAAGTCAGATTGCACGCAGGCGTCGCCTTGAGCAAACTTGGCAAAAAAGAAGAAGCCGAAAAAATGTGGGACAAGGTCCAGGGCGAACCTACGGCAATAGAAGTGGCTCAGCTTTGGAAAATCTGGCAAAAAGCCAACTGAAAAATCGACATGCTGTGAACAAACGCAAAGTCCAAATGTTGGACATCGCCAAATTGGCGGGTGTCTCAACAGCCACCGTATCGCGAGCTTTAAATGGCAGCGAGTCGATTCGCCCCGAAACGCGCGAACGCATCATGGCATTGGCACAAGCGCATCAGTACACCGTCCACGCTGGCGCCAAAAATCTGCGCAGCGGTGAAAATCGGACATTGGGTTTGGTCATTCCTTTCAAGGCAGACTTGCCAATGGAGGTGACCGACCCCTTTTTCTTATCCATATTGGGTCATATTGCCAATGCAATGACTGCGTCGCAATACGATTTGCTGCTGTCGCGTGTCAATGCCGATCATTTGGACGAATGCGCAGCCCTTTACGATTCTGGCCGTGTTGCAGGCATGGTCATGGTGGGGCAATGGGATCATCACGATCAACTCAATGCCTTGGCCAAACGCCGCATACCGTTGGTGGTTTGGGGCGCCATGTTGCCGGAGCAGTTGTATTGCAGTGTGGGCAGTGACAACTTCAGCGGGGGTCTTCAGGCGACTTCCCATCTAATTCAGCAAGGGCGGCGCCGCATTGCGTTCATAGGCGACTACAACTCAGGCGAGGCCAAATTGCGTTTTGAAGGGTATTGCCAAGCGCTCAAAAATCATGGCCTGCAAGTGAACCCAGACTTGTTCATTCAATCGCCCTACACACCGGTTGAAGCGCAAGCAGCCATGCATGCCTTTTGCGATCAAGGCATTGCAATCGACGCTTTGTTTGCAGCCAGTGATCTGATTGCCATCAATGCCATGGGGGTGCTCAATGCCCGCGGTTTGAAGGTGCCCGAGGACATCGCGGTGGTGGGCTACGATGATGTGGACGCTTCGCGTCACAGTTTTCCGCCGCTGACAACCGTTCGACAACCCTTGGACTTGGCTGCACGCGCCTTGTTGGAATGTTTACAAGAAGTGATGCGAGGCGGTCAACCAGCCTCTCGTCAACTCAACAGCGAATTATTGGTCAGGGCGTCTACTCAATCTTTGTGATTGACCGCTGAGGCTGCCGCCTTCAAAGCAAACTCCGCACGCAGTGCACGCAGTTTTTCTCGCGGATCTTCTTTGACCGTATTTTTGTCCAAAGCCATCTCTTGAATAAAACGGCTAGGCAAAGCTGCAATGGTGTCGCGGCCTTTTTTGCGCCGCTTGGTCCAACTCACAGCCAAGGTTCTTTGCGCCCGCGTAATGCCCACATACATCAAACGACGTTCTTCTTGAAGACGCGTCAGTTGCCCATCGGCATGCACTTTGGCATCGATCGATTCTTTGTTGTCTTCGTCCATTTTGAAAGGCAACAAACCTTCGTTCACGCCCACCAGCATCACGTGCGGCCACTCTAAACCCTTGGAGGCGTGCAAGGTTGAAAGGGTGACCACATTGGGGTCGGTTTCGCGCTCATTCAAAGTGGACAGCAAAGAAATGGTTTGCGCCACTTCCAATAGCGATTTGGTTTCTGCTGCCACACTCACACCTGCTGCATCGTCGATGGTGCCGCCGCAGCGCCCCGACATCCAATCAACAAATTCCAAGACGTTGGTCCACCGCGCGGCGGCCACAGCTTCGTTGTCTTCGCCGTCGTACAAATGTTTTTCGTAACCAATTTCTTTCAGCCATTGCAATAAGAACGCTTTGGCATCTTCTGCGCCATGCGTGCGTTTGGCGCGGTATTCCAAATCATTCATGTAGCGGCCAAATTCATGCAGACTCCCCACTGCACGCGCCGACAGTTTGGCGCCCAGGCTGTTAGAGAACAAAGCTTCAAACAAACTGAGCTTGTACTGGCTAGCCAAAGTGCCCAGCCCAGCCAGCGTCTGATGACCAATGCCGCGCTTAGGGCTGGTTACCGCACGCAAGAACGCAGGGTCGTCGTCGTTGTTGACCCACAACCTGAACCAGGCGCACAAGTCTTTGATTTCTGCGCGGTCAAAAAAACTTTGTCCGCCAGAAACCTTGTATGGAATTTGTGCGCGCCTCAGGGCTTTTTCAAAAGGCTTGGCCATGTGATTGGCGCGGTACAAAATAGCAAACTCTTTGTAGTCTCTAAATTGCACGCCACCCGCGCTGGTGGCGGTGCCTGCGCGCAAAGATTGAATGCGCGCCACCATGCGGTCGGCTTCGTGCTCTTCATTGTCTGCATCGACCACACGCACCGGTTCACCTTCGCCCAATTCTGAAAACAAAGTTTTGGGAAACAGCTTGGGGTTGGGGCCAATCACGTTGTTGGCTGCGCGCAAGATGGCGCTCGTAGAGCGGTAGTTTTGTTCTAGCTTGACCACCTTCAATTGCGGAAAGTCTTGCGGTAATTTTTTCAAATTGTCCAAGGTGGCACCGCGCCACCCATAAATCGATTGATCGTCATCGCCCACTGCTGTAAAGCGTGCGCGTTCGCCTACCAAATGTTTCAGCACTTCGTATTGCGTGGCGTTGGTGTCTTGGTATTCATCGACCAGCACATGACCCAACTGGGCTTGCCATTTCAGGCGTACTTCCTCGTGCTGTTGCAGCAGTTTGAGGGGCAGGCCAATCAGGTCATCAAAGTCCACGCTTTGGTATGCGCTGAGTCGTTCTTCATAGCGCGCCATGATTTTGGCGAGGGTGCGCTCGTTGTCGTCTTTGGCCAAGGCCAAGGCTTGGGCCGAGTTGAGGCCCATGTTTTTCCACAAGCTGATGGTCCACTGCCATTGCCGCGCTACGGCTGCATCGGTGGTGCCGCCCGCGTCTTTCAAGATGCCGGTGACGTCAGCGCTGTCCATGATGCTGAAGTGCGGCTTGAGGCCCATCACGCCACCGTCTTGGCGCAGCATGCGCACGCCCAAGGCGTGGAAGGTGCAGATCAACACGTCGTTGGCAGACTTGCCAATCAGGCCTTTGGCGCGCTCGCGCATTTCGGCTGCAGCTTTGTTGGTGAAGGTGATGGCCGCGATGCGTTTGGGTTCAAGCCCCGTTTGGATCAGGCGCCCGATTTTGTGTGTGATGACACGCGTCTTGCCGGAGCCCGCGCCCGCCAACACCAAGCAGGGGCCGTGCAAGAAATTGACGGCTTCTTGTTGCGCGAGATTCAGACCAGCAGACATTCAGGGGACAGTTAATGCAAAGCCGGCAATGATACTGGTCGCGTCCAAAGGCAAAATACCAGGGTGCTAAACATTCTTCTGGTTACTTTTCCTTTTTTCGCGCTGGTTTTGGCTGGCTATGTCGCGGCGCATCGCCGTATGTTGCCGTTGGACGCGATTCCAGGCCTGAATGGCTTTGTGTTGTTCTTTGCATTGCCGTGCATGCTGTACCGCTTTGGCGCGAGCACGCCTATCGTGCAGTTGTTAGACGCCACTTTGTTTTTTGCCTATTTGTTTTGTGCCTTGTTGATGGTTGGCTTTGTGGTGGCCGTCAGCATGAACAAACGCATTGGCTGGAATGACGCGTCGTTTGGTGCGCTGGTGGGCGCATTCCCCAACACAGGCTTCATGGGCGTGCCTTTGTTGGTGGCGCTGTTGGGGGCGTCCGCTGCGGGGCCTGCCATCGTGACCATCGTGGTCGACATGGTGATCACCACGTCGCTGTGCATCGCTCTCTCGCGTTTAGACGGCGCAGATGAACATGGTGCCAGCAACGCCGCCAAGAGCGCGCTCAAAGGCGTGCTGACCAATCCCATGCCATGGGCAATCTGCTTAGGCGCGTTGTCATCGGCGATGGAGTATGAGTTGATAGGTCCTTTCGCCAAAACGCTGGGTTTGCTGGCCGATGCGGCATCGCCTGTCGCGTTGTTCACCATCGGGGCCGTTTTGGCGCGTTCACAAATCCGTGTGAAGGAAAGTGGTCACCCCCCTATTTTGTGGCGTGACTTCTTGCCTGTGGCCTTCTTTAAGTTGGTGTTGCACCCACTGTTGGTGTTGTTGGTGTTGGCTGCGACGGTGCAAATGGGTTTTGTGATCGATCGTTTCACCATGGTGACCGTGGTGTTGGTGGCCGCGCTGCCCAGTGCCAGCAACGTGGCTTTGCTGTCGGAGCGTTTTGGTGCTGACACGGGGCGCATCGCCATGATTATTTTGGTGAGCACGGCTGCCGCGTTTTTTTCTTTCTCAGGCGCGGTGGCGCTGCTTCACGGCTGATACCGACTTAAATCGCGAGCGGATCGACATCCACGGCCCAGCGAATGACTTGCCGGTGTGCGTTGCGCAAGGTGTGCAAGTCGTTTTGCCACTGTGCCAAAAAATGTTGCAACGCTTTGCGTGAGGTGCATTCAATCAGCATTTGTGCGCGTTCAATATTGGCGACCCGTTGAATCGTCATGGGCACAGCAGGGTACAAGTCCACCAGCAGTTCATCGGCCAGTGCCGCGCCGGCTTCACGCGCTGCATTTAGAAAGCCCTGTGCTGCTTCTTGGCTGCGGGCTTCGGCCCGTACCAAGGCTTGGAAGCTAAAGGGCGGCAGAGTGGCTTGTGCGCGTTCTTGGAGTTGCTGTGCGGCAAACGCAGGGTAGTCATGTTGTTTGAGCGCTTCAAACAAGGGGTGCATGGGATGAAAGCTCTGCACCCACATTTCGCAGGGGCTGACCAACTGCATCGTCGCATCACGGCCGGCACGACCCGCAGCTTGCATAAGCAGGCTAAACAGACGTTCCGGTGCACGAAAATCACTGGAGAACAAGGCGCCATCAGGGTTGAGTGCCGCGACAAGAGTGACACGCCGGAAGTCATGGCCCTTGGCAATCATTTGGGTGCCCACGAGCACGTCGACCGCACCGGCATGCACTTCGGCCAGCTGGCGCTCTAGCTCACCCTTGAGGCGCGTGCTGTCGGCATCGATGCGCCCAATGCGGATGGGCGCACCGTCGGGGCGACGCACATCGGCCAGCAACTCAGCCAAATGTTCTTCGAGTTGCTCGGTGCCGCGACCCAAGGGGCTGATGTCCAAGTTGCCACAACTGGGGCATGCGCGAGGCACCGGTTGTGTGAAGCCGCAATGGTGGCAACGCAAGGTGCGGTCAAGTTTGTGGAACACGCGGTACGCGCTGCAATGGGGACATTCGCTTTTCCAGCCGCAGTCGTGACAGCTCAACACGGGTGCGTAGCCACGGCGGTTGAGCAGGACCAAGATTTGCTCACCGCGGGTTACTCGTTCGCGCATGGCGTCAAGCAAGTGGTTTGAGAACACGGTTTTGTAGGGTTGGCGGTTCATGTCCACGCGTTTGACCAACGGCAACGCACTTTGCCCCACGCGCGAGGGCATGGCGAGGCGCATGTAGCGACCTGCGGGCTCGGTGGCTGTGGCAGGACGGCTGTGGTGCCAGCTCTCTAACGACGGCGTGGCTGAACCCAAAATCACTTTGGCGTTTTCGAGCTGGCCGCGATAAACCGCCAAATCGCGGGCGGAGTAGCGCGCACCTTCTTGTTGTTTGTAGCTGGGGTCGTGTTCTTCGTCGACGACGATGAGCTGCAAATGTGGCATCGACGCAAACACCGCCATGCGCGTGCCCAAGACGATGCGCGCTTCACCGCAGTGGGCTGCCAACCAGTTTTTCAGGCGCTGCGCAGGTGTGAGGCTGCTGTGCATGGCCACCAAGCAATCGGCGCCCCAGCGCGGGCAAAAGCGGGTGCGGAAACGTTCTTCCAGTTGGGGGGTGAGGTTGATCTCGGGCACCATCACCAAAATTTGTGCCTCGGGGTTGTTCTCTAGTACGGTTTGCGCGGCACGCAAATAGACCTCGGTTTTCCCGCTACCTGTATTGCCAAACACCAAGAAAGGGCCTGTGTGTGCAGCGATGTCTGCCAACACCTGGGCCTGTTCTTGTGTGGGTGTTGGGATGATGGGCAATACGCCTTCATATGCCGAGGTCGCTTTCGCTTTGCGTTTTAAACGACGCGCCCATTGTTCAGCAGACAAATCACGCAGTTGGCTAGGCAGCGCGGCCAAGGCGACTTCACCTGCGCTGCGTTGGTAATAACTGGCCGCGAATTGCACCAGCTGCCGCCAGTGTGCGTTCAAAGGTGGGATGCCATCTAATACGCTTGCGATGGCGCGCAGCTGCAATTCCGCTGGCGAGCGGGCTTCGGTGAGAGGGGAATCCCATACCACCCCTAATAACTCACGGTGACCCAATGGCACACGGACCAAGGTGCCGGGTGTGTGGGCTATGTCGCTTTCATACGTGAGTGCGCCACCGATGCCGCTGTGTGCGGGGGTGTGAAGCATCACTGAAATTTGTCGCGACATGTCAAGCGGTCAGTTGGGGAGTTTTGCTTAGGTGTTTTAGCTAAAAAGCCGCTAAGTTGTTGATTTGATTGAGCTTCGCAGGTAACCCAAAGTTTTTGTGGATAACTTTGTTGATATCTTCACTTGAGTCGGTCCAAGGGCGCATGAATCAAGGCTTTCAACAGAGTGCCTGAAAAAAATGCAACGGCAGAAGCCTATATGAATCAATAACTTACGTGATTTTAAAAAGTTTTTGTCTGGCACAAATCAAAAAACGATCTTGGTGCATGGGATCAACTTTTTTGTGCATAAGTCACCCCTCAATTTAAAACTTTTGGCGGATTTCAAGTGTATTTGTTGATCTTATGCTAAGGGTTTCTTTGCAAGCGGGAGTGGCTGTGCACTGTCTCAACCAACACGCCCACATGCTCAGGCGGTGTGAACTGGCTGATGCCGTGGCCGAGGTTGAAAATTTGTGTGGGACCGGTGGTGTTGGGGTCGGTGTGCGGTTGGCCAAAACTGTCGAGCACCCCGCGCACTTGCGCTGCAATGGCCTCAGGCGGCGCAAACAGCACGTTGGGGTCGATGTTGCCTTGCAGCGCCTTGCCTGGCCCGCCTACCGCTCCGCCTACCTGTGCGCGCGCACGCGCCAAGTTGACCGTCCAATCCACGCCCAGCACCTCGCAGTCAAGGTCGGCCATCTCGGGCAGCCACAACCCCCCGCCTTTGGTGAACACCAAACGCGGAATGACGGCGCCGTCTTGCGAACGCTTGAGCTGCGCCAACACCCGCTTGGTGTAGGCCAAGCTGAACTGCTGGAACATGCCGTCGGCGAGCACGCCACCCCAGCTGTCAAAAATCATCACCGCCTGCGCGCCTGCTTCGATTTGTGTGTTCAGGTACAGCGCCACGGCATCGGCGTTGATTTCCAAGATGCGGTGCATCAGGTCAGGGCGGCTGTACATCAGACTCTTGACTTGTCGGTAGTCGTCCGAGCCAGCGCCTTCGACCATGTAGCACGCCAAGGTCCAAGGACTGCCCGAGAAGCCAATCAAGGGCACACGGCCGTTCAAGGCTTTTCGAATGGATGTGACCGCATCAAACACATAGCGCAGTTTGGCCATGTCAGGCACGGCCAGTTCTGCCACGGCGGCTTCGTTGCGCACGTTCTTGGCGAACCTGGGGCCTTCGCCTTGGGCGAACGACAAGCCCAAGCCCATGGCGTCGGGCACGGTGAGGATGTCGCTGAACAAAATGGCGGCGTCGAGCGGGTAGCGCGCGAGGGGTTGTAAGGTGACTTCGGTGGCGAAGTCCACATTGGTGGCCAAGCCCATGAAACTGCCGGCTTTGGCGCGGGTGGCGCAGTACTCGGGCAGATAGCGACCTGCTTGGCGCATCAGCCAAACGGGGGTGTGGTCGGTGGCTTGGCGCAGGCAAGCGCGCAGAAAAGTGTCATTTTGGAGGGGTGCAAACATGACGACATTGTCGCCGAGGTGTTGTTCAGTCAAGTTGACGGTGCTCAACCATCAGACAGCGGTCTTGCACGACGACCAAGCCGGCTTCTGTGGCGCATTGGGCGGCAGCGTCATGGACCACACCGATTTGCAGCCACAGCGATTGGGCGCCGATGGCAATGGCTTCTGCTGCGATGGGCGGAATGTCTTCGGCGTTGCGAAAACAGTTCACCATGTCGATGTGGACATGTTGCGCGGCCTCGGTGAGTGAGGCATACGATCTTTCACCCAACACTTCCGACGCATTGGGATTGATTGGCACGATCCGAAAGCCGTGGTCTTGCATGTATTTGGCGACCCGGTAGCTGTCACGGTGCGGCTTGGGTGATAGGCCCACTACGGCGATGGTGCGGCAATGTGCAAGGCTTTGTCGGATGGCGGTGGCAGTCATGCTCAAGGGCGTTGAATGAGGGGTGTTGTGTTGGGCGCTTTATCGGCTGCAGGTAGCGTGGCCAGTGCTTCTTGCACGTTGCGCACACTCAAGAGTTCAGACAACACCAAGGGCGTTTTGCCGGGTGCGTACAACACATACACAGGGACGCCGCTTCGTCCCAAGCTTGTGAGCGCAGCAGTGATGGCCGGGTCGCGGCGTGTCCAGTCTGCACGCAACAGGGTGACTTGGTGTGCGGCGAAGTCAGCCAACACCGCGTTGTGCGACAGCGTGGATTTTTTATTGATTTGGCAAGTCACGCACCATGCCGCCGTGAAGTCAACAAACACGGGACGGTTTTGGTTCAGGCTTTGCGCCACGGCTGCCTCGGACCAAGCTTGCCATGGGGTACTGGGGTCGTTGTGATTCAGCGTGGCGCTGCTAGATGTGTGGCCAGTCGGGGTGTTGAATTCTTCAACCAAAGTCAACGACCCCCACACCAAGCTTGCTGCGATCAATCCAGCGAATCCGCGTGCGGCTGGTGAGTGTTGTTGAAGCGCCCAAATGAAAGCGGCGAACAGCAACAAACCGCCCAACGCAAACATGGCTACATCCAAGTTGGTTTGTTGGCCTAGCACCCACAGCAGCCACACCACGGTGGCCAGCATGGGAAATGCGAGCAGTTGACGCAGGGTCAGCATCCACGGTCCCGGGTGGGGCAGCATCCGCGCCACCGCCGGTACCCAGCTGGCCAACAAATAGGGCGCGGCGAGACCCAGCCCCATTGCCACAAAAATAGTCAGCGCTTGCCAGGTGGGCAGGCTCATTGCCAACCCCATCGAGACGCCCATGAAAGGCGCGGTGCAGGGGGACGCCACGGCCACGGCTAACACGCCAGACAACACGGCATCTAGCACGGGGTGCTTGTATTGAAAACTGGCTAAGCGCGAGGGCAAGATCTGTCCAAATTCAAACAAACCCAACAAATTCAGGGCGATCCCGGTGAAGAGCAACGCCATCACGCTCACCACCGCGGGTGATTGCAACTGAAAGCCCCAGCCGAGCTGCTCGCCCGCCGCTCTTAACGTAAGCACGCCCACCCCCAACGCTAAAAAGCTCAACACCACCCCCGTGGTGTAGGCCAAGCCCGCGATGCGGTGTGCGCGGTGTGCTCGGCTGTGCTGAGCAAAACCCAGCAGCTTGATGGCCAACACCGGCAGCACGCAAGGCATGAGGTTGAGGATGAGGCCGCCCACAAACGCGCCGACCAATGCCAGCGCTAAGCCCAGCAGGCCTTCGTCCGTCGTTGTACGAACGGGTAAGGGGGATGTGGGTGCCGGTAGATCTGCCAATGCGGGCCATGCTTGCGTGATGGGGACTGACACGGCAAAGCCTTGGCGTTCAGGGCCCTCACCCGCCGTGAGTAAAAGGCCAAACTGTTTGGGCTCGGTCATGCGCATGTTGCTGAGCGGAAGCTGAACCGTCCAAGTCTCGCCTTGCCAAGATTGGCTGGCGCGTGGGTGCTGCTCGGCGGCCGATTCCACCAACTCGGCTGTATCTGGAAACACCCCCAAGGTTTTACCTTGTAAGGACGCCGGCAAGCCGCTGACATCCAAGCGTAAGCGTTGCGCTTCAAAACTGGCGTTGGCCTTAACTTGGGGCAAGGCGAGAGGTTGTGCGACGGCGAGCGCTTCAAAAGCAGCGGCGTGTGACGCATAGCTGGTATTGGGCGCGATGCGCAACACGAAGTCGCCTTCTTGTGGAATGCATTCGAGCTTACACACCAGCCAATTGGCGTGAGCTTGAATGTCTAAGCTTGAGGCGTTGTTGGGTTTGAACTGCGAGGTGACGGTCAGCGGGACGGCCAGCAGCACCGTGTTGTAAAACCCGTAGTTGGTCAGGTGGCCTGCTTTGAGCTTGTGCGGAAGTGGCCATTGCACATCGCCGGCTTGGATGCCAGGGGCTAAATTGAATTCGATGTGTGTGGGCAAGCCCGAGTCGCCGGGGTTGCGCCAGTAGGTGTGCCAGTCGGGCTGGTGTGTGAGTTGTAAGCCCACCCAGAGCGGCTGCCCAATTTGCACGCCTTGAGGCGCGTGGATCAGTAACTCTGCACGCAGCTGGGGTGTCGTGACCACGGCGTTGGGGACCGCGCCAGCCCATGTCGCCATGAACAGGCTTGTTCCGACACAGAGCCACTTCGCCAGACGAAGAAAGTGAAATCGCATGTCGACAATCTTAACGAGCCCGCGTTCACTGCGCTGTGGGCGGGGAAAGTAAGATGCATGCCATGAATGCGCATAACCGCTCCCCCGTTCCAGCAGCTTTGGCGACGCATCGCTGGGCTGACCTCAACACCCACGACTTTGCCAAGCTTGATCCTGCACGTGCCGTGGCTGTTTTACCTTTGGGGGCCACTGAACAACACGGGCCGCATTTGCCTTTGTCCGTCGATGCGGTGTTGGTGGATGGGGTGGTGAATGCTGCGTTGACGCATTTGTCGGCATCTGATCCCGTGTTGGTTTTGCCCACGCAAACGCTGGGCTTAAGCACGGAACACACGGCGTTTGCCGGCACCTTGCATTTGTCGCCACAAACCCTGATTCAAGTTTGGTGCGATATCGGCGCATCGGTGGCGCGTGCGGGCGTGAAAAAATTGTTGATGTTCAATGCCCATGGGGGCAATGTGGGCCTGATGGATGTGGTGGCGCGCGAACTGCGTGCTCAACACGGGCTCATTGTTTACAGCAGCAGTTGGTACAACTTGCCCTTAGATGCCTCGGTGATGACGCAGTTCTCCGCAGACGAGCATCGGTTTGGTGTTCATGCGGGCGACATCGAAACTTCGATGATGTTGGCGCTGTCTCCTCAGCAGGTGAATATGGCCGAGGCGCGAGACTTTGCCTCTACCTCGCAGGAGCGCGCGCAACACTACGCCGTGTTGGGCAATGGCAAAAGCGCCAAGCTCGGCTGGCACATGCAAGACTACAACCCACAAGGTGCCGCGGGCAATGCGGCAGCGGCAACGGCTGCGAAGGGGCAGGCCTTGGTCGGCAGCGCTGGGGAGCAACTGGCGCGCTTGCTCAAAGAGTTGGTGGCTTTGCCGCTCAGTACGGTGCGCATTTAACTGACGCGACGCTTTGCTTCAAGCGAACGTCACCCAGTCTTTGTGCTCGGGTGTTTCTAGATGCGGCAGACTGTTAAAGCTGATGAGGCTGTGGCGTTTGGGAGTGAAGCTGAATTCGCTGACCGAACTGTTGCGCATGCGCATGTTCAGTTCAATGCTGGTTTCTGGGCTGACTCGCAACACATGCGCCACAGCGGTGGCGATCGGCCCACCGCTGGAGACCAGCAATACATTGCCTGAATGCTGCTGGCGAATGTGCTCAAGTGCTGAAGTGACGCCTTTGACAAAGTCCAAGTAGCTGGGCATGCCTTGCGGACTAACCACGCCGGCCATCCATTGCGCGAGTCCGTCCCGCAGCAGTCGGAAGTGTGCTTTGTATGCTTCGGGCGTGGTGGGTTTGACCAAGGGCCCGGGTTGAATGGCATGGATGATGGCGTCACTGTCGTATTCATTGAGACCCGGCCAAATTAGAGCGGATTGTTCTACTTGCATACCAAGTTGGATGCCTGCCAACGTTTGCGCATGGCGCTTGAGAGAGCCGGTGATGACAGCTTCAAACGTGAGGCCATGTTCGCGCCAATGCTCTCCGAGCCGATGGCTTTGTTTTTCGCCCAAGGGGCTGAGTTGGTCGTAGTCGGCTGCACCCAAAGAGGCTTGTCCGTGTCGCACTAAATAAAGTTGTCCCATGGTGTTTGGTGATAGTTTCAAACCATTTTGATCACAACCATGACTGTGCGAAGTCGCCACTGAGACCTCCTGTCACATGAGGCACGTGGCGCGAAGCTAAATCTCAGGGTGACTTGATTGTTGCCGCAACCATCCACACGATGGTGCCGACGAGTGCGAGGGCCATGATGCGGTTAAACCATTGCAACCGAAGACCGCTGTCGTTGGGGCCACGGAGCCAGTGACGCAGACTTGCACCGATCCATGCGTACGTGAGGTTGCTCAGAAGGCCAAATGCCATGAAGATGGGTAAGACTTCGATCAGGCGTGCAAGGGTGTTGTCGTGCCCAATGACCCAGCCGCTCGTGACAGACAGAGCCAAAAACCAAGCTTTGATGTTGATGAATTGCAGCATCACACCTTGCTTGAAGTTCACGATGGTGTTGGGATCGGCTTCGCTCAGTTGTCGTGTGGTCGCCAGTTTCCATGCCAGCCACAAGAGGTAGAGCGCGCCCAGCAGCAGCAAGCCCCAACGCAAGGGTGGAAAGCCCAGCACCATCACCCCCAAGCCAGCTGCATTGAGGATTAGCAAGATGCCCCAGCCCGCTGGCACGGCACAAACAAAAGGCAACGCGCGTCGCAAACCAAAGTTGGCTGCCAAGGTGGCCGACAAAGCGGTGTTGGGGCCGGGTGTGAAAGTGCCCACGGTCGCGAGGGCAATCAATGCAAAGAGTTCAGCGCTGCTCATGCAGCAGAGGATAGTTGCTCCCAGCGCTCGAGGGCTGTCATCAGGGCGTCTTCAATTTCGGTGTCACGTGTGTGCAGCTGGGCGATCTTGGCGGGGTCGCTGGCATATAAACCGCTGTCATTGAGCGCGTTTTGCGTTTCTTTTTGCTCCGCTTCCAGCGATGCAATCAACGCAGGAAGGGCGTCGAGTTCTCGTTGCTCTTTGTAGCTGAGTTTGCGGGCCTTGGCGGTTGATGGGGCTGCCGTGGGCTTGGGGGGCTCTGCGTTTGGTTTGTTGAGTACCTGCGCGGATGTCTTGACGGGCGCCGATAAATTGCGTGCGCGTTCGGACTGGATGAGCCAGTCTTGCACGCCACCTTCGTACTCACGCCAAAACCCTGGCTTGTTGTCGGTGCCTTCATACACCAAGGTGCTGGTGGCCACGTTGTCCAAGAAGGTGCGGTCATGGCTGACGATGAACACCGTGCCATCGTAGTTTTGCAGCAGTTCTTCAAGCAGCTCGAGTGTGTCGATGTCGAGGTCGTTGGTAGGTTCGTCGAGTACCAATACGTTCGCAGGTCTTGCAAACAAACGCGCGAGCAGCAATCGATTGCGTTCCCCCCCCGACAAGGAGCGCACTGGTGATGTGGCACGGGCAGGCGAAAACAAGAAGTCATCCAAGTAGCTCTTGACGTGTTTGCGCTGCGTGCCAATTTCAATCCACTCACTGCCAGGACTGATGAAGTCCTCGAGCGATGCGTCCATGTCGAGCGCATTGCGCATTTGGTCAAAGTAGGCCACTTGCAAGTTCGCGCCTTGTCGAATTTTTCCTTTGTCTGCGTCCAGTTCACCCAAGATCATTTTCAATAGAGTTGACTTACCCACGCCGTTGGGGCCAATCAAACCAATCTTGTCACCGCGCAAAAAAGTGGCCGAGAAGTTTTGGGTGATCACTTTGCTACCAAACGCTTTGTCAACTTCGGTGAGCTCTGCCACGATCTTGCCAGTTGGTGCGCCACTGGCAACGTCTAATTTCACTCGGCCCACGGCATCACGGCGCGCTTCGCGTTGTTTGCGCAAGGCTTCTAGGCGTGCAATACGGCTTTGGCTACGTGTGCGGCGGGCTTCTACACCTTTGCGAATCCACACCTCTTCACCTGCCAAAAGCTTGTCAGCCTTGGCGTTGATGACGGCTTCTTGCGCGAGTTGTTCTTCTTTCTGTTGTTGGTATTGTGTGAAGTTGCCGGGGTAAGTCATCAAGTGGCCACGGTCGAGTTCCACAATACGGGTGGCCACTTTATCTAAGAAAGATCGGTCGTGCGTGATGGTGATGATGCTGCCCTTGAAGTCAATCAACAGCTGCTCCAACCACTCAATGCTGTCGAGATCGAGGTGGTTGGTCGGTTCATCTAACAAAAGGACATCAGGCGAAGTCACTAACGCTTGGGCAAGCGCTACACGTTTAAGTGTGCCCCCAGACAGGGCATTGATGCGTGCGTTTGGATCCAAGTGCAACCGATGCAGTGTCTCTTGCACGCGCTGCTCCCAGTTCCAGCCATCAAAGAGTTCGATCTCGTTTTGCATGGCTGTGAGATCACCCTCCCCGGCGGAGTACTGTTCGATCAAATGAATCACGCGCGCTAAGCCGGCACTGACCGATTCAAAAACAGATGCGGCGCTGTCGAGTTGTGGCTCTTGCGCGACATAAGTTACACGCAGACCCTGTTGCACGCGCAGATCGCCGTCATCAGGTTTTTCTAGACCACCCAAAATGCGGAGGAGAGACGATTTGCCTGCGCCATTGCGCCCAATCAAGCCCACGCGTTCTGCGGCTTCAAGAGAAAACTCTGCGTGATCTAAAAGAGCAACGTGCCCAAAAGCGAGTTGTGCGTTTTGTAGAGTTATTAATGACATGCTTCATTATCAAGGGCGTGCGTAACGCGCATTAAGTCCTGGGAGTGTTTGTGCAAGCCTTGTGCAAACCGTATGCAAAAAATTTTCACAGGTTGCGTGGATCGCAAAAATAGTGCTATACTGACGGGCTCTGCTGATAAAAAACTAATCGGGTTTACCCGAAGTTGACTTGGTGGGGTGGATAGAAGATTTTTTAGAATTTTTCGAAAAGTCAAAAAATCCGATGTATACTGCAAGGCTTCGCTGATCGCGGCGGGGTTGCTCAAGAGATTGAGTGGTTCATTAAAAACATACAGCCGATAAGCGTGGGCGTTTGATGGTGATTGCCAAGTTCTTTAGGAACTTAGCTTTAATTAGCTAACAAACGCTCATGAAGTAAAAAAGATGTGAAATTCGT
>JACCDK010832062.1_pt1 | contig 15932 bp, 33 predicted proteins | sample 7445871 | NCBI WGS metagenome assembly JACCDK01 (sample SAMN15323436, study PRJNA562643) | freshwater metagenome | isolation source: river surface water | place: USA:Blue River Watershed | collected 2017-08-15 | reverse complement strand
CTATAGTCCTTGATGACGAAACACCTAGGGCTTCGGCTCTAGGTGTCGCTAGGTAATTGCCTAGCCTGATGAGTCTAAGGAGAACTTATGAGTGAAAAGATTACAATCCCACTAGAGATAGATGCTGAAGAAGTATGGTCAGACATCTTCGGTAGTGGTTGGGAATACAGCGATTGGTTTGTGAATGTTACCTACCACGATGGCGGTGACTGGGACAAGCCTAGCCGTATTACTGTGAAGCACTGGGACCCTGATACTGAGGGTGAAAGATACATCAAGACTGACCTAAGTGTTGAGCAAGTGCTTGGGGCCTATGCTAAGTTGCTAGGTGAACGCTACACTCACTGCGGTGGCTGTGCGCTAGATGACCCTGACGCTTGCACTAGTGATGCTGTGCTTCAGTATGCTGTGTATGGCGAGTTCATCTATGGCTAAGCCTAGGGCTAAGGGTGGCGTGGCGTGGCTTGCCAACACAAACAAAGCCCGCCACCGAGCCACTACTACACTAGTGCGTAGCCTAATAAGAACACTAAGCGTTATTGTTAGTGCTCTTATGACTCTACAAAGCAAACTCCTAATGATTGAAGGAAGGAGGAACAAATGACTGCCAACACGGTTACACTCGTTCAACCAATGCTTACACCAGATATGGTGTATCTCATTCTAGACGAGTTGTATGAGGGTCAGGTAAATGACCCTGATGCGGTGATGGAAGTAATCACTCAGTTAGAGTATCACCTAGTTGAACTAGGGCTACCAATTGACCGAGAGGATTACGAGGATGGCTCTTACCTAGACCACCCTGAAAATGAACAATACAAGCGACTAACTTACTGGTTAGACGCAGACAAAAACGAAAGGCAATAAATGTTCGCAACTATTCTACAGCAGGAGACCACTCTAGGCATTCAGCAGATTGCCGTAGTCCCATTGCTAGACAACAGTGTTCGTATGCTCGTAAGAGACGGTAAGAACCTGCGCGGTATCGCTGGTGCTTGGAAGATTACGGAGACTGCTCCTGCTCTTACTGGCAAAGCAGTTGGTAATCCTGTAAGTATCCCAATCACCCCAAGTGATTACCGAGACCTACAGTATCCTATCGTCCCTACCACTCTAGTACAGAAGCTTGTACGAACAGTCAAGGATGAGAACACCGCAACATCTACGCTAGCAAAAGACCAGTTTGATGATGTCTTCGCTAAGGCAAGCACCAACCCTAGTCTGCTAGCCATCTACACCAAGGCAGTTAGTTCCCCTGTTATTCAGGTGGTTCACTCGCCAGTTGCACAGCCTGTGCTACAGCCAGTAGCAGCAGCAGTAGCACCAGTAGTTGAGGAAGTAGTAGTTCCACCAACGGCAGAAGTAATCGCTTATGCCGAAACCCTACAAGAAAGCGAGCCCCTTATGGAGTTCAGTTCAACCATAGCACCAAGCCGTAACGATGCGGAAGCAATCCTAACGGTTCCTGATGTTGAGTTGTATGTGCCACGAGTATTCGATGGACTAAAGGAGCAGGAGATTCTATCTTATGCTCAGGCCAATCAGTACAATGTCCTTTACACAGGTGATGCTGGTACAGGTAAGACTTCGTCTGCCCGTAACTATGCGGCAGTCAATGGCTTGCCATTCGTAGTCATCGAGTGTACACAGCAGATTGACCAGAGCATTACTCAGGGTCGCTTTGTTCCTACTGGTCAGGGCAATGCTATGCGTTGGAAGTATAGCCAGCTGGCTACCGCTATCCAGCGACCAAGCGTTATCCTCATCAACGAGTTGACTCGTATGACTCCTAAAGCAGCGTCATTGTTCCTGCGTTTGCTTATGGAGCGTGAGTTGGTAGTCGAAGCACTCAACGAAGTAATCAAGGTTCACCCAGAGTGTATCTTCATTGCTGACCAGAACACAGGTCTAGGGTACACAGGTACAAGCAAGCAGGATGCTGCTCTGATTGACCGCTTCAACATCAAGTTGGAGTTCAAGTATGACAGTGCTATCGAGGCTAAGTTCATCAAGTCTCCTACTCTCCTACAGTTCGCTAGCAACATTCGTGAAGCCGCCGAACTTAACGACGAGTTCTCAGTGCCTATGTCTACTCGTATCCTCAAGAACTTCCAGGCTCAGGCTGTCGGTCTGAACTTCGAGTTCGCAGTCAACTCTATGCTATCCAACTACCCTAAGTTGGATGGTGAGCGTGACGCTATCAAGATGCGCTTCGATGCTGACGCTCAGCAGATTGCTGATGAGTTGGGTATCTCGTTGGGCAACTACTCCACTCGATAGCAAGTAGTGTGGTGGGGGCACAAGCCCCCACCACTGGTAACACACAACGAAAGGTAACACATGGACCCGAACATTATTACATTGCCAGACGGTAACACGATTGACCTCAATCCTGTTATTCAGGATGTACCAGATGATGAGGAAGTATTAGTTGCTCCTCCTAAACCACCTAAGGAGTTCCTTAACGGTGGCGAACTTGACGAGAAGACTGCTCGCCTTATGCGTATGCAACAAGTCATCGGTAAGTTTGCTAGCACGCTTACTCTCAAGCCTATTGGCATTGAGTTGCTTAACCCTCACGATGCTGGTTGCCAAGAAGCACCTGCTTGGTCTGACTCAGATAACATCTGGTTCAACAAAGCATCGCTAGGTGACATCACTCTGCCTGAGAACATTACTAGTCTCAAGGGCCTATCTCTACACGAGATTGCCCACATCCTACTTACCCCTAGGGCTGGTAGTAACTTGGCTAAGGATGTTCAGAAGGCTAAGATGTGGCGTGCGTTCAATGCTCTTGAGGACCAGCGTATCGAGATGATGATGACCAAGCGTTTCGGTAACGTTGCTGACTGGCTTACTGCCACGATTTCACAGCACCTAGTCAAGGATGTCTCACAGCACAGCGTTGCGTTCCCACTACTACACGGTCGTAAGTATCTTCCTAAGGAGTTGCTCCGACAGGTTCGTAGTATGTATGAGCAACAGCACAACGTTGCTGAGTTGTCTGACTTGATTGACAGATACATTGTGCTCAACCTCGCTGACCCTAAGAACTACAAGACAGCGTTCGACATCATCAAGCGTTACCACGAGTTAGTTGGTGAGTTAGAGTCACAGAATCCTGAGCAGTATTGGTTGCCTCAAGGTGGCTTCGACCGTATCAACGACCCTAATGGTCACCACAAGCGTAAGGGTGGTGAGTGGAAAGCATCTAAGTCCAAGATTATGTCTAAGGATGAGCAAGCCAAGATGGCTGACCGTATTGCTAAGGAGCTTGCTCAACAGCAGGCTCAGGGTATGGGGGCTCCCTCTGACGAGCAAGGTGATAGCAGTGGTGACAATGGTTCTGGTGCTGGTGAGTCAGGTAGCGACCTAACTGATATTGCTCAACGAGTCTTCGATGACGTGCTCAAGCACAAGGCTAAGGAGATTGCTAACATAGCCAAGCAGTATGACGCTGACATTGAGTTATCCTCTAAGTCAGTTGATGCTCCGCCTCGTATGCGTACAGCCAATGTCCCTGTGCCTGCTGATGTTGTTCAGGCTTCTAGGTCATTCGCTAACGAGTTGTCTAGACTCAAAGCAGACTACGACCCAGGTTGGATTCGCAATGTTGACCAAGGTCGTCTAAGTGTTGAGCGTTACTCTCGTGGTGCTGACATCGAGGAGTGCTTCGACGAGTGGGATATGGGCCGCGAAGATGCTGTAGATATCGAGTGTGTCATTCTCCTAGATGTATCTCCATCTATGGGTGACGCAGTCAATGGTGCTTACGAATCTATGTGGGCTATCAAGCGTGCTATGGACAAAGTCAATGCTGCTACTACTGTCATAGCATTCAGTCACGTATCTCACCTGCTGTATGCTGCCGACGAGCGTGCTGGTAACTCACTCAAGCACGGTGGTCGTGGTGGTGGCACTGCTCCTTTAGATTCACTCAAGTATGCCAAGTATCTATTGGCTGAGTCAGACCGTGCTATCAAGATTGTTGTAGCAATCACTGACGGCACTTGGAGTGACACTACGGAGTGTGATGACATCCTCCGACAACTACGACGTGGTGGTGTGCTTACAGCACTAGCGTATGTAGAGACCGATAGTTGGTGGGGTGGTCAGAGCCTTATTGACTCTCACGGTTGCGAGGTAGCAGTCAACCTCACCAACACATCAGACCTGTTCGACTTGGGCCGACGTATGGTTCAGGTTGGCGTTGCTAGAAACCTAGTGAGGTAGCAGGATGGTAGCCAACACAAACATAGGAGAGTATGTAATGTATTTCTTTACCAAGACAGGTGAGTATGGTAAACGCACACCTGAGAATGACAAAGAGTATGAGGGTAAAGGTGGCTGGATGGCTGTGCCAACTTGGACTTGGACAGAGGCTATGTGGGATGAAATCCACAGCGTAGCAGGTAGCGAGCGTTACGCATTGGCTAGTCACTTCAACATAGGTATCCACGATTGGGATGGTCGTGATGCTTATGCGGAGTGTGACTTCTGCCACCTAAACCCCGAGGATGTAGGAGTGCGTTTCCTAGACATCTTTACCAAACAACAACTAATGGAAGAGGAGTATTACAATGCCTAACTGGGTATATAACAGCGTATCAGTAAGGGGTAACGAAGATGATGTTACTGAGTTCAAGGAACACATTGCCGTAGTTCCTAGAATGGTTGAGGATAAAGAAACCTTTAACGGGTTCTCGTTCCACTCGTTCATTACCCCTCCTGATGAAGCAACCACAGAAGAATACCAAGCACCAAATGGTAGTGGTCCTAATGGAACTTACGGAGATACAGAGTATAACTGGTACAACTGGAACAACTCTAACTGGAATACTAAGTGGGATGCCGTTAGCCCTACTGTAGGAGCCTTTCCTGAAGGTGTAACCATTACATTTGAAACAGCGTGGAGTGCTCCAATGCCAGTGTTCGTAGCAATGGTAGAGAAGTTCCCCAAGTTATCCTTTGAAATCTGGTGGGAAGAAGAACAAGGATTCGGAGAGGAGTTACAAGGAGTAGATGGTGCACTAAGCACTATTAAGTCTTGGGATATACCGCAGTCACACGCTGACCATGTGGCGCAAGACAAGTTAGATAGTTGCCAGTGCGCATACTACTCTGACAGTGAATCCTGGTATGATGATTGCCCTGGCAAAGGAACGAAGATGCTATTTACTGTAGAAACAATTACCAAAAGGTTCATCTTGGCGTATAGCGAAGAAGACGCAATTGATGCGGCTAAGGCCGAGGAAGGAGGGTACGACCTACCCGACAACACTGAAGTAAAGGACACACTCTACGCAGAAGAGTTCCGCGTAGCTGACATTGACAAAGTAGAAGAGGAATAAACAATGGCTAGGTTCAACGTAAAAACAGTTGTCGAATACTACTTTGAAGTAGAGGCAGACACAGAAGATGATGCTATGGAAATGGGTTGGGACTACGAGAACCACGGTGCATACCACGGTGAAGTCTACAGCATTGAAGTAGATGAAATCGAAGAAGATGAAGATGAAGGAGAAGAATAATGGACAACGAGATTGCTTGTGATAACTGCGGTGATGACACTGAAGACTATCTAACAAAGTATGACGAAGACTTCTGGTTGTGTGACATTTGTGCTAATGAAGATGAAGGAGAAGAGTAATGGAACTAGTTAGTAGTGACCCCGAAGTGCAGATGAGATACGAAATGTTTGAGAAAGGGTATGACTCAGGCATTGAGGATGTGCTGATAAACCTCGCAGAGTTCTGCGGTCAAGGCGGAGTACTCAACAGCAGTAACGTAGAAGAGTGGATTGCCACTTACGAAGAAAGGAATAAGTAATGCCGAAAGTAACTGTTACCTACACAGTGACGTACAACCTAAGCCCTAAGTCAAGCGTTGGGCGTGAGTACCTAGAGCAACTTGACGACTACAAGGATACCAAGGCTCAACGTAAGTGGTTTGCTATTGACCGCTTTGTTGGGCATGAGTACATGTCCATGTTTGATAAGAAAGCAAAACTAACTGTAACGGAGCATGACTAATCGAAAAGGACAATGACATGAACAAACGGCCACCATGTATTTGGTGTGGTATGGATGAGATGGATGAGTATGCCTCGTTCAATGGTAAAGACATCTGCATAGACTGTGCAGAAGAAGGAGATGAATAATGGGTCAGGTTCAAAGGTTCTACGTTACAACTAACATCGGCTATGGATACGAGCGTGTCCAATGGCTAGGTTCGTTCGACACTAAAGAAGAGGCAGAGTATTACATCTCTAACTCTTCAGAGGGTTCTTGGGAAGGGCCATGTAGAGTAGAGTCAGACTGGGTAGACACTGAAAAGAAAATCACAGTGAGCCTATCGTTTGACTTCTATCCTAACGGAGACCACGAAGACTTGTTTGAAGGAATGACAGATGACGAGATGATTGAAGACGCTAAGCGTATGGCATGCGATGACATCTACACTCTTTCAAACAGCAATGACATCATGCGACAGCTTGATGTAAGAATAACAGAGGAATAAGCACATGAACAAAGAACTAATCGAAGCATACAACCTAGTAATCAACGACCTTGCACAGGACATTGGTTACGAGCCAGGAGTACAGGAGACTGCTCTTTCAGTACTAAAGGGACGCGAGTGGGAGCTCCTTAACGTATGGAATGATAAGTGATTGACTTCATAGTAGGGGGTGTACTAGTAGTCCTTGTTGGACTCTGGTACATCTACTACGGAGATGACGATGCACTGTAGAAAGGAATACACATGGGCGAGATGATATCTCGAGACATCGCTGCTGCACCTATTGACTTACATGCCAAGATGCAGTGGCACCTTACTGGTAACCATTACCCACCCATCGACAAGTCGTTTATCCCTGTGGCTGTTGAAGCCATAGAGTTAGCGAACATGGGTGCGTGGCGCACACTGATTACATACCCTAATGGGTTACAGCGTACAGTGTTTGACACTATCGAATCACTACACCTAGAACCATTCTTGGAAGGAGCAGCATGAAGCGATACTTGTTTCACTTAGTCAACAACCCAACAATGAGCGATGTAACAGTGTTGGCAAACAGCGAGGAGGAGGCCCAACACAAACTATTGTCTGCTGTTCTAGATGGACAGAGCATTACAAGTGAAGGCAACTTCTACTTGGTACATAAGGAGAAAATCTAATGGAATATTGGGTAGCAGTAGAACGAGTGTATAAACTGGTAGCCCCAGAGCCTATCACTCAGTTACAAGCACAGGTCATGATTGAGAATGGTCTAGGCAATCTAAAGGAAGTCAACTGGGACTTCGACGAGGAACTAAAGGAGAACTAATGAAGCCACTAATACAGATGAACGACAATGAGCTAGCTAAGGCATTAGCCGATGACTTAGTTGAGATGCATGTAGGTACTTACATTGACCTTAGGTCATGGCCTGCCGCACTTGAACTAGTATCAAGATACCACTCAGTAATGCTACTAATCGCAAAGGAGAACTAATGGAACACGAACACGAACATGCTGGAGAGTCGGTTTGGGAACACGCTTGGGAAATCTTTACTGACCCAGCACACATCCTAGCCGAACTAGGTTGGACAGTCATTCAAGATGTTCTAATCATTGGAGTGCTTTACGGTCTTGTATTCAAGAAGGTAATCCTTCCAAGACTTCGCAAGGACATCCACAAGGAGATTGACGCAGAACACGGTATCGAACACAAGGAGGACAAATGATTAACTTCGACGCATACCTCGAGCCACCAGACGACAACTTTGCTTACGAAGAGTGTCAAGACTGCGAAGGCACGGGCAAGCTCACTGACGAAGATAACGTCGGTGAGATGATAGACTGCTATACCTGCGAAGGTACAGGAGAAACAGAAGTGGAAGAGTGCGGTTCATGTGGATACGCACCCTGCCACTGTGATGCAATATACGACAATTGGAAGGATAACCAGAATGACTAACCCAGAATACAACGAGATGATTGACCCAACTGACTGCGACTTCTGCGGAATCGTATTTGAGTACGGCACTGGAGGCCGCGTTGGTGGAGACAACGTGTGTATCGATTGCTTCGAGACAGGTAAGGATATCGAGTAGTGCAAACATTCATTCCAATAGCAACAACCAACTACGCTGAGATTGCTAAGGTGCTTGACAACAAGCGCCTTAACAAGCAGGCTCTCGAGGCTTGGCAGATTCTTATGACTCTGACCAAGCTCGACCCTGCGGGCAATCATCGCGAACCTAAAGGATGGGTTAACCATCCTGCAGTAAAGATGTGGCGCGGTCACGAAATAGAGTTAGCCAATTACGCTGTAGCAATGGTAGATGAGTGGAAGCGTCGCGGATACAACTCAACCATCGGAGATAAAGTAAAAGACACAATTGCAATAGCAATTCTGTCTGGACGTGTAGGAGAACACTCCGCACTTACTCCAACTTGGTTACGTGTTAACGGAGAACCAATAGCGTCAACTCACCGCCTAGCCTTGCTGGTCAAAGATTACATCTGGTACTCAGCATTTGGTTGGGATGAGGACCCTGGCTATCCACCAACCGAGTACGAATACATCTGGCCAGTATAGTAAAGGAGAGATAAATGGAGTATAAATGCACCAAGTGCGGGGCAACAACTACGGACCCTAAGCACTCACTAATCAAATGGTTCCACGACGGATGCCCAAAGAAGTAAAGGAAAACAAATGGTAAACCCTGAAGTAATTGAAGTTCTCGAGCAGTACAGCCACGAAGTCAACCTGCAGACAGACTACGCATACGCCGTAGCCAACATGCTAGGCTCTGAGGACGTATCATTCATCGAGTTACTTGACACCCTTGCTATGTTGGGACTAGAGTTAGTACCGATAGCAGAGGACCAAGAGAACATCCCAAGCCTGGCTTACATCAGCGCATTAATGAACGAATAGGAAGGGGGGCCCATGGGCCTCACAAGTAACAAGGATGTAAACGTCCTTATCAAGGAAGCACAATCACAAGGTTGGGAAATTGCTCCAACCAAGAACTCTCACCTAAAGTGGCTATCGCCTAGCGGTGGGTTGTTCTTCTCATCATCAACACCATCAGACCGCATGGCTATTCACCGAATCAAGCAGGACCTGCGTATGAATGGCTTTGTAGAAATTAAAAAGAAAGCGAGAAAGAAGAGATAATGGATTACGAAAAAGCAGCATGTATCACAGCTGACCCTGAGCTATTCTATCCAGAAGGAACAAAGGAACAGCGCGGTGTGGCTACCTACAAAGCTAAGCACATCTGTTCAGGATGTGAGATTGCAGTTCAGTGTCTAGCTGAGGCCTTGGCCAATAACGAGGAGGGTATCTGGGGAGGTACCACCGAGCAGGAACGCAAGGCAATGAAAACTAAAACAATTACAATCTACCCCAAGTAATCAATAAACAACAATGCCCCCCAGCCGATTGGTTGGGGGGCATTTGTTTGTGTTGGGTTTTTTCTAGCCCTGGTTATCCTTAATCAACTTAACCTCACAAGCGTCTGTCGTGCAGTAAGCTTCTCCGACAGCGTCGGCAGCCATGCCCGCATAGACACCAGCGAAATCAATCGGGAACAACTTGAGTGCGTACTCGTTGTAGACATCTTCCGTAATCTGCGTGTAAGGCATCTGCGGATAAGTCATGTTTCCCATAGGCAGGAAGCTCACAGTTTTTAGCTGTCCATCGTATAGGTGGAGTGCTGTACCTACGGAGTCCTTTTCCTTTTCCGAGTCAAATGTAACAGTTACGGACACAGAGTTGTCTGACCAGTAGCGCTGGGCTGTTGCAGCCAAGGCCATCTTTTCATAAATCGACACATCCTTTTCCGAGCGTGTTGCTTCCGACTTAATTGGGAAAAACACCACCGATGTTCCTGTTGGGTCCTCCGACGCTGGTTCAACCGTGTAGTTGGCCATCTTGAACAACGGCAACATTGGGTCTGAGTTACCAAATCGGATTGCTCGTAGGAAATACTTACCTCCTGGAGTCCAGTGAACTCCTGGCGATTCTCCTGCTAGGATTGACACCGTGCCTGATGGCTTGACGGTCGTCATCTTAATCGATTCTCGAACTCCCAACCATTCCGAATAGGTCTGGTCGTAACCCTTAACGACTGCGTATCCTTCATCCATCCATTCGCGGAGGGTGTGGTGGCCCTTGTTGTCTGCGAAATTGGCAACACCCGAAACCGATGTACCGATTCGGCGGTTGCGCTGCATGATTGCGTTTGTTTCTTCCCAGTGTGTCGGCAACAGTGTAACCGTCTTGGCGTACAGGTATGCAAACTTCAGCGTGCGCTTGAAATCTTCCAACGATTCGTGGCGGTTCAGGTATGTCTCCACCAGCGTACACATTTCGAATGACTCCAACGACTGCTCTGCACACGGGTTGTATCCTACAACTCGGTGGTCCTTGTTGTTTACTCCGTCAGCTAGGCGACCGTACTTTCTCGACATATCCATCCAGATTACGCCTGGTTCACCGTTGCGTACAATTCCATCAACGATTGGTGTGAAATCTGTTCCTACACCAACTTCAACTGAATTGTTTGACATCCATGCCCAACCAGGGAACTCTGCGTCGTACGAATTGCGTTCAGGGAATCGCTCTGCGTTCTTGAGGTTTAGGAAATCCTCGTCGTCAATGCGCCCAATCAACAACTCTGCCGAGCGTCGAACGTTACCCGAAACCACGCATACACCGATTAGGTTACCGATGTCTGCGATGTCCTTGCGTGTGAGCTGCTGTCCTTGGCGACCCATGAACAGGTTGCGGATTTGAGTGTGCAACTTGAACAGCGGGTCTGGTCCCGATGCCGTTCCACCGAATGTTGCAATCTTTGCACCATATGGTCGGATTTGGTCGTAATTAAACTCCAATGACTTCTGCTCTGGCTTAAGGAACGAGTTAATTAGTGCCGATGTCGACTCTGCCCAACCTTCGCGAGTGTCTGGAATATCGTACGGCTGAATGCCAACGGGCTCGTAAATCTCAAACCCCTTGTCCGCACCCTTGTCGTCGAACCCTACTCCTACACCCAACATTGACGCTTCCATTAGGAACGCAAACGGCTTTGCTGGATTGTTCTTGGTCATCTCGTTTGTCGAAACGAACGCGCAGTTCTGCAACGCTGCGGAATTCTTGTGTTCGTTTACGATTGGCGTACCCATAACCCACAGGCCTCGACCTGGTGGTGTCCACTTTAGGTTGAACAGGCGGTCATACGCTTCCTTTGCCGAGGCTGCGGCCTTGGCGTCAGACCACGGCAGGCGTGACTGCTTTGCGTGGTCCTTTTGCAACGAATACATACCGTTGATTACTCGTTCACATACTTCGGCCCAAGTTTCTTTGGTGCCATCCTCTTTTAGTCGTGAATACGTGCGTAGGAACGTAATCTCTCCTACGGAGTTTCCTGCAACGTCTGCGTAACCAAACGGCGGCTTCTTGCCCTTGTATCCTGCGACGAATTCTGTCGCTAGTTGGAATGAAAAATTAGTCATGTAACCACCATCTCTTGTTTTGTTTAAATACCCCTTCTTGGGGGACTTCTATTATCTCTTGTTTTAGTCTAATCGCTTCGGATAACTTCGTCAAGTCGGCAAATACTCCAAATAAAAAACATGGCGGATACCTATTTCTAGGTGTCCACCATGTTCCTTTACTACTATGGCACTGTTATCAGATACTAGTTTTCCAACTTATCCTGAATCATATACGTTGTTTTGTCCTCAGAAATGGGCTGCGGATACTCTTTCATGGCCTGAACTTTGTCACCAAAAATGGCTGACAAAACACCTCCGCTGGTGCTTCTTGAACCAGTGATTTGGATGAACTCTTTTTGCTCATCCAGCTCCTTAATGTTCTTCAACATCTTCTGGTATCGGTCGATTTCCTGACTCACATTTGGGTCTGCGTATCCACCGTTCAATTCCTCTGCAAACCGCATAAACATTACGCGTTGGGCCTGCATCTCCAACATCGCGGTGTTCAACGCCTTTAGTTGTTCTGGTGTTTTTACCTCGATTGGGAGGTTAAATGCACACGTGTTTTGGGGCTTAAATGCGGGGCAATTTGCTGCTACAAAACAGGTGTCACACTGCCGTAATGAGGTGCTATTGGACTGTACAATTGCCACGTCCTTTAGTACATCACGACCGTCTTCGGTCTCCACAACTGTCTTAATTTGGTACCCCACAACAGGCATAGAAACGACCTCATTTGGGTCTCTTTGGACCACTTCTGAGCGTTCAACTTTCCGCATCTCGGAACCGCTGTTATTAGAACCACCTATACCTGTTTCCATCAAACCTGTGTATAGTGTGTCATCACTGTTATCAGCTACTTGTGACTTATATGGGTGGTTATTATTGTAATTACTCATCGTTTTCTCTAACTGTAGGTAGGACCACACTGCTACTCTTGTTGCTTCCAAGGTGTCGTCTTCGGTGAATTTTATAAAATCTAACCCAGCTTTCTCCACCACCGTCTTGTATCTCAGTCGTGCCTGGGCTTTCATTTTTTTTGGGTATCGTACCAACTTCTGACCATCCCAAATGATGGTTTCTCCTCGCCTCATCGGGCTAATCCACGATAACGTGCTGGTGGTATCAAAAGGAATCTGTCGGAGATTATCTGGTTTGACGCTTGCTAGGGCGTGGAACTTAACGTGTGGGTTACTTGCCTTGATGCTACGAACTATTCCTGCCAGGGAGGTAACCGATTCAATCGCTGAATTAGGTATTGCGATGTTTGTATACTCCTTTGCCCAATCCTTTAGGAGCATTGGACTGTACGTTTCGTGCCATACTACCCACAGCTTCGGGTCATTATCAAAACTTGTGCGATTCTGTAGGATGGCTGGCAATCCCATAACCTGTGAATCGAACTCAGTAAACCCTTCAATGCGGTCGTAATTCTCTGCGATAAACTCTTCATAATCAGCTGCGTATTGCTCTAACTCACGCTGCGTCATATCCGCCTTATCGGCCTGAACTGCACCAGAATCAATCCACACCTTCATGTTTTCCTGGAAATGCTCCGACACCAGGTATGGCTTATTCTTCGGTAGGCCGCGCTTCCTGAGTCCCCAGTAATTTAACATAACGTGCTCTACGTTGCTTCGTTCCAACAGGGTGCGGTTGGACGGAATCTCTACGCCACCAAAAATAATCATTCGAAATTCAGGCTCTCTGTGCGTGTGAGTCTCGCGTCTTGCGTTCTCAATGCGTTCTGTTCCTCTACGGCCTTCTCAATCTCGCTCCATGCACGAACACGCTTTGGTGCGTCTGGTCTGAACTCTGGTCGAGTGTAGGAGGGAACTGCAAACATGACGCTGGCTATGCCCTGTCCGAACGCATACGCCCATCTGACGGGGTTATTAGTAATAAACAGGTCAATTGCCCCTAGTGAACGTGCGTGGTTTATCTGGCGTTCTCCGAGGTCTTCCCCAGCTAGGCCCGCTGATGAGTCGATAATCTTATCAAAATCAACAATCTTGTTAACATCCAACCACTGACGGGTCTGGTTCTTGTCCAGAGATGACATCAGGGTAATCTTGTTCCATGAACTAAGGGTTCCAACCATGATGATTCCTTGAGAAATCGGCTGGTCTTTATCGCCTCTTAGTACACCGTCTAAATCTACGAGTATTTGCATCCTTTATTCCTAATAGCTATCGTCGAAACAATCACACTTGCAGTTGTCTTCAACACAGATGTCTTGGTACAACTCGTGACCGCATTTAATACAGTTTTGCACTATAACTTATTCCTATATGTCGCTGCTCTGCGCACTAACGTGCTTGCATCTGGCAATTCTACACCGTAATCGCTTGGGGTTTGGCGCATGTACTCACGAACCTTCTTCAGCTGTAGGATGGTTCCTTTACGCTTTCCTGCTTGCCAGCGGTAGTTGTGGAAATCTCCGTAACCCTGTCCTTCTGGGCTAAACGCCATGCTGCGGTTTTGGTGAATCTCGTTATACAACGCGTTACCCTGCGCAGCTGCGGCTGTCAGACGTATCTGTGCGTTCTTACGGAGGGGCTCCGATGTAGTGTTTTTGATGTCTTGGAGGGCTGCGTTGAACCTTGTTGTTACCTGATTTGCGGTAGAAAAGTCTGACTCAGCAACCCTTTCCCACTCAGGGTTTGTAGGAGCGCTGGTTGACGGGTCAGGGTGAACTGTCCACTCATCGTACTTCAGGTCATACGCTGCGTACGGTTTAATCGAGCGGATATCAGATGCGCCAGGGTTTACATAAAATGTGAGCTCAAACCCGTTCCAGTTGGATGTCTGCCCCTGCAACTCATCGTGGAACTCTTCGTTTAGTTGGTCCGCAATCTCTCGGTCCGACAGTCCTGCAAACTCTGGGTTTGCCTTACGGAACTGAATAAAATCTACACCTACCAGGCAGTCCAGGTCCCCTGGTTGGCGGGCGGCTTCCCACTGATACGATACTGCTGAACCTGCAATCCATGGGTGAGACCACAGCTCGCTGTGCCTGTATCTTAGGCCAAGGAAATCCTTTAGAATAGAGTTGATTCCATTACGTACCCAAGGACGAAGAACCCGCCCCTCAAATAGGGTCGGGTCCAACGTCGCTGCAGGACGGCTAAAATAGCTTGTCGGGTATTCAGTCATACAACTAGTTTACTCGGTAACTACTGGGCCTTCTGGGTTAATCCCACGTTCCTTTAGCTTATCCTTGATGGCGTCTGCTGGGGTGGCAGGGGCCTGCTGCTGTAGTACCGATAGCAATGTGACCACAATTCGCTCCGTGAGTTGAGCGTGCTCAATCTCCTTTACCAACTGTGCTGACACCGACGCAAGGTCTGCTGGGGTTGCCTTGCGAGCTACTGCTGGGACTTGCTCTGGTAGCTCGAGCATTGCTGCGAACGTACCGTCAGTGTACACCTCTACGATGTACGCTGTTTCTACTGTCTTGTTTTCCATATGGTTTGCTCCTATTGTTAGGTTACTTTGATACTACTAGACGTCGCTTGATTTTGTCAAACACTTTGGGCGACTTCTTTGATGCTTTGCCGTTTGGGCGGTTGTCGTTGCGGTTACCCTTAACTTTTGCCATGATACCTCCTTAGTACAATCCCATAATTTGGCGTCGTCGTTGGACTACCTGACCGTGGTACGGGCAGAAGTGGCACTGGTACACCTTAGGACCTTCTAGGTGCTCTGGCAACGGAAGGCCTAGTTCTCCGCGCTCCTTTGCCGTGTTAGGCAGTAGGCGCTTTGATGGGGTCTCGTAGTCATCACAGTTCACTGTTGGCTGGTTGTGGCGTTGCCAACATTCCATTGCGTCTTCCGCAAACTGCATCTTGGTCTCGTAGAATGACTTGTCTGGGTCAATCTCATTGAGGCCTCGAGAACCTCCCTGCTTCAACTGGTCTAGAATCTCCTGCTTGTCCTTGGCATTAGCCCAGGACTTTACGGGGACCTTGAACAGCTTACCCTTGTGTGGTTCTCCAGAATCAAACTTATGCTTCTCCACCGCAATTTCCAGTAGATAGTCAAAATTAGTCGGACCCTCGTAGTCAGGGAGCTCCTCGATTGTCTGGCAAACCAGACACACGAGTAGGCGAATGATTGGGCCCTCGATAGGCTTGGACCCAATTACTGGTTTAAAATCTGTCATGCTATGCGCGGTTCTTTCGTAACTCTTCCAGGGCCTTTACGCCTTCTTCGTGGCGCTTAGAACCTTGCATTGGTCGAAGTTCGCCTTTGCCGTCAGTCCAGATGTAAGGGCCCAGGTGTGCGTGCACTTTTCTAGGCTGTACAGTCCACTTGTCTGCGTCGATGTGTTCTTCGTTAATTAGTTCCATGTATAACTCCTTTTAGGTGGTACTTCTATCCTAATACAAAAACCCCCTTTTGCAAGGGGGTTTTGTAGTTTTACTAAATTTATTTTG
>JACCDK010093559.1_pt1 | contig 15934 bp, 12 predicted proteins | sample 7445871 | NCBI WGS metagenome assembly JACCDK01 (sample SAMN15323436, study PRJNA562643) | freshwater metagenome | isolation source: river surface water | place: USA:Blue River Watershed | collected 2017-08-15 | reverse complement strand
AATCACATTTGCAATCACTCAGATCACATGGGCCGGTATGCCTATGGTCGGCAACCGCAGGTGGCTTATTGGAATTTATTTTGTTTGGCCCAAGCGCTAATGCCATTAATTGAAACGCAAGAGTTGGCCATGCGTGCGCTTGAATCTTACAAACCGACTTTTTCCAACGCTTGGTCCGAAAAGTTTTTGTGCAAGCTAGGTTTGGAAGTATCAGATAAGCCAGAAGAGCTGGAAAGTGACATACTGCTCCTGAACAATTTGCTTGAAATAATGGCCGCTGAACAAGTGGATTTCACAGTATTTTGGCGCAGGCTCAGCGTTGCAGTCGTTGAATCTTCAGCTGACGCTTTTGCATGGCGACAAGTTGCAGATTTATTTCTGGACCAAGCCGCCTGGCAAGCATGGCATAACCGCTACATGGGTCGATTGAATTTGCTTGATGTGAATCAATGTCAAGAACGAATGTACAAGGTCAATCCCAAGTATGTTTTGCGTAACCACTTGGCGGAATCTGCCATTCAAAAATCTAAAATGGGCGATCATTCTGAAGTAGAAACGCTGTTCAAGTTGTTAAAGTCGCCCTATGACGATCAAGCACCCTTTGATCACTATGCCAATTTACCGCCCGCTTGGGCATCCTCCATCGAAATCAGCTGTTCTTCCTAATTGCTATGAATTCAAAAACATTACCCAAAACCGACGAAGAATGGCGTGAGTGGTTGCGCGCAAAAAATGCAGAGCCCTTGGCGTTTGAAGTCACCCGACGTGCTGCAACAGAAAGACCCTTTACGGGCAAGTACGAAACCCATTGGGAACCGGGCCAGTACCACTGCGTCTGTTGCGATGCCAAGTTGTTTGACTCAAGCACCAAGTTTGATGCAGGTTGTGGTTGGCCATCTTTCTATCAGGCCGCAGAACCCGATGCCATTTTGCAAAAGGTAGACAGAAGCCACGGTATGGTCAGAGTTGAGAGTGTTTGCGCACAATGTGGTGCACACCTAGGCCATGTTTTTGAAGATGGTCCGCAACCCACTGGTTTGCGTTATTGCATGAACTCGGCATCGCTCCAATTTAAGAAGCCGTGACATGAAAATTATTCTGGACCTGTTCCCTATTCTGCTTTTTTTTGCGGCCTACAAATACGCTTCCATTTATGAAGCAACAGCCGTTTTAATGGGCGCCACCGTCATTCAAAGCTTGCTCATGTACAAAATGGATGGCAAGTTGTCAGCCATGCAAAAAGCCAGTTTGGCTTTGATTTTGGTCTTCGGAAGTCTCACCTTGTTTTTTCACGACGACCGTTTCATCAAATACAAACCTACCTTGCTTTATGGTTGTTTGGCTTTGGCCCTGTGGGTGTCTCAGTTTGTTTTTAAGCGAAACCTGCTCCTTTCTATGCTCGGTAGCCAAGTCAATTTGCCTGCGGCCAATTGGCATTCCCTCAACATTGGCTGGATTGGCTACTGTGTTTTCATGGCGGCCATCAATGCCTACGTTGCCGCCTACTACACCACCGAACAATGGGTCGATTTCAAAATTTGGGGCTATATTTTTCCTCTGACGTTCATCGTTGGAACAGGTTTTTACATCGCCAAGTACGCCATTCAAACGGCTGATGAGGCACCCAGCTCGGACTCTCAAAAAGGCGCGGATGGCTCCTGATATGCACAACTTATCTTCCCTTGCCCCTGATGCGGCCTGGCAACCCCTCATTGAGCTGACCCTGCAAAAACAATTCAATCCCAGCTTTTTGGAGGTGATTGACGAAAGTTACCAGCACGCTGGACATTCAGGTGCCAGCGACTCAGGTTTAAACAGCCATTTCAGGGTTCGAATTGCCTCCGCTCAATTTGAAGGCTTGACCCGCGTCCAACGCCATCGGCTTGTGTATGATTCGCTCCAAGAATTCTTGGACCATGGGCTTCATGCCTTGGCCATCGAGTTTCGATAATCGTTCCCCTCTTTGTAACTGAAGGAATCTAATGAAAGTTTCTAAATTGGCCGTGGGCCTGATGGCCGCTTTGAGCCTGTCTGCTTGGTCGCAAAATCTGGCCATTGTGAATGGTAAGCCTGTTCCTAGCGCCCGTGTTGAGGCCTTGAAGCAGCAAGTCGAGCGTTCTGGACGCCCAGTTACGCCAGAAATTTTGGCTCAAATCAAAGAAGAATTGATTGCACGCGAAATTTTCATGCAAGAAGCTCGCAAGCGCGGCTTGGAAACTTCTGAAGATTACAAAGCTCAAATTGAATTGGCCCGTCAAAGCTTGCTGATTCGTGAGTTGTTTGCCAGCTTCCAAAAGAAGAACCCAGTCACTGAAGCAGAAATCAAAGCCGAATACGACAAGTTTGTAGCAGCCAATGGCGGTAAAGAATACCGCGCACGTCACATTTTGGTGGACAAGGAAGATGAAGCCAAGACCTTGATTGCCGACATCAAAAAAGGCGCAAAGTTTGAAGACCTGGCCAAAAAGGCTTCCAAAGATCCTGGCTCCGGTGCCAATGGTGGTGACTTAGATTGGGCCAACGCAGCCAGCTACGTTCCTGAATTCTCTAACGCCATGGTCAAGTTAGAAAAAGGTCAAATGACTGACACGCCCGTGAAGAGCCAATTTGGTTTTCACGTGATTCGTGTTGACGATGTTCGTGAAGCCCAATTGCCCAAGTTGGAAGAAGTCAAGCCCCAAATTACCCAGCAACTGACGCAAGCCAAATTGGCCAAGTACCAAGATGACCTGCGTGCCAAAGCCAAGGTTCAATAATCTTTATTGAACCCACTTACGGGCGTTTTGCCACAGCCTTAACCAAGGGCTGTGGCTTGAAATATCACCAGATGTGTAACTCATCTGAACATTCCTAAAGACGCGTTCTGGGTGCGGCATCATGGCAGTAAATCGGCCGTCCGCAGTGGTCACAGCGGTTAAGCCACCAGGGCTGCCATTTGGATTGGCTGGGTATGTTTCTGTTGCATGTCCCCAATTGTCGACAAAGCGCATGGCGGCAATCACTTGCGATGCATTACCGCGAAACTTAAAGTTTGCAAACCCCTCGCCATGTGCCACAGCAATCGGCATGCGGCTTCCAGCCATGCCTTGAAGAAAAATACTGGCTGATTCCAGAACTTCAACCATGGACAACCGGGCCTCAAAGCGTTCGCTTTGATTGCTTGTAAAACGTGGCCAGTCTTGTGCGCCAGGGATGATGTCAGCCAATTCAGCAAACATTTGGCAGCCATTGCAGACGCCTAAACCAAAGGTGTCCTTGCGCGCAAAATAAGCCTTGAATTCATCAGACAGTTTGGGATTGAAGGTGATGCTTCTAGCCCAACCAATGCCAGCGCCCAAAGTGTCGCCGTAGCTGAAACCACCACAAGCCACTAAGCCTTTGAAGTCTTTTAAGCTAACGCGTCCCGACTGTAAATCGGTCATGTGCACATCGTGCGATTCGAAACCTGCCTCGCCAAAAGCGTAGGCCATTTCCACATGTGAATTGACGCCCTGCTCTCGCAAAATGGCCACACGGGGCTTCGACAGGTTGAGCCAAGGGGCGGCTACATTCTCTTCAGGTTTGAAACCAATTGAAACATGCAGTCCAGGATTGCCAGGCAAACCAACACCCGCGTGTTCGCTATCTGCACAATTGGCGTTGTCGCGCTGCTGACAAATTTTCCAACTGACGCTGTCCCATACTTGATGCAGATCTTCTAACTTGGCTGAAAAAATTTCTTGGGTATCACGCCAAATACTCAAAGCACCAACGCCTTTGGCGATGGTGGCATGGGTGGGACGCGTTTTGCCAATGACATGGCTGTGCTTGGACAAATGGTGATCACGAAGGACTTGCATAACCTCGGCACGGTCCTTTGTTGCAACTTGAATCACCACACCCAATTCTTCATTGAACAAGGCTTTGAGGGTCAGTTCCTCACGACGCGCACTCACTTGTTGCGCCCAGTTTTTGGCATCGCCGTATTCCGCACGACTGTCAGTGATGCCGTCACCTTCTGTGACCAACAAATCCACATTGAGAGCAACACCGACTTGGCCCGCAAAACACATTTCGGCCACCGTGCTGAACAAGCCACCATCTGACCGGTCGTGATAAGCCAAAATTTGTTTGCTGGAACGGAGTTGATTGATGGCCTTGACCACATTGATCAGGTTCTGGGGCGAATCTAAATCGGGCACCAAATCGTCTGATTGATGGATGACTTGGCCCAGTATGCTGCCGCCCATTCTTTGCTGACCATCACTCAAGTCAATGAGAATCAAGGTGGTGTCTTCTAGCGAGGCATTCAATTGAGGCGTTAGGGTGCCGCGGACATCGTTCAGAGATGCAAACGCACTCACAATCAAACTCACGGGGGACGTCACTTTGTGAGCGCCGTCTTGATCGGTCCACTGAGTTTTCATTGACAAACTGTCTTTGCCAACAGGAATTGAAATGCCCAGTGCAGGACACAGTTCAAGCCCAACCGCTTTGGCCGTTTCGTACAAAGCGGCATCTTCGCCTGGTTCGCCACAGGCTGCCATCCAATTTGCACTGAGTTTGACGCGGTCCAATTCGATAGGCGCTGCTAGCAAATTGGTAATGGCCTCGGCAACGGCCATGCGCCCCGATGCAGCCGCATTGACGCTGGCCAGCGGGGTACGCTCGCCCATGCTCATGGCTTCACCTTGAAAGCCTTTGAAATCAGCCAATGTGACAGCGCAATCTGCGACCGGGACTTGCCAAGGCCCCACCATTTGATCGCGATGGGTTAAGCCGCCCACCGTCCGATCACCAATGGTGATTAAGAATCGTTTTGAGGCAACTGAGGGGTGACTCAACACCTTGAGTGCTGCATCTTGCAATTGAATGCCTGTTAGTTGGATGCTTTTGGTGGGTTGACTCACCGATGTGACAACGCGGTGCATTTTGGGTGGCTTACCCAAAAGAACATTCATGGGCATGTTGACGGGAAGCTCTAGCCCTTGAGATGTAGCTTGACTGTCTGCCAACACCAATTGGCGTTCTTCAGTTGCAACACCAACCACGGCAAAGGGACACCGCTCACGTTCACAGAAAGATTTGAAAGTGTCTAGTGACTCTGGGGCGATGGCCAAAACATAACGCTCTTGGCTTTCGTTGGACCATATTTCTTTCGGTGAAAGTCCAGAAGCTTCCAATGGAACTGCACGCAAATCAAAGCGAGCGCCACGGCCTGCATCATTGGTGAGTTCTGGAAAAGCATTTGACAAACCGCCAGCACCTACATCGTGGATAGCCAAGATAGGATTGTCCTTGCCCAAGATCCAGCATTGGTTAATGACTTCCTGCGCGCGTCGTTCTATTTCGGGGTTGCCGCGTTGTACAGAGTCAAAGTCTAAGTTGGCAGCATTGGTGCCTGAGGCCATTGAGCTGGCAGCACTGCCGCCCATGCCAATCAGCATGCCAGGACCACCCAATTGAATCAACAAAGTGCCCGCAGGAAATTCAATCTTTTTGGTTTGGCTGTCTTCAATCACACCCAAACCGCCTGCAATCATGATGGGCTTGTGATAGCCACGCACAACGCCATTGATTTCTTGTTCGTATTCTCGAAAGTAACCCAACAAATTGGGGCGACCAAATTCGTTATTGAAAGCGGCACCACCCAAGGGGCCTTCTGTCATGATCTGCAGAGGGCTTGCGATGTGCGCAGGTTTTCCATGTGGCGCATCCCACAATTTTGAAACTGTAAATCCCGTCAAGCCCGCTTTGGGTTTTGAGCCCCTGCCCGTTGCCCCTTCATCCCTGATTTCGCCCCCCGCTCCCGTCGAAGCGCCAGGAAATGGCGATATGGCCGTGGGGTGGTTATGCGTTTCTACCTTCATGAGCACATGGTGAAGCGCCTTTTCCTTTTCATAGGCGCCACCATGCTTGGCCACAAATCGTTCAACTTCATGGCCTGCCATGATGGAAGCATTGTCTGAATAGGCAACCACGGTGTGCTGTGGATTTTGCTGATGCGTGTAGCGAATCATGCCAAACAAGCTGTTGTCTTGATCAATACCATCGATGGTGAATTTGGCGTTGAAAATTTTGTGCCGACAGTGTTCACTGTTGGCTTGCGCAAACATCATCAACTCAACATCAGTCGGGTTGCGTCCAAGTTGCTGGAAAGACAAAAGCAAATAATCAATTTCATCTTCTGCCAGCGCCAAGCCAAACGCTTGATTGGCTTTGACCAGTGCCTCACGGCCGCCATTCAAAACATCGACATGCAATAAATTTTGGGCTTGCAATTCATGCGTCAGTGCCACCGCGTCGTTGCGCGTTGAAAGAATCGACTCCGTCATGCGATCATGAAGCAGATCGGCCAGCTGCAACTTGATGTCAACGCTCAAAGCATTCAGTGTGGAAGCCGACTTGAGTTGCAAGGTGTATTCAACGAGGCGCTCAATCCTTCGGACAGGTAACCCACAGTTGTGCGCAATGTCAGTCGCTTTAGAAGCCCAAGGGGAAACGGTTCCCAACCGTGGCGATACGATGACCTGCAGTTGATGTTTTGTATTGTGAGATGAGTTGGCAGGCTCTCCATAGACCAGGAGCTGCTTGAGCACATCCGAATGGCTTGCTGACAATTCGTTTTCGGTGGCAACCAAGTGCAAAAATTGACCTTGCAGCGCGGTGATGTCTGGGCACAGGGCCTGCAATTTAGGGAGTAATTGCTGAATTCGAAAGACGCTAAGGGCGTTACCGCCTTCTAGGATGTGTGTATGCAGGGTCACTGTGCGGCCTTGGAGGCTATTGGGAAATATCTGAAATACCGCTGACTGGGGTATTTTTCGTGTCCCTATTTTAACCACCGGAAGGCTCATTTTCTGCAAAAACAAGCCCGAGATGGGATAATCTGACCCCATGACAATCTCTATCAAAGACGCCAAAGGCGCAGAAGGCATGCGGTTGGCCGGGCGGCTGGCTTCCGAAGTTCTGGACTACCTGACGCCATTCGTTCAGCCTGGTGTGACCACCAACGAACTCGATCAATTGGCCCATGACTACATGGTCAATGTGCAGGGTTGTGTGCCTGCCCCATTAAATTACCAACCGCCTGGTTACGCGCCCTACCCCAAATCAATTTGTACATCTATCAACCACCAGGTGTGTCACGGTATCCCCAGCGATAAAGCACTCAAAAAAGGTGACATCGTCAATATCGACATCACGGTCATTAAAGATGGATGGCATGGCGATACCAGTCGCATGTTCTTGGTCGGTGAGGCATCCATTGCTGCCAAGCGACTGTGTGCTGTGACCTACGAAGCCATGTGGCATGGCATTGCCCAAGTCAAGCCTGGCGCAAGGTTGGGTGACATTGGTTGGGCTATTCAAAAGTTTGCAGAAAATCTCGGGTTTTCAATTGTTCGAGAGTTTTGCGGGCATGGCATCGGTCAGGTATTTCATGAAGAACCACAAGTTCTGCACTACGGCAAACCTGGCACCTTAGACGAGCTCAAAGCCGGCATGACTTTCACCATTGAGCCGATGATCAATGCGGGCAAGCGTGAAATCAAGGAGATGGGCGATGGCTGGACCATTGTGACCAAAGATCGCTCCTTGTCTGCCCAATGGGAACACACCATCTTGGTCACAGAAACCGGCTACGAAGTTCTGACGCTGTCGGCTGGCAGTCCACCTGTTCCTGATTTCATCAAAGGTTAAGCCATGACGGACGTGTCGGTATTGCGCGATAAATATCGGCAGGAAAAGCAGGCGCTTTGGGCCAACATTGAAAACAGCAATGCCAGTGGCCGAGGGCTCAAACGGACGCTTAAACGGCTGGCCCAATTGGCAGATACGCTGTTGGTCCAGCTTTGGTCCAATGCGGGTTTTAACCAAGGTGAGGCCTTGATTGGCGTTGGGGGTTTTGGTCGAGGTGAGCTGTTTCCCTCATCCGATGTCGATGTGTTGGTGTTGCTGCCAGACTCAGCAAACCTCGAAGAGTCCTCAGAACTCAAAGCCAAGCTGGAAGTCTTCATCGGCAGTTGTTGGGACAGTGGTCTCGAAATAGGGTCCAGTGTCCGGACCTTGAAAGATTGTTTGATTGAGTCCGAGAAGGACATCACTGTTCAAACTTCATTGCTTGAAAGTCGCTACATCACCGGTGACTTATCGCTCTTCAAATTATTTTGGAAAAGCTTCAGCTCAGCAATCGATCCCTATGCATTTTTCGTGGCCAAAACCCTCGAAATGCAACAGCGACACAACAAGTTTGAAAACACGCCCTACTCTTTGGAACCCAACTGCAAAGAGTCTCCGGGTGGTCTACGCGACTTGCAAATTATTTTGTGGGTTTCAAAGGCTGCAGGCCTAGGCAGTCACTGGGACGACTTGGCTAAAAAAGGTTTGGCGACGCCTCTTGAGGTGAAGCAAATCAAACGAAATGAGGCTGTTCTCAGTTTAATTCGTGCTCGCCTGCATTTATTGGCAAAGCGCAGAGAAGACCGATTGGTGTTTGATTTGCAACACGCCTTGGCAGACAGCTTTGGCTATCAAGCCAAAAGTACACCAGACGGCAAGCACAAGCAAAGAGCCAGTGAAGTACTCATGCGTCAGTACTACTGGGCAGCCAAGGCTGTTACGCAGTTGAACCAGATATTGCTGCTCAACATCGAGGCTCATCTACAAGCCGAGCGCGGCGATTTGCGCATTGAAGTCAGGAAAATCAACGAGCACTTCAATGACATCAATGGCTTGATTGATGTGGCGCAAGACAACCTCTACCAGAAGCACCCCCATACCATTTTGGAAACCTTTTTGCTTTATCAGCAAACTCAGGGGGTGAAGGGCTTGTCTGCTAAAACTTTGCGAGCGCTTTACAACGTTCGCAATGTGATGGATGCCAAGTTCAGGCGCGACCCTGTCAACCGTCAAACTTTTCTCAAAATTTTGCAAGAGAACGAAGGCATCACCCATTCAATGCGGTTGATGAACCAAACTTCGGTGTTGGGTCGGTACTTGTGGGTCTTCCGGAACATTGTGGGCCAGATGCAGCATGACCTGTTCCATGTGTACACCGTTGACCAACATATTTTGATGGTGCTCAGGAATGTCAGGCGATTTTTCATTGCTGATCATGCACACGAGTATCCCTTCTGCTCACAGTTGGCGGCAGGCTGGGATAAGCCATATGTGCTGTACACCGCAGCTTTGTTTCATGACATTGCCAAGGGTAGAGGCGGCGACCATTCTCAATTAGGGATGCGTGAAGTTAAGTTGTTTTGTAAACAGCACAACATCTCATCCGAAGACGCCAAACTCATTTCCTTTTTGGTGGGCGAACATCTAACCATGAGCCATGTGGCTCAGAAAGAGGACCTGAGCGATCCCGACGTCATTGCGGCATTTGCCAAACGGGTGGGCAACGAAAGGCGTTTGACAGCGCTCTATTTGTTAACCGTTGCCGACATTCGTGGAACCAGTCCCAAGGTTTGGAATGCTTGGAAAGGCAAGCTGCTTGAAGACTTGTACCGCTACACCTTGAGGGTCCTAGGCGGCCGAGCACCCGACGCCAATGCAGACATTGAGGCGCGAAAACGCGATGCCTTGATTGAATTGGCGCGTCATGCAGAGCCCCATGAAGGCCAAAAAGCCCTTTGGGACACTTTGGATGTCGGCTATTTCATGCGGCATGATGCTGGAGAAATTGCATGGCATGCACGTCAACTTTCGCGACATGTCCCTAAATCTCAGGCGCTTGGATCTTCGACTGTAGAACCCAAGTGCATTGTTCGCGCCAGAATTTCACCCGTGGGTGAAGGCCTTCAAGTGTTGGTGTACACGGCAGACCAAACTGATTTGTTTGCGCGAATATGTGGGTACTTTGACCAAGCAGGTTTCAGTATTTTGGATGCCAAAATTCACACAGCCAAAAACGGCTTTGCCCTAGACACCTTCCAAGTGGTGACGTCTCTATTGCCAGAGCACTACAGAGAATTAATGACCATGGTTGAATCTGGCTTAACTGCCACCATCAACAAAAAAGGTGAACTGCCGCCCCCAACCAAAGGCAGGGTATCGCGCCGTGTCAAAAACTTCCCAATTGCACCCCGCATTACCCTGCACCCTGATGAAAAAGCACAGAGTTGGTTGTTGGGTATTTCAGCCAGCGATCGTTTGGGCTTGCTCTACAGCGTAGCTTCTGTTCTGGCCAAGCACAGCATCAGTTTGAAATTGGCAAAGATCAGCACACTGGGTGAACGGGTTGAAGACACCTTCTTGATTGAAGGCTCTGCCCTTCAGCACAACCGAGAGCAAATTGAAATTGAGACCGAGCTGCTGCAAGTGCTGCAGGCTTGATGTCAAGATTTCTTTCTGGGTGGCAGACCCGTGTGCTGCGTCAATAGTTGACCTGGCCTAGGCGCTTTTGATTTGAGGCTTCCAGGCGTGCTGTTTTTGCGGCGCGCGCTTTGATAATCATCCGACAGCGGTTGCCAAGTTGGGATCAGATGGTGCTTACCATTGCCGATCAAATCAGACCTGCCCATGGCTTTCAAAGCTTCTCGTAACAAGGGCCAATGCTTGGCATCGTGATATCGCAAAAATGCTTTGTGCAAGCGTCGTCTTTTCTCGCCTTTAACGACATCGACTTTTTCACTCTCACGACTGATCTTGCGAAGCGGATTTTTAGCCGTGTGGTACATGGCTGTTGCTGTGGCCATTGGACTTGGATAAAAGGTTTGAACTTGATCTGCTCGAAATCCATTTTTCTTGAGCCAAACTGCCAGGTTCATCATGTCTTCGTCACTGGTGCCTGGGTGTGCCGCAATGAAGTAAGGAACTAAAAACTGTTTCTTTCCTGCCTCAGCACTGAACTTGTCAAACAGGCTTTTGAACCTGTCGTAAGTGCCAATGCCTGGCTTCATCATCTTGCTTAAGGGGCCAGACTCTGTGTGTTCAGGTGCAATTTTTAAATAGCCCCCCACATGATGTGTCACCAATTCTTTGACATATTCAGGGCTTTGCACGGCCAGGTCGTATCGCAGTCCTGAGCCAATCAAGATCTTCTTGATGCCTTTCAGACTTCTGGCCTTTCGGTACATTTGAATGAGCGGCCCGTGATCTGTGGTCAGATTGCTGCAAATGCCGGGATACACACAGCTGGGTTTGCGGCAGGCTGATTCAATCTCAGGGCTCTTGCAACCCAATCGGTACATATTGGCTGTCGGACCACCCAAATCCGAAATAACGCCTGTAAAACCCTTGACCTTGTCCCGTATGTCTTCAATCTCGCGAAGAACAGAGGCTTCGCTGCGACTTTGAATAATGCGGCCTTCGTGCTCAGTAATAGAGCAAAAGGTACACCCGCCAAAACAACCACGCATGATGTTGACTGAAAAACGAATCATCTCCCATGCAGGAATTTTGGTCGCGCCGTCGTGCGAGCCGTTTTCGTCTGCATAGCTTGGGTGAGGACTGCGGGCATAAGGCAAATCAAAAACCGCATCCATTTCGGCTGTTGTGAGGGGAATGGGCGGTGGCGTCATCCAAACATCACGCGCTGTGTGCCCTTCACCATGGGCTTGCACCAAGCACCGTGCATTGCCCGGGTTGGTTTCTAAATGCAGGACGCGATTGGCATGGGCGTATAGAACAGGATCACTTTTAACTTGTTCGTAGCTTGGCAAACGAATCACACTTAAATCGCGTGGCGGTACTTTGTGCGTGCCCTTGCCTCGCAGCGCTGGCATGCTTGGGCTTGGAACGAACTGAAGAGGTTTGACTGAACTAGAAGGCAAACTTGAAGGGTTGGCGGCGTTTTGAAGGTCTGCGACCGTTTGGGCTTCATCTTCCCGCGCACAAGTGGCACCATTTTCTCGCGCCTGATCGGAAATCATCAGGTAGGGGTTGATGTGGGCCTCTACATGGCCAGGTGTGTCAACCGTGGTTGAATCAATTTCAAACCATCCTTCGGGCGTTTGGCGGCGGACAAATGCAGTGCCTCTGACATCGACAATGTCGTGAACCGGCACTTTGGCAGCCAATCGATGCGCAATTTCAACGATGGCACGTTCTGCATTGCCATAAAGCAAAAGATCACATTTGCTATCGACCACAATCGATCGCCTGACTTTGTCTGACCAATAATCGTAGTGCGCGATGCGTCGCAATGAGCCTTCAATGCCACCCAAAATGATGGGGACGTCTGGATAGGCTTCGCGGCATCGTTGGCTGTAAACAATGGCAGCGCGGTCGGGGCGCTTGCCGCCCACATCACCTGGCGTATAGGCATCGTCTGAACGAATTTTGCGATCGGCCGTGTAGCGGTTAATCATGGAATCCATGTTGCCCGCAGTCACACCCCAAAATAAGTTGGGTTTGCCTAAAGCGCGAAATGGATCGGCGCTTTGCCAATCGGGTTGGGCAATGATGCCCACTCTAAAACCTTGGGCTTCCAACATGCGGCCGATGACAGCCATGCCAAAACTGGGGTGGTCAACATAGGCATCGCCAGTGACCAAAATGATGTCGCAACTGTCCCAGCCTAATTGAGCCATCTCGGATTGGCTCATGGGCAAGAAAGGCGCTGTGCCAAAGCGTGACGCCCAGAACTTGCGGTAACTGTTCAGGGGTTTTGCTTCACGCGGGAAAAAAGAGACGTCTACAAAGGCGTTCATGGCACACAAATCTATGGAAGGTTGTAGTTTAGAGCTTCCGAGGCGCCTACGGGCTCAAAAGGTCTTTATAGAAGGATAATTGTTCGATGCCAAGCGAGAACAGTCCCTTAAAACGACCCAATTCCAAAATGGAATTGTTCATCGGCTTTACCCTTTTGGCTCTACAAGGGGTGGGTGGTGTCTTGGCGGTTGCGCAGCAAGAACTTGTCGAGCGGCGTCAATGGATGAGCAAAACTCAATTCTTAGAAGAATGGTCTGTTGCTCAAATTTTGCCTGGCCCCAACATTGTCAATTTGGCATTGATGCTGGGAAGACAGTATTTCGGTATTTATGGGGCCTTAGCGGCTGTAGCAGGGCTGTTGGTCGCCCCACTCACCCTGGTCTTGTTGCTGGCCATTTTGTTTGGCGGTGTTGCTGACAACCCCATTGCCCAAGGCGCATTAAAAGGCATGGGCGCAGTATCGGCGGGACTCATCATTGCAACTGGCCTTAAATTGAGCAGCGCATTGAAGCAAAACCCCTTAGGACTGCATGCGGCATGGCTATTGGTTTTGGCCGCTTTTGTCAGTGTCGGCTTGTTCAGATTCCCCTTAATTTGGGCCTTGTCTGCACTAGGGTTAACAGGCTGCTGGCTGGCTTATCGATCGCTGTCAAAAGCAGATGCCTTGGCAGATATTGGTTCTAAGCCTCAATCTGAATCTGACGCAACATGAACCACATCATTGCCATGAGTCCTTTTGACTGGCTTGACTTGTTTTTGCACTTTGGCATGTTGTCCCTGCTTTCCTTGGGCGGCACCATCACCACTGCACCTGAAATGCACCGTTACTTGGTCGATGAAAAAAGTTGGCTGACAGACTTTTCTTTCTCATCGTCCATTGCCTTAGCGCAATCTGCACCCGGACCCAATGTACTTTTCGTTGCATTGATAGGATGGAACATCGGCATCAATGCCGGAGGCGGCATGGCGTCTGGTATGACGGCTTGGCTACTAGGCTGTTTAGGCATCATGGTCACCATGACAGGCATCATGTTGCCCTCCTCTTTTCTGACCTACTCTGCAACCAAATGGGCGCATCAGAACAGCAACTTAATTGCGGTGCGCGCTTTCAAATCGGGCATGTCGCCCATTGTGATTGGGTTGTTAATTTCAACAGGTTGGTTATTAACCGCAGCCCATAACAGCATGGCCAATGATTGGAAACTGTGGCTCCTCACAGCCGTCTCAATGGGGCTGATGTTGAAAACGCGAATTCATATTTTGTGGCTAATTGGGGGCGGTGGCCTTATTGGCGCAACAGGCATGCTTTAGCCCAGTCGTTGCCGTACCGCTTCAAAAAGGCACACGCCACTGGCCACCGACACATTCAAGCTTTCAACTGCACCCTGCATTGGAATGCTAACGAGCTCGTCACAAGTTTTGCGAGTGAGGTGGCGCATGCCTGGCCCCTCGGCGCCCAATACCAAAGCCACCGGGCCCTTTAGATCCACTTGGTAAATGTTTTTAGGGGCATCACCGCTGGTGCCGATGGTCCAAATTGAACGTTCTTTGAGCTCACCTAAAGTGCGCGCTAAATTGGTCACCATGAAGTAAGGCACTGTTTCGGCTGCTCCACTGGCTACTTTGGCCACGGTGGCATTGATGCCAGCTGCATGATCTTTGGGGGCAATAACCGCATGCGCGCCTGCACCATCTGCCACCCGTAAGCAGGCCCCTAAATTGTGGGGGTCGGTAATGCCGTCCAAAACCAGCAGCAAAGGTGGCCCTTGAACTTGGTCCAACAAATCATCTAAGGAATGCACTTGGGGGACCGGCTCGACTCTGGCCGCTACACCTTGGTGGCCATGACTGCCCGCCAATTTGGAGAGGCGCATGCCATCGGCTTCAATGAGTCGAACACCCGCCTCTTGCGCACGCTCTATGAACTGGCGCATACGAGCATCGCGGCGAGTGGTTTCAAAGTAAATTTCAACGATGGATTGAGGCGCTGTTTTAAGGCGCACACCCACTGCATGAAAACCAAACAAAATTTTGGGAGAAGACATGCCCTAATTATCCTTGGGATATGAGTCTTCCGGCTTCCAAGGTCAGAGTTCGGTCACATCTTTGGGCCAATTTTTGGTCATGCGTGACCAAAATAAGGGTTGTGTTGCGTGCTTTGTTCATGCTGAGCATCAAATCCATGATGCTTTCGCCAGTCTGAGCATCCAAGCTGCCAGTGGGTTCATCGGCCAAGAGCAGTTGAGGTTCAACCACAAAAGCCCTGGCCAAGGCGACACGTTGCTGTTCGCCACCGCTTAACACTTTAGGGAAATGACGCAGGCGCTCTGAAAGTCCAACTTGGGTCAAAATAGATTTGGCCAAATTGGCTGCATTTTGAGTCCCTGCCAACTCCAACGGCAACATCACATTTTCAAGGGCCGTCAAGTGACCCATCAGTTGGAAATTTTGAAACACAAATCCCAGATGCTGACCGCGCCAAGCGGCCCGTTGATCTTCTGTCATTTCAAAGATGTCTTGCCCAGCAAGCGACACTCGCCCCTCGCTGGGCGTGTCCAAGCCTGCCATGATGGACAGCAATGTGCTTTTGCCGGAGCCAGATGCACCCAAAATGGCCACTGATTCCCCAGCGGCCACCGAGAAATCAATATCGCGCAAAATAGACAGTGGCCCACTGGCATCGCTAACAGTTTTGCTGACGTGGCTTACAGAAATTATTGAACTCAACATGCAAATACCTTTGTGGCAACACCAACACTTTAACCGGCTTGTTTTAAGCGTGTTGATCGCGGGTTTATGGTTTGTTTTAGGCGCCTTTAATGCATTCGCAAACGCCAACTTAAATTCGGTTTCATCAGCCAATCAAACAACACCGACCGTTTTAATTGTGGGAGATTCGTTGAGTGCAGAATATGGATTGACCCGAGGCACCGGCTGGATTCAGCTGATGAGCAAACAGGCCTCTGATGAAAAAATCTCAGTCAATTTGGTCAATGCCAGCATCAGTGGCGATACAAGCTCAGGCGGCGTTTCTCGACTGCCAGTTTTGTTGCAACAACACCGGCCTCAGATTGTGGTGATTGAGTTAGGCGGCAATGACGCACTCAGAGGCTTGAGCCTTGCCATGACACAAAATAATTTAAACAGCATGGCCCTTGCGAGCAAAAAAGCAGGCGCACAAGTCTTGCTAGTTGCAATTCAGGTTCCTCCAAACTATGGCGAAAAATATCGCCAACAAATGGATTTAATTTATGAAAAAGTGGCCAAGGAAACAGGCTCGCAACTCAACCGACAATTT
>JACCDK010075000.1_pt1 | contig 15935 bp, 16 predicted proteins | sample 7445871 | NCBI WGS metagenome assembly JACCDK01 (sample SAMN15323436, study PRJNA562643) | freshwater metagenome | isolation source: river surface water | place: USA:Blue River Watershed | collected 2017-08-15 | reverse complement strand
TGCAGGGCTGGTCACCACCCGCCCAACAGGCCGTGCTTTCCAGCCCATGATCGACATGCTGGCCACCATGGGACAAACCTTTCCGCCTGTGGCTGTGTTGGCAGTGGCAGTTCCGGCGGTGGGTTTTGGTGAACGACCGGCCCTCATCGCGCTGGCCATGTTTGGCGTGTTACCCGTTCTTCAAGGGACCGTGGCGGGACTTGCCTCGGTGCCAGCGCCAGTCCTGGATTCAGCCCGCGCCATGGGGATGGCGCCGCGTCAGTTGCTGACGCAGGTGCAGATGCCCTTGGCCTTTCCGCTTTGGCTGGCTGGCGTGCGCACCTCTGTGATCGTGAACATCGGCACAGCCGCGATCGCCTCCACCGTGGGAGCCAAAACGTTGGGGTTGCCCATCATCGTTGGATTGTCGGGGTTCAACACCGCCTATGTGGTGCAAGGCGCAGCACTGCTGGGCATGCTGGCCATTGCAACAGACTTGGCTTTCGAGCAGTTGGCCTTGCGTCTGGATCGCAGCAAGGGCTGATCAGCTCACCATCAAGCGCGCAGTTTGTGCCTCACCGATATGACCGACAACGGCCGCGTCATGGAAACCATGACGCTTGAACACGGCCAATACATCGGCGACCGTCTCGGGTGTGCAGCTGACCAACAGACCGCCACTGGTTTGGGGGTCTGACAGCAGCGCCTTGCATTCAGCGGGCAACCCACTGGCCAGGCTGATTTCGTTGCCATAGCCGTCCCAGTTCCGACCGGAAGCGCCTGTGACATGGCCACTTTGATACAAAGCGGCCACGTTCGGCAGCAACGGCACATCAGCCCACTTGATATGCGCAGTGACATGGGCGCCACGGGCAATTTCCAGGGCGTGACCCGCCAAGCCAAAGCCTGTGACGTCTGTCAACGCATGCACGCCGGGCAATTCAGCCAATTCAGGACCCGGCGTGTTGAGCTTGGTGGTGTTGGAGATCATGGACGCGTAGCCGGCTGCATCCAGCACTTCTTTTTTGAGTGCGGCAGACAACACACCCACGCCAATAGGTTTGCCCAAGACCATCACATCACCCACGCGGGCGCCATCGTTGCGTTTGACACGGTCTGGGTGAACCAACCCCAGCACCACCAAACCATAAATAGGCTCAACAGAATCGATCGTATGGCCGCCGGCAATCGGAATGCTCGCCGCATTGCAGACGGAGGCACCGCCTGCCAGAATTTTTCCAATGGTCTGTGTCGACAACACATTGATCGGCATGCCGACCAAGGCCAGGGCCATGATAGGTTTTCCGCCCATGGCGTAGACGTCGCTGATGGCATTGGTGGCAGCAATGCGGCCAAAGTCGTAGGGGTCATCCACGATGGGCATGAAAAAATCGGTGGTGGCAATCAAGGCCTGCTGATCGTTGAGCTTGTACACCGCCGCGTCGTCTGCGGTTGCAATGCCCACCATCAATTCCTTGGGGATGGGCATTTGCAATGTGCCTGTGAGGATTTCGGACAACACAGCCGGCGCAATTTTGCAGCCGCATCCTCCCCCATGGGATAGCGACGTCAAGCGGGGTTCCTGGGCGTTCATGGTGTTTCCTTCATACTTTCAAAGATTGTAAGCAAGCCTTTGCGTTCTTCCTCGGCCGAAAACAAGGGTGCGCGAGCTGCGCATTGCTGTTTCAACAAGTTGGCAAATGACCTGTCATGCCGGAATCGGACAAGCATGTCGGCAAGCGCCTGGGCATCCCCCACAGGAAACAAGCCAGCATAGTCTGAGCCCAGCATGCCCAGGTTGCCTGCAATGCGCGAGGCAATGACCGGCACGCCGCTGCACATCGCCTCCATCAGCACATGAGCGCCACCTTCCATCACGCTCGTGTGGACCAGAACATGCGCACGTTGAATTTGATGGCGTGTCCTGGGGTAACTCAATGGGCCTGTGAATTGGTAGTGCGGACAGTTGTGGGCTGTTTGATGTGCCAAGCGGGCCAGTGCCGGGTCGTGCTCTGCCCCAATGTGTTCAATGAAAATGTCAGGGTGCTGAGACAGTAAAGCCGCCGCTTCGAACAATGTGCGGGGCGATTTTTCCTCGCGCAAATGGCCCACCATCACAGCCCGGATGCAACGCTGGGTTTTGGGCAAGGTCCGGCGAGACGTGGTGGATTGCAACACCACCGAGGTTTTGGATCGCAAGCGTGCAGGCAATTCGTCCAGACCCATGGGCTGCAACACCACCAGACGCGATGCCATCTCCAGCGACTGTTGGGCATGGCTGTCGTGCTGGATATCGCGGTACAAATCAGTACCGGTGAGGACGACCACCAACCCCTTGGCGCCCTTCAACGCATGCCAAGCAGCGATCGACGGATGGCTGCGTCTGGCATGCAACGCGATGAGAAAGTCATCTGAGGGGTCACCCTGCCACTCACCCACCAGTTTCACTCGAAAGTGAGGCGTGAGCAATTGGCGGTAACGCTTGGCCGTCTGCCAATTGCCGTTGTTCGCGCTGGCAAGCGCGGGACTTACAATGACCAGCGTGGGTCTGTCAGGTTGAGGATTGCGCGCTGGGTTCATGGTCAGCCGTCGAGCATAACGAAAAGGATCAAAGCCATCCATGCATGACGTCAATATCCAGGCGCTGTCTAAGGCTCTTCAGGAGCTTCGACAACACACGCTGCTTTCCTTCGAGTGCTACCGGCAGGCGAACCAGCTGCTGGTACCCCAGCAAAGTGGCCTGAATCCGCCCATTTGGGAACTGGGCCATGTGGCCTGGTTTCAAGAATACTGGATTGCCCGCAACCACCAGCGATCCCAGGGCATCGCGTTTGATCACTCGCTTCCCCGCCCCGCATCGTGCCTGGGCGAAGCCGACCGCTGGTTTGACAGTGCCCACGTGGCGCATGCGACCCGCTGGAGCCTGCCGCTGTTATCGGCCCAAGCGTGCATCCACTACGCCGAGCGAACCCTCCAGCAAACGCTTGAGCTGTTGGAACAAGAGTCCGACAACAGCCCTGCGCTGTATTTTTATTGGCTGGTGCTGCAACATGAAGCCATGCACTTGGAGGCCAGTGCCTACATGGCCCAGTCCCTGGAATTTCCATTTCAAGCACGGTGGCCACAAGCTGACGAGACCCCCCGCTCGAACCTCAGGGGGGCGGCCCGCGCCCCAGTGACGGCCCGCCCGTGGACACTGGGCTCTGAGGCGGAAAGCCCTTTTTGCTTTGACAACGAACTCAGCCACCGACCCTGCGCTCTTCTTGACTTTGAAATTTCTCTGCAACCTGTCAGCTGGGCTGAGTACTTGGATTTCGTCAGGGCCACCGGCCACCCTCTGCCGAAATACGTTCGAGCAACGGGGGGTAACTTTGAGACCGTGGTGTTTGCCCAGTGGAAGCCCTTGAACCAGTCCGCACCAGCCGTTCACCTGTCATGGAACGATGCCCAGGCCTACTGTGCGTGGGCAGGTCGCCGATTGCCAACCGAAGCCGAATGGGATTGCGCTGCCAAAACCGTCAGCGGTTTTGAGTGGGGTCGGGTGTGGGAGTGGACGCAAGACGCGTTTGCCCCGTATGACGGATTTGTGCCGCATCCCTACACAGAGTATTCAGCCCCCTGGTTTGGGACGCACAAGGTCTTGAGAGGGGCATCCCACCTGGCGCACCCCGTGTTGCGGCGCGTCAACTACAGGAATTTCTTCACGCCTGAGCGTGATGATATCTATGCAGGCTTCAGAACCTGCGCGTCATGAAATATTCCGAAGGCTTGGTTCAGGAGGCCCAAAACAACGCGAAGTGCGCATTGGGATCGGTCCAATGCCGCAGGGTGGAAAACCCCGCCGCACGCAATTGATGTGCAAATTGGTCAATGGACCATTTGTAGGAATTTTCGGTGTGAATGGTTTCGTCTTGTTTGAAATGGCGCTGCCGCCCCTTCCATTGCACAACGAGGTCATGCTTGGCTTTCAAGTGCATTTCGATGCGTGACGCTTGCGTGTTAAAGCGCGCACAGTGCTGCCACTCCCGTACGTCAAAGTCTGAGCCCAGCAGCTGGTTGACGCGTCGCAACACATTCAAATTGAACGCAGCGGTCACACCCAAATCATCGGCATACGCCTGCTCAAGCGTCTTGGTGTCTTTCACCAAGTCGATGCCGATCAAGAGACCCGAACCCGGCTGCCCTTGTTGGCACAGCGCTGCAATTCTTTGCAAAAAAGACAAGGCCTGCTCGGGATGGAAGTTGCCCAGGCTTGAACCCAGGTACAAGACCAGCAGCGGTTGGTTTGCCAGGTGTGGCTGCAGTTGTTCTGGAAAGGTCAGTGATGCTGAAAAATCCATCCCTACCCCCACCATGTTGACGTGGGTGTGTTTGGCTTGCAGGTCTTTCAACTGGTTGACGAGATAGGCGCTGGATATATCAACGGCCACATAGGTTGCAGGCAGCGTTTGCGTGAACAAGCGTGCTGCTTTGTGGCAACTGCCCGCGCCCAGGTCAACCCAGGTGGCTTGCTGGGGCAACTGTGCATGGATGTCGTGGGCATGGTCGACAAAAATCTGCGACTCGGTACGCGTTGGGTAGTATTCGGGCAGCAGGGTGATGGCGTCAAACAAGACCGAGCCCATCTCATCGTAAAAGTACTTGGGCGAGAGTGTGGCTTGTTGGGCCAGCAGACCAAGGCTCAGCTCTTCCAAGTCGGTGGCCAGGGTGTCGTGGACGACATCAAAAAAAACGGGCTCATGGGTCGACACGTGAGGATCTTTCTATCGTCTGGTTCTGCCGGGATCGCCGCGTTGACCGCGCAACTTGACTGTGAACACTCGCCAATCAGCGATTGAGCCAGCGCCTGAGCGCAAAGCTGAGCGCATCGACGCAAGCCACCATCAGCAGCATCGCCCCCAAAATGGTGGCAGTTTTGTTCATGAGGAACAAGCCCATGTTAAAGGACAGCAACTGCCCCAAGCCACCGGCTCCCACCACCCCCAAGACAGCGGCGGCACGAATGTTGTTTTCCCAGCGGTACAACGTGTAGCTCATCAATTGAGGCAGCACCTGCGGCAAGGTGGCATAGGCGAACACGCGCAGCGGTCCAATGCCTTGTGTGCGCAAGGCGTCTCCTGGCCCCGTGGGCACATTTTCCATGGCTTCGGAGAAAAGCCGACCGAGCACGCCACTGGTGTGGAGTGCCAGCGCCAATGTCCCGGCCATGGGTCCCAGGCCTGCGGAGATGAGCAGCAGTGCAGCCCAAACCAGTTCAGGAATTGCCCGCAGCGCATTCAGCAACCACCGCGTGGGGCTGCGCAGCCAGGCCGCATCCTGGCTGGACATGCGACTGGCCGGGACAGCCAATGCCAGGCCGAGGGCGGCGGCGAGTGCGGTGCCCAGCGCCGACATGGCCAGGGTTTCCCAGGCAGCCCACGCGACTTTGGTCAAAAAGGGCGACGACAGGTCCGGCGGGTAAAACTCCGCCGCGAAACGGCCCATGCTGCGGGCTGCTTCCAGGGATGCAAAGGCCGCCCAGTCGAGGTCGAGCGACACAAAGCTTGCCACGACCAGCAGCACCACAGCCGCCATCAACCAGCAGGCCCAGCACCGGGCATTCAGCAAGGGCGGTGGAAGCTTGTGTGGTGGGTGGATCGCTTCCCTGTCCATGACGGGTGAAGAGGGGGCACTCGAAGTCACGGGTCTCATGACAAGGCCCTTCTCAACCACGCACTCGCACGATCAGCCAATGCCACCAGCAACACAAACACCAACAGCAAGGTGGAGACTTCGCCGCCGTTGAACATCTTCATGGAATTGTCCAATTGCTGGCCCAGTCCGCCAGCGCCCACAAAGCCCAGCACCACCGATGAGCGAATGGCACATTCCCAGCGGTACACCGTGTAAGACGCCAACTCGGCTGCGTGGCTAGGCAGCAGCGCATACACAAAGGCTTGCAAACGGCCGCTGCCGTTTCGCATCAGGGCGTGTGTCGCGTGGCTCTCGCCACTTTCCAGGATTTCAGCATAGACCTTGCCCAGCATCCCCCCGTAAGTGAGCGCAATAGCCAGCACACCCGCCGTAGGCCCCAAGCCCACCACGCGCACAAACACCAAGGCCCAGACCAGTTCAGGGATGCTGCGCAACACAATGAGGGTGGCGCGTACGCACCAACGCAACGCAGTGGGCCAGCGGTTCATGCGTCCCGACAAAGCCGAGAGGGACAACACCCGGGTCGCCACCAGGCTCAAGGGCACAGCCAAGACCAACGCCAACGTGATACCTGCTGTTGCCATGGCCACCGTGCGCCAAGTTTCGCGGACCACCATGCGCAGGAATTCGGCATCATGGACCAAGGGCCAAAAACTGGCCAAAAATTTCAGCGTGACTTTGCGGTTGTCGGGTTCCCACAGCACCCAAGGGCGAAATTCTGTGGCCACCCCCAGCGGCCATAGAAGCAAGAGCCCCAGGCTGAGCCACAACACCCGAGATGAAAAGTCTGGATCACGAACCCGGCCGCCTGGGTCCAGACGGGCTTGGGGCAAGGTGGATGCAGACATATTCACAAGAGGGTGGCAACCCGTTGCAGGCCTCAGCGGCAGTGCATCACCACGGGCGCAGGCTCATCCAGAGCGGTGTCTGACACAAAGGGCAAGGTATCGCTTCGCAACTCATGCTCGTGCTGTTCATACAAATGCGCCAGTCGTTCGCGGGTCACCTCAGAAGAGGGCAAATCAAATGCGATGCGGCCATTCAGCAAGCCGATGATGCGGTCAAAGTGTGTGAGGGCCATGTCCACCTGGTGCAAACTGGCCACCAGGGTGATGTGCCGTTCACGCGCCAGCCTCACCAATGCCGTGATGGCCATCTGGGCTCGCATGGGATCCAGCGCAGACAAGGGTTCATCAATGAGCCACAGCGTGGCGGGAGACAGCAGTGCACGGGCCAAGCCGACGCGTTGACGCTCACCGCCGGACAGTCGATCGACCCGGTCAAACAATTTGTCACCGAGGTCAAAATGACACAGGGCTTCATACGCGGCAGGGATATCGGACGGATAGAACCAAGAGCGCAAACTGGCCGACAGACTCATCGCTGGCAAACGTCCCGCCAAGACCGAGGTCACCACGCGTTGCCTGGGGGGCAAGGGCGGAACCTGAGGCGCAAGGAACAATTGGCCACGCAACCGACGAAGTTCCCGGGTCGACAAGCGCCAAGGATCGTTACCGCCTAAACGGAGTTGACCTTCGGTTGGCCGTTGGGCACACGCCAGAATTTGCAGCAGGCTGGTTTTGCCAGCGCCCGAAGGACCGATGATGGCAACCTGCTCACCCGAGCCCAATTGCAAGCCAATGGATTGCAAGGCTGCAGGCGCATGACGTGCTGCCGATGGATGCCGGGCGTGCAGGCCCGAGAGCTCGATGTTCACCTGCGGGAAATCGGCTGATTACAACAAACCTGCACTGCGTGCCGCCGACTCCAGACCTTTGTAGTTGTCAGCGGTTGTGGGCACATAACGGGTGGCGCGGTTGAGCTTCAAGATCTCGGCATGCTCGGGGTTGGCAGGATTCAGCCCCAGCAAGGCCGCCTTGATTTTTTCCCGCAAATCGGCGGGCGTGTCTGCATGAACCGACCAGTTGTAGTTGAAATAAGAGGGGGTGGTGAAAAACACATTCACATCCTGGGTGTTGACCTTGTTTTCAGCCACAAACTTTTTCCAGACCGTGATATCCAGAGCCGCAGCATCCACTTTCCCGCTGACCACAGACGCGATGGTGGCGTCGTGGGCACCGCTGTAGGCAATGCGCTTGAAGTCTTTTTCGGGCTCGATGTTGGCTTGCAACAAAAAGCTGCGCGGCATGAGGTGCCCAGAGGTGCTGCTTTGCGAACCAAAGGACACTTGCTTGCCCTTCATGTCAGCCAGGCCCTTGATGCCCGAATCCGTTTTGGCAATGAACACCGATTGAAATTTGGTGTCCTCTTCGCGCTGGGCCAACGGCACGATCTTGCCACCCGATCGGATGCTGGCTTGCACAAAGGTGAACCCGCCAAACCACACCAAGTCCACCTTTTTGTTCACCAGTGATTCAACCGCTGCGGGGTAGTCGGTGACGGGCGTGAATTGCACTTTCATGCCCAGTTGCTTTTCCAAGTAGGTTGCCAGTGGCGTGAATTTGCGAACCTGCTCGGTGGCGGCCTCCTCGGGGATGGTGGTCACTCTCAAGGTCGTTTGTGCGGATGCTGGCGAGATGAGCATCAGAGACAGAGCACCCGCATGGGCAGCGGCCAGCAGCCATTTGTGAGCCAGCGAAATAGTCATAGGAACTTACATGTAAAAATGAATCAGACAAATGTACCCAATATTGTTCAACCCAGTTGAAAGCAGGACTTCAGCGACCCCAGACAACACCGTTCCCATGAGCAAAGCCTTTACCCGCGAGAACAGCGACGCGCCAGATGATGATGACGGCGGTGCTCCACCATTGCCTGCCTCTGGCAAGAACTACATCACGCCCGAGGGCTATGCCCGGTTGCGGGCAGAGTTGCTCGAACTGATCGACAACGAACGCCCCCGCATCGTCGAGATCGTGCATTGGGCCGCCAGCAACGGCGATCGCTCGGAGAACGGTGACTACCTCTACGGCAAAAAGCGCTTGCGCGAAATCGACCGCCGAATCCGCTTTTTGACCAAACGGCTGGAAATTGCCGAGGTGGCCGATCCGCGCCTGCATCATGGCAGTGATCAGGTGTTTTTCGGCGCCACGGTCACCTACGCCGATGCGCGCGGCGAAGAGCGCACCATCACCATCATGGGGATCGACGAAGCCGACAGTCTTCAGGGGCAGGTGAGTTGGATATCGCCCATCGCCCGGGCTTTGCTCAAGTCACGCGTGGGGGACGAGGTGCGTCTGGTCACGCCCCAGGGCGTGCAGGAGATTGAGGTCCTGGACGTGCACTACCCGGCCTGAACCAGCAGCGGTTCAGTCCGCTTCGGCGTGGCGGGTGGAGATGACGCGGCGCGCTTGGGTGACCGAGGGGGTTCGTCGCAGGTTCTTGAGCACGCCCTCCAGGTGCGCCAGATCGCGGACCGACACCACAAAGCGCAGATCGATAGCATCCTGACCGCTGACTTCATCGACCATGTTGACCAAGGTGATGTCGGCCTCGGCCTGGGCAATGGCGGCGGCCACACGGGCCAGCACCCCTTTGCCGTTGCTCACGGTGACCAGCAATGGTGCCTCGAACGATCGCACGATTTCCTCCGACCACTCCACGCCAATGAAGCGCTCGCGGTCCTTGTGCAAGAGACGTTGTCCAACCGCGCAGGAGTCGGTGTGCACCACCAGGCCTTCGCCCCGACCCAGGTAGCCGATGATGGCGTCGCCCGGGATCGGGTGGCAGCACTGGGGGTATTTCACCGAGGCATTCTGGCTGCCATCCAGCACCACGCTGCCTTGCGACACCGTCTCATGAGCCGTGAAGCGCTCTTTGCTCATCAGCAGGGCGTCCGGTTTTTCGCCCAACTCGGCCAGGAGCACGGCCAAACGCTTGGCCACAATGCTGGCCACACGCTTGCCCAGTCCGATGTCAATCAGCAGTTCATCGCGGTTGCGACTGCCGGTGAAGCGCAACAAGCGGTCCCAGGTGCCTTGATGTGCGGCGTCCTGGGCGGGCATGTGCTCGATCCCTTCGGCGCGCAGAGCCTGGGCCAACAACTTATCGCCCAGCGTGAGCGACTCGGCGTGGGCCATGGTCTTGAGGTAATGCCGAATCTTGGAGCGTGCGCGCCCGGTGGTGACGAAGCCCAGCCAGGCAGGGTTGGGTGCAGCCACGGTGGAGGTGATGACCTCCACCACGTCACCATTGCGCAGCTCGGTGCGCAGGGGCACTTGTTCGCCGTTGATGCGCGCAGCCATGGTTCGATCCCCGATGTTGCTGTGCACCGCATAGGCAAAATCCACGACCGTGGCGCCGCGGGGCATGGCCATGATTTTGCTTTTGGGGGTGAACACGTACACGGCATCGGGAAAGAGGTCCACCTTGACGTGGTCCCAGAATTCGGTGGCGTCGCGGGTTTCGTGCTGGATGTCGAGCAGCGACTGCAGCCACTTCGCCCCCAGTCGCTCGGACTGCTCGCTGCCCGGTTCTTGTGACTTGTACAGCCAATGAGCCGCCACACCCGACTCGGCGACCACGTGCATCGACTCGGTACGCATCTGGAATTCGATGTTCAAGCCCGTGGGACCCACCAGGGTGGTGTGCAGCGACTGATAGCCGTTCACCTTGGCAATGGCGATGTGGTCCTTGAAGCGCCCAGGCACTGGCTTGTAGAGTTGGTGCAGGATACCCATGGCGGTGTAACAGTCGGTCACACTGGGCACAATGAGGCGGATGCCGTAGATGTCGTTCACCTGGGCAAAGCTCAGGTGCTTGGTGTTCATCTTGCGGTAGATCGAGTAGAGGGTTTTTTCGCGACCGTACATGCGAACTTGCAGGCCCGCCTTGTCGAAAGCCGTCTGCACGTCCTTTTGCACCCGCTTCAACAAGTCGCGCCGCCGGCTGCGTGCGCGCATCACGGCTTTGTCCAGCACCTGGTGCCGCCAGGGCATGAGGTAGCGGAAAGACAGGTCCTGCAACTCGCGGTAGCACTGGTTCAGTCCTAAGCGGTTGGCAATGGGGGCGTAAATTTCCAGGGTTTCGCTGGAGATGCGGTGCCACTTGGCGCGCGGCATGTCGCCCAGGGTGCGCATGTTGTGGCTGCGATCGGCCAGCTTGATGAGGATGACGCGCACGTCGCGCGCCATGGCCAACAGCATTTTGCGAAACGACTCGGCCTGGCCTTCTTCGCGGGTGGTGAATTGCAGCTTGTCGAGCTTGGTGAGGCCGTCGACCAGTTCGGCAACCTGGACCCCAAAGCCGTCCACCAGGTCGTGTTTGGTGATGCCACAGTCCTCCATGGCGTCGTGCAGCAGGGCCGACGCCAGGGCCTGGGCGTCCAGTCGCCAGTCGGCACACTGGGCGGCCACGGCGATGGGGTGGGTGATGTAGGGCTCGCCGCTGTTGCGCTTTTGGCCCAGGTGGGCCTGGTCGGCAAAGCGGTAGGCGCGGCGCACCAGCTCAATGCCATCAGCGCCCAGGTAATCCAGCTTGGCCACCAGCGCCGCAAAGCTGGCCGCGGCCGCATTCACGGCGGCCGGGCTGGCGGGGGCAGCAACGGGGGGGATGACGGCGCTCATAGCCGTACTCTACACGCAGCCCAGGGTGTTTGTCAGTCTGGGGGTGTGGGTGGCGGGGTGAGACCCCGCCGGACTCGGGCAGATCAGCCCGGAACCTTCTTGAGCATTTCCAGGCCGATCTTGCCGGCGGCAATCTCGCGCAGGGCGGTCACGCCTGGCTTGTTCTTGCTTTCGATCTTGGGGGTGTGGCCCTGGCTGAGCATGCGGGCGCGGTAGGTCGCCGCCAGCACCAGTTGAAAACGGTTCGGGATCTGCGCGAGGCAGTCTTCAACGGTAATGCGTGCCATGGCGGTCTCTCCAGGAGGAATCAGGTGGTGATATGCAGGGCGTCAAACACATCGGCCCGTGCGCGGCGCTGGGCCGCAAATTTGAGGCGCTGGGCGTGAACCACGGCTTTGAGATCAAAGAGGGCACGCTCAAACAACTCGTTGATTATAACGTAGTCGAATTCCGGGGCGTGGGACATCTCCTCGGCGGCATTCTTGAGCCGCAACTCGATGACCTCCGGGCTGTCCTCCCCCCGGTTGTCCAGCCGGGAGCGCAATTCTTCCCAGCTCGGGGGCAGGATGAAGATCAGCACCGCATTGGAGAACACCTGGCGGATCTGCAAGGCCCCCTGGAAATCAATCTCCAGGATGACATCGGCGCCCTGGTTCATCCGGTCCTCAATGGCCTTGCGCGAGGTGCCATAGCGACGCCCGTGCACATGGGCCCACTCGATGAAGGCTTGTCCTTGGACCAGGTCGTCAAACTCGGCCTCGGAGACAAAAAAGTACTCCCGCCCGTGTTTCTCCTGGCCGCGCGGTCTGCGGGTGGTGTGCGACACCGAGGGCTGTACCCGCGAATCGAGCTCCATCAAGGCCTTGACCAGGCTGGACTTGCCTGCCCCACTGGGGGCGGCCACCACGAAAAGATTGCCGGGATACGAATTCATGGAACGAGGGTGCGGGCGCTGAAAGCCTGAGGACAGAACGCCATTATCTCTCGAGCGGCAAGTGGGCTTGGGTGGGCTGCATCAACGAACCCCTTCTGGACGGTAGCTTTACCAAGAACGAGGGATTTGAGATGACCTTGGACACCCGGCAAACCCGGTGAGGGCCTGAACGCCCTGGCTCCAGCGTTATTCCAGGTTTTGCACTTGCTCACGCATTTGCTCGATCAACACCTTCATGTCGATCGAAATGCGGGTGAGTTCAAGCAAGGCAGACTTGGCACCCAGGGTGTTGGCTTCACGGTGCAACTCCTGAATCAGGAAATCCAGCCGCTTGCCCACACTGCGGGGCTTGCCTGCTGGGGCCAGGAGTCGATCAACCTCATCGAGGTGAGCCGCCAGGCGGGTGAGCTCTTCCGCCACGTCGATGCGAATGGCAAACGCCGTGGCTTCATTCAAGGCCCGGTCTTGCGCGGCGTCAGGCAGCACGGCGTCTGCGCCCAGTGCCATGGCCTCGCGCCAGCGCTCCAGAAATTTCTGGCGCTGCTGTTCCACCAGTTGAGGAATGAGCGGGCGCGCCTGATCGGCCAATGCGCGCAATTGCGCGGTGCGCTCCAGCAAGCTGCTTGCCAGGCGTGCGCCCTCACGCGCACGGGCCTGCATCAAGCCGTCCAGCACCGTCTGGGCCAGCGCCAGCAGGGCAGGGCCGACATCCTCGGGGGTGCGTGGCTGGCTGCTGCCCAGTCGCAGCACATCGGCCACGCTCAAGGGGGTGGCCTGGGGTAACCAGGCCAGCACGCTGTCTTGCAGGGATTGCAGTCGCTGCAATTGGCGCGCGGACGGGCTCACCGGACCGGCCTCAGCTTCCACTTCATAGGAGGCCCGGACTTCCACCTTGCCTCGCTGCAGGTGGCTGCTCAGCAGTTCGCGCAAAGCGCCTTCGTGGGCGCGCCACTCCTCGGGCAAACGAAAGCTCAGGTGGAGAAAGCGGCTGTTGACCGAGCGCATGTCCAAACCCAGGCGCATGTCAGGCTCGGCGGAGGGTGCATCGGGTGCCGCCAGCGGCGCCTGGGCGCTGGCATAGCCGGTCATGCTGTGAATGGCCATGGGTCAACTCGGTAAAAGCCCATTATCTCAGCCGAACCGGGTCGACATCCTGGACAATCGGGGTTGTCTCTAAAGCACTGCCTCACAGGAACCCTGCATGACCCTCTCCCTTCCCTCACGTCTACAACGCCCAGCCGATGCCCTGCGTCCCGTCGAGTTGAGCCGCGGCTACACCATTCACGCCGAGGGCTCGGTGCTGGTGGCGTTTGGCAACACCCGCGTTTTGTGCACCGCCTCGGTGGAAGAGAAAGTGCCGGGTCACAAAAAGGGCAGTGGCGAGGGCTGGGTCACCGCCGAGTACGGCATGCTGCCGCGCTCCACGCACACCCGCAGCGATCGCGAAGCAGCGCGTGGCAAGCAAAGTGGGCGCACGCAGGAAATCCAACGCCTCATTGGCCGCTCGCTGCGCGCAGTGTTTGACCTGAGCGCGCTGGGTGAACGCACCATCCATCTGGATTGCGATGTGCTTCAGGCCGATGGCGGAACACGCACCGCCAGCATCACCGGTGCCTTTGTGGCCGCCCAGGATGCCGTCAATGTATTGATCTCCCAAGGCAAACTCCAGGCATCACCCATTCGTCAAGCCGTGGCGGCTATTTCGGTGGGCATGCTCCAGGGGGTGCCCTTGCTCGACCTGGAGTACACCGAGGATTCCAGTTGTGACACCGACATGAATGTGGTGATGACAGCGGATGGCAACTTTGTGGAAGTGCAAGGCACGGCTGAGGGAGTGGCCTTTTCTCGCCATGAAATGAACCGCCTGCTCGACCTGGCCGAAAAGGGCATTCGCGAATTGTTTGCGCTGCAGCAAGCTGCACTCAAGGCCTGAGGCTCGCATGAAGCAACTGCTGTTGGCCTCCAACAACCGCGGCAAGTTGGCTGAATTGCAGGCCATGTTTGCGCCGCTGGGGGTGCAACTCATCTCGCAAGCCGAGCTGAACATTCCCGAAGCCGACGAACCCTTCCACACCTTCATCGAAAACGCGCTGGCCAAGGCCCGGCACGCCAGTCGCCTGAGTGGTCTGCCCGCACTGGCCGATGATGCAGGCCTGTGCGTGGAAGCCTTTGGCGGCGAGCCAGGCGTGCAAACTGCGTTTTACGCCACCCGCTTTGGCTATCCCAAGGGGGACGACAACAATGTGCGCGCCTTGCTGGAGCAAATGGTCGACGTGACCGACCGGCGTGCTGCGCTGGTGAGCACGCTGGTGGCCGTGCGGCGCGCCGAAGACCCGGAGCCCCTGGTGGCGGTGGGGCGGGTGAGCGGCGAGATCACCCGCGAGCCCCGGGGGACGAATGGCTTCGGGTTTGATCCCGTCATGTTCATTCCCCGTTTTGGCCAAACCTTTGCCGAGTTGCCTGTAGAGGTCAAAAACGCCAACAGCCACCGTGGCCTGGCGGCACGACAAATGCTGAATCTGATGCAGGAGCGTTGGTTCGGATGAACCTCGATCTTCAGCACCTGATGCGGCCGGGCACGCTGAACCTGACCGGTTTGCCGCCGCTGTCGCTCTATATTCACCTGCCCTGGTGCTTGCGCAAATGCCCTTACTGCGATTTCAATTCGCACGAGTGGCGTGACGAATCAGGGGAGGGCGGCGGCATACCCGAACATGCCTATTTGCAGGCCTTGCGACAAGACCTGGAAGCCGCCTTGCCGCTCATCTGGGGCCGCACGGTTCACACTGTGTTCATCGGGGGCGGCACGCCCAGTTTGTTCTCACCGGCGGGCATCGAGCGGCTGCTGTCGGATGTGCGCTCTCTCTTGCGTCTGTCGGCCACAGCAGAAATCACCCTGGAAGCCAACCCGGGCACCTTCGAGCGTGAGCGCTTCAAGGCGTTTCGGGACGCTGGCGTTACAAGGCTGTCGATAGGTGTGCAGAGCTTTCATGACCCCCACCTCTCGGTGCTGGGGCGCGTGCACAGTCGCGATCAGGCCATGGCCGCGCTGCAAGAGGCCCGCGACTGCTTTGACACCTTTAACTTGGACCTGATGTATGCACTGCCAGGCCAGACCCTGACGCAACTGCGTGCGGACCTGGACACCGCCTTGTCTTTTCAGCCACCGCACCTGTCCATTTACCACCTGACCCTGGAGCCCAACACCTATTTTGCCAAGTACCCGCCGCAGCACATGCCCGACGAGGATACCGCCTACGACATGCTGGATCTCATCACCGAGACCACCACGCAAGCCGGCCTGCAACGCTACGAAGTGTCAGCCTTTGCCCGCCCCGGGCATCGCTGCCAGCACAACCTCAACTACTGGCAATTCGGCGACTACCTGGGCATTGGCGCGGGCGCGCACAGCAAGCTGAGTTTTGCGCACCGGGTGGCACGTCTGGTGCGCTATCGGGAACCCCGCCAGTACATGGTGCAAGCCGGACAAGGGCAGGCCGTCGCGCAATGCGATGAGGTGTCGCGCAAGGAGTTACCGTTTGAGTTCATGCTCAACGCCTTGCGATTGCGCGAGGGGTATTCCCTGGAGGATTTCCGCGATCGCACAGGCCTGCCACTGTCTAGCATCGAGCCAGGTTTGCAAACGGCTTTGGAGAAGGGGTGGATCACCCGGGAGGGCCAGCATGTGCAACCTACCGCCCTGGGGTTTGATTTCCTGAGTGATGTGCAGGAATTGTTTTTGGCGTGATGGCATCTGACGGCTGGGATGCAGGACCCCCGTCTCGATGGCGCTTTGGCGGGGG
>JACCDK011402020.1_pt1 | contig 15938 bp, 11 predicted proteins | sample 7445871 | NCBI WGS metagenome assembly JACCDK01 (sample SAMN15323436, study PRJNA562643) | freshwater metagenome | isolation source: river surface water | place: USA:Blue River Watershed | collected 2017-08-15 | reverse complement strand
TGCAGGCGCGCACGGGATTCGTCCACCGCGCGGCCGGCATCGCCGACGCCATCGGCACCGCACGCGGTCCCGCGCCCGACCGGGCTAACTTGCAGCATGCCGTCCGCCGTCATCTCGACCCGAGGGAGCCGCCGCTGGCAGGGTGGGCACCCGTGGATCTTCCGCTCCGATCTCATCACGCCCCCCAACGGCCCGGCCGGCGCGGTCCGCGTCCACGACCCGCAGGGCCGCCCGCTCGGCACCGCCCTTTGGAGCCCCGCGTCGGAGATCGCGCTCCGCTTCGTGACGCGCGAACTGCTCGACGGGCTCGACGCGGCGTGGTGGGCGACACGGATCGGCGCCGCGGTGTTGCGGCGCGTGGGACTCCTCAACACGGAGACCACCGCCTGCCGCCTCGTCCACGGCGAGGGGGACGGCCTTCCCTCGCTCGTCGTCGACCGGTTCGACCGCTGGCTCGTGGTGCAGCTGCTCTCCGCGGGGCTCGAGGCGCATCGCACCGAGATCGTCGCCGCGCTGCAGGCGCTCCCGGGGATCGAGGGGATCCTCGCCCGCAACGATGCGAGCGTGCGCACGCGCGAAGGGCTGCTGCGCGCGGTGGAGCCGCTCGCCGGCACGGTACCGGAGACGATCGAGGTCCGCGAGCACGGGGTGCGCTATCTCGCCGCGCCGCACACGGGGCAGAAGACGGGGGCGTTCCTCGACCAGCGTGAGGCCCGACGGCTCGTCGGCGGCGTCGCGCGCGGCGCGGCGCTGGACCTCTTCAGCTACCACGGCTCCTTCGCGCTCCATCTCGCCGCGCGCGCCACCTCGGTGACGGCGGTCGACGTCTCCGCGGCCGCCCTCGCCCGAGTGGCGGAGAACGCCGAACGCAATGGCCGCACGAACATCATCGCGGTCGAGGCCGACGTCTTCGACTTCCTGCGCGCCGAGGAGCGCCGAGGCGCGCGGTATGAAACGATCGTGCTGGATCCGCCCGCCTTCGCGAAGAACCGCGCGTCAATCGCCGGTGCCATCCGTGGCTACCGCGACCTCAACCTCCGTGCGATGCGCCTCCTCGCGCCGGGCGGCTGCCTGTACACGGCGAGCTGCAGCTACCACGTGCGCCGTGCCGATTTCATGGCGATGCTCGAGGCGGCGGCATCCGACAGCGGTCGGCGCATCGTGGTCCGCGCGCTCACGGGGCAGCCCCTCGACCACCCCGAGGTGCTGACGATTCCCGAGACAGGCTATCTCAAGGGTGCGTTGCTCGAAGCCGGGGACTGACACGTCGGGCACCAGTAGGTCGTGCGCCCGCCTTGCGTGAGCGTCGCGATCGGGGTGCGGCATCGCCGGCAGGGCGCGCCGGTTCGGTCATAGACGCGCCACGGCGTCGTCCGCTCCCCCGTGCGGTAGCGCCCGAGGTGCCTCACGCCATCCGCCAGCGCCGCACGGATCCCGCGCCGAAGCCGCGCGACCTCTGACGGCACCAGGGTCCCCGCCGGGCGGCGTGGATCGATCCGCGCCCGCCAGAGTGCCTCCGCCGCGTAGATGTTCCCGAGCCCCGCGATGACCGTCTGGTCGAGCAAGGTCTGCTTGATCGCCGTCCGCCGTCCCGTGAGCCGCGCGCGGAGCACCGCCGCTGTGAGTGCCGGGTCGTCAGCCTCCGGCCCGAGCACGAAGGTGGGAGGCGCACCCGGCCCGTAGCAGGTGACGGTGCTCAGGGCCCGCGGGTCGGTCAGCACGAGCCGACGCCCATCCGCGCAGCGAAGCGCCCAGCGGGCGAATGGCGGCAGCGGCCGTGAGGCCGCGTCGACGACCCAGTCGCCATCGAGCCGGAAGTGCACCACGAGGATGCTCCCGTCATCGAGATGCAGGAGCTGCGACTTGCCGCGGCGAGTGACGGCCGTGACGGCCCGTCCGCGGCAACGCCGCCGTACGACGGCCGGCCACCGTCGGGCGATGCTCGGATGCCGGACGATGACCTCGGCGATGATGCGCCCCACGACTGCACGGCGCGCCACCCGCGCGGCCGCCTCAACCTCCGGCAACTCCGGCATCACGTTCCTCCGAATGGCGATCGCATGTGTGGAAATGTGTCATCGCGATCAGGGGTTGTCGCGTCGCCAGATGGGCGTAGCTTGTGCGGAGTCACCCACGCGCTCTCTCGCCGATTCCCCATGACCTTCTCGTCGCATCCACAATCGCTGCGCCAGGAGTATCTGCGCTACGTGGAGCGAGAGGTCGAGGACTACAAGAGCTCGGTGTCGCGCGAATTCCTGTATGGCATCGCGGCCGAGGCGGCGCGCACGCTCGACACGGGAGCGCAGCTCGGGATGCGCGAGGTGCTCCTCGCCGATGAGGTCGATCGGATCATCACGCGCCGACTGCGACTCCCGGCCTTCGCAACGTGGCGGCGCCGGCGCGAACGCAATGCGAGCGAGTTGCAGCGTCCCGAGCATTGGGGACTGCGGCCCGATACGCCGCTGACCCGCGCGCTGCCGATGACTCGGCAGGCCTCGTCCGTGCTCGTGGCCGGCGCGCGGCTCGAAGGGTCGGCGCTCTATCTCGCGGCGAACGGCTGCGAGGTGACAGCGATCGAGCCCGAGGTCGCGGTGGTGAATCGCGTGCTGCTGATGGCGCGGGACAACGGACTCACGGAGAAGGTGCGCGGTTTCGCCGCGGACCTCGTCAGCTTCACTCCCGATGGCCCGCTCGGCGCGGTCATCTGCACGCCGGCCGCGTTCGCGGGGCTCTCGACGATCGAGCGCGAACGGGTCTTCCGCCTCCTACAGGAGGCGACGACCGATGGAGGGGTGCATCTGATCGAGACGATCATCGCCGGTCAGGCAGTGCTGAGCGAGGAGGAGCTCCGCTCGCGGTACGACTCCGGCTGGCAGATCTCGCTCGTGCCGGAGCCAGGGGCAACGTCGACCTTCGTCGCGAAGAAGCTGGTGGCCTGAGAGGCGTTCCGACCCTGTGTCACCCTGCGACACCCGGGCTTTGACGGGCGGGGACACCAGTTGCAAGCTTCTGCCATTTAACAACTTACAGCTCTTTTGTGACCCCAGAGCGCTCACGCCTATCTTCTATATGAAAGCGTGAAGGCCGGCATGTCGTCGGCCCGTCTCTGAGCGAAGGACGGCGTTCATATGGACCAGATCACCCACCTGTCATCGTCCGACGAACCGGTCGGCATCATCATCTCCACCGGCCTGGCCCCCGAGCCTGCGCCGCGGTTCTCGGCGTATGTCTGGGGCCCGGTGCCCGACGAAGCGCCCGACGCGGAGACGGCCGGGACGACTCGAGCCGCCTGACGCGGCCGTCGACACCGCCCCTGTAGGTGGGGCCCAGCGGCGGCGGGAGCCCACCTCCTCTCGCCGGCCGACGCGAATCTGTTCGAGCGCGAGTTCGTTTTCCCGCAGCGCCTCAGGCGCGCGGACGATGCGGTGCTCACACCCGTCTGCAAACACAAAGGGGACCGGCCGAAGCCGATCCCCCCAGTGTGAAGCGACTGCCGCTTACTTCTTCTTCGCGGCCTTCTTCGTCGCCTTCTTCGCAGCCTTCTTCTTGGCAGCCATGGTACTCGCTCCTTGAACGGAGTGGTGTGTCCCGGCCGATCCCCCGGTGGATCGGTGGGTCCGGAAAGCGCGTCCGCTGGTTTGGAATCACGATTTCCTACCTCCTTCATAAGACTTTTTTTCCGCGCTGTCAACACCTCGCGACGAACTCGTTGCCAACGCCGCGTGCCACCGCGATCATTTCTGCACCCCTCGGACGTGAGTACAGCGATGGCGCAGGTCATCATCGACGGTCGCAGATGCGACGTCGCGACAGGCGGGACGATCCTCGATGCGGCGCGCGGCGCGGGCATCGAGGTGCCGACGCTCTGCTGGTATCCGAAGCTCCCGACGGTCGGCAACTGCCGCATCTGTCTCGTCTCCGTCGAGGGAGAGAAGAAGCTCCTCCCCGCGTGCGCGACGCCCGCCGCCGACGGGATGGTGGTGCACACCGAATCGCACGCCGCCGTCGAGAACCGCCGCGCGGTCCTCTCCTTGCTCCTCGAGCGCTACCCGGCGGAGACGATCCCCGCCGACGGCGGCCGCAACGAGTTCGAGGCGCTGGTGCATCGCTACGACGTGCCGCGCGCCCGCTCCGGCGCACTCCCGCTGCGCGCGGGCGACGAGCGTCCGACCGATCCGATCATCACGCACGACATGAGCACCTGCATCCTCTGCACCCGGTGCGTGCGGGCCTGCGAGGACATCCAGGTGGTCGGCGTCCTCGAGGTCGCCGAGCGCGGCGAGGGTACGGCGATCATCGTCGGCGCTGACGGCAACCCGGAACACGCCGGATGCACCTGGTGTGGCGAGTGCGTGCGCGTCTGCCCCACCGGCGCCATTCACGACATCCTCCCGATGGCGAAGTTGCGCGCCGGCACGCTCGAGGCCCCCGCCGAGACGGTCCGCTCGGTCTGCCCCTACTGTGCGGTCGGCTGCCAGCTCGACCTCGAGGTGCACGCCGGGCAGGTGGTGCGGGTCCGCTCGCCGTGGATCGAGGAGGAGACGCCGAATCAGGGATCGACCTGCGTGAAGGGGCGCTTCGGCACCGACTTCGTGCTGCACCGTGACCGGCTGACGACGCCGCTCATCCGACGCGGGTGGGTGCGCGGGGCCGACGGCGTCTGGCGCTTCGATGCCGCGAACCCCGACGCGGCCCGATGGCCGCGTCGCGGCGGGCCGTGGGTCGCGGTCGAGGACGAGGGACACGCCGCGAAGCACCATCGCCCGCGCACGAACCCGCTCCGTCGACGCGACGGCGGCGCCGAGGAGGCGCTCGGCGACCCGCGCGACCGCATCGCGACGCCCCCCGAGTGGTTCGCCCCGTTCCGCGAAGCGACGTGGGAGGAGGCGCTCGAGCTCACGGCACAACAGCTCGTCCGGCTCCGCGACACGCACGGCCCCGGCAGCCTCGCGACGTTCCAGAGCGCCAAGTGCGCCAACGAGGAGAACTACGTCCTCCAGAAGCTCTTCCGCGCGGGGCTCGGCACCAACAACGTCGACCACTGCACGCGCCTCTGCCACGCCTCCTCGGTGAGCGCGATGCAGCGGGCCCTCGCCACATCCGCCGCCTCCGGGTCGATGCGGGAGGTCGAACAGGAATCAGACGTCATCTTCCTCCTCGGGGCGAACACCACCGAGAGCCATCCGGTGTTCGGCGCCGCCATCAAGCGGGCCCTGAAGCGCGGCGCCACGCTCATCGTCGCCGACCCACGGCGCATCGAGCTCGCCGCCCGCGCCGACCTCCACCTGCAGATGATCCCCGGGACCGACGTGGCCCTGCTGAACGGGATGCTGCATCATGTGCTCGCCCAGGGGCTCGAGGATCGCGACTTCATCGCGACCCGGACCCGCGACTTCGACGCGGTCCGCGCCGCCGTGGCGCCCTACACCCCCGAGATGGCCGCAGCGATCACCGGCGTCCCCGCCGACACGATCCGGCGCGCCGCGGAGCGCTACGCGCGCGGCCCCCGCTCGGCGACGCTCTGGGCGATGGGGCTCACGCAGCACCATACGGGAACCGACATCGTCACCTCGCTGCTGAACCTGATGCTCGCCTGCGGGATGATCGGCCGCTGGGGCGCGCCGATGATTCCGATTCGCGGGCAGAACAACGTGCAGGGCTCGAGCGACATGGGGGCGATCCCCTTCGCGTTCACCGACTACCAGCGCGTCGACGATCCGGCAGTCCGTGCGGCCTTCGCCGAGGCGTGGAGGATCCCACCCGAGCAGCTCGACCCGACGGTCGGGCGCAAGGTCACCGAGATCGTCGGCCGCGAGTCGCCGGTCCGCGGCCTCTACATCATGGGGGAGAACCCGATCATCTCCGACCCGGACGTCGCGCACGCCGAGGACTGGTTCCTCGGGCTCGACTTCCTCGCGGTGCAGGACCTCTTCCTCACCGAGTCGGCGCGGTGCGCGGACGTGGTGCTCCCGGGCGCGAGCTTCGCGGAGAAGGACGGCACCTTCGTGAACACGGAGCGTCGCATCCAGCTCTCGCGGAAGGCGGTCGATCCACCGGGCCAGGCGCGTGGCGATCTCGACATCGTCCTCGACCTTTCTCGACGCCTCGGCGTCCACTCACCGTACGCGACCGCCGCCGAGGTCTTTGACGAGATCGCGCGCGTCACGCCGAACTGGCGCGGCGTGTCGCACGCCCGACTCGCGGCGCGGGTGGGCGGGCTCCAGTATCCCGTCCCCGAGGCCTCGCACGACGGGACGGCGTTCCTCTTCGCCGACCACTTCCCCACGACCGACGGTCTCGCGCGCTTCCATCCCGTGGCGTACCTGCCACCCGCCGAGCTGCCTGATGCCGAGGTCCCGCTCTTCCTGAACACGGGGCGGCAGATGTATCACTGGCACCCGGGCACGATGACACGTCGCAGCACGGCACTCGACGCGCGGGAGAGTACCCCGACGCTCGAGCTGCATCCGGTCGACGCCGCCAACCTCGGCGTGGCGGACGGGGACGAGGTGCAGGTGACCGCGCGGCGGAACACCATCCGCGTGCACGTCCGGCTCTCCGAGCGCGTGGCGCGCCGGCAGGTCTTCCTGCCGATGCACTACCGCGAGGCGGCGGCGAACCTGCTCACCAACCCGGCGCTCGATGGCCCATCCGGCATCCCGGAGTTCAAGGTGTGCGCGGTGCGGGTGGATGCGCTTTCCCCGGTGGCGATGTCCGGCGATCATTAGGGGTTCGTTTTCCCCAACCCCGAACGCCGAGTCTCCCGGTGCGCGCACTGGTCAAGGTACATCCCACCGAAGGGTTCGAGCTCCGCGACGTGCCGATCCCTGCTATCCGCGAGGACGAGGTCCTCATCCGGGTGAAGGCCGCCGGCGTCTGCGGCACCGACGTCCACATCCACGATTGGGACGCGTGGGCCCAGGGCCGTTGCCGCCCCCCGTTCACCGTCGGCCATGAGTTCGCCGGGGTGGTCGAACGCATCGGGGGGCTCGTCACCGACGTGAAGGTCGGCGATCGCGTGACCGCCGAGGGGCACATCGTCTGCGGGCACTGCCATCTCTGCCGCACCGGGAACGCACACGTCTGCCCGGCGACCAAGATCATCGGCGTCGACCGCGACGGCGCCTTCGCCGACTACATCGCGATGCCGGCGAGCAACGTCTGGCAGCTCGACCCGGCGATCCCCTTCGCGGTGGGCGGGATCCACGACCCGATGGGGAACGCGTTCCATACCGCGCTACACGGGACCGACCTGCCCGGCGCGACGGTGCTCGTCACCGGGTGCGGCCCGATCGGGATCTTCGCGGTGGGGATCGCGAAGGCCGCAGGCGCGTCGGCGATCATCGCGTCCGACGTGAACCCCACGCGCCTCGCGCTCGCGCGGCGCATGGGCGCGACGGCGGCGGTGACGCCCGCCGAGGCGGCCGAGGCGGTGCGTACCGCGACACACGGGCTCGGGGTGGACGTGGTCCTCGAGATGAGCGGCGTCCCCGCCGCGATCCATCAGGCCTTCGCGCTCGTGCGCGTCGGCGGTCGCGTGCAGATGCTCGGCATTCCGGCCAAGCCGATGGACGTGGACTTCGCGACGGAAGTGATCTTCAAGGGACTCACCGTCTACGGCGTCGTGGGCCGCCGGATGTACGACACCTGGATCGCGATGCAGCAGTTCCTGCGGGCGGGGCAGTTCGACCCGACGCCGGTGATCACGCACACCTTCCCGCTCGAGGCGCACGCCGAAGCGATCGCCGCGATCAAGTCGGGCGAGGCGGGGAAGGTGATCTTCGAAGTGTCAGCGGACAGGTGACACGCACCAGGTGACAGGGACCAGGAGACCGGGACGACGATGAACCAGGCGTTCGTGAACGAACTGCAGTCGGGGCTCGACGCCCTGAAGACCGCCGGCACCTACAAGCGGCTCAACCATCTGGCGTCGCCGCAGGCGGCGCGCGTGCAGATGGAGGGGCGCGGCGAGGTGCTGATCCTCTCCTCGAACAACTATCTCGGCCTCTGCGACGAGCCCGCGGTGGTCGAGGCGGGCATCCAAGGGCTCCGCGACTTCGGCGCGGGGACGGGGAGCGTCCGCTTCATCTGCGGCACCTTCACGGTGCACCGCGAGCTGGAGACCGCGCTCGCGCGCTTCGTCGGGACGGAGGCATCGATGAGCTTCGTCTCCGCCTGGAACGCGAACGAGGGACTCACCGCGTCCATCGTCGAGGCCGGTGATTTCGTCATCTCCGACGCCCTGAACCACGCGTCGATCATCGACTCGATTCGCCTCGCGAAGGCGATCACGAAGTGCACCACCGCGGTGTACGCCCACGGTGACCTCGACGACCTCGTCGCGAAGCTCCGCGCGAACGCCGGGGCGCGGCGGCGTATCATCTGGACCGACGGCGTCTTCTCGATGGAAGGGAGCATTGCCAAGCTCCCTGAGTTGCTGCAGATCGCCCGCGACCACGACGCGATCCTCGTAATGGACGACTCGCACGCCACCGGTGTGCTGGGGGCGACGGGCCGCGGGACAGCGGAGCACTTCGGCGTGGTGGGTGAGGTGGACATCATCACGAGCACCCTGGGCAAGGCGCTCGGTGGTGCGGCGGGCGGCTTCGTCGCGGGGCCCGCGGCGCTCTGCGACACGCTCACGCAGCGCTCACGCCCACAGCTCTTCTCGAACGCGCTCCCGCCGACGGTGGCCGCCAGCGCGCTCGCCTCGGTGGAGTTCATCGAGCAGCACCCGGAGCGCGTGACGCGCCTGCACGAGAATGCGCGCTACTTCCGCGCCGCCATCCGCGAGGCGGGCTTCTCCCCGCTCGACGGCGATACGCCAATCGTCCCGATCATCATCGGCGAGACGGCTGACGCGATCCGGATGAGCGAGCTCCTGCTCGCCGAGGGGATCTTCGTGACCGGGTTCGGCTTCCCGGTGGTGCCACACGGGACGGCCCGGCTGCGGTGCCAGATCTCGGCGGCGCATACGCGGGAGGACCTCGACCACGCGGTGCGGAGCATCCGGAAAGTCGGGCTCGCGACCGGCGTGCTCCGATAGCGCGGTCGGCAGGTCGCGAAAGGCACGGGGCCGCCGGCTGATGCCGGCGGCCCCGTGCCGCATTCACGCACGCCGCGAAGACGCGACGCTTACTTCGCCGCCTTCTTCTTGGCTGGCGCCTTCTTCTTCACCGGCTTCTCGGCCGGCGCGGCCGCCGCCTTCTTCGCCTTCGCGCGCCCCTTCTTCGGGGCCTCGGCCGGCGCGGGCTCCAGCTCCGCAGCGGTCGTCGGCACCGGTACCGTCACCGGCTCATCGACGACACCGAGGAGCAGCAGGCTCGGCGGTACCGCCGCCTTCGCGCCTGGACGACCCCGCGTGTTCGGCGCGGAGCGCGGGCCCATCCCGCGCGGCGCGGGCGCGGCCGGCACCGCAACCGGCGTCGCCGCCGCCTCGGCACTCGCGAGCTGATCGGCGATGCTCGGACCGCCAGAGGACGCCAACACCTCGAAACTCTCCCCGCGCTTGCGGAGGTCGAGGATCCCGGCGTCGTGCGCATCCTTGAGGATCCGCGTGAAGTTCCGCTCGGAGAGCGACTCGCTGTCCCGGGCGAGGAGCGCACGGGACTCCGCGCGCACACGCTCGGCGGACACGGGCGCATCACCGCGCGTCACCGCCGCGACCGCACGCCGCACGAGGTCGAACGCCTCGTCGCGCGTCAGGCGCAGCCCCTCGGCGCCGATGGTCGCATCGACGACCGGGGCCTTCGCGGCGGGCTTCGACGCCCCCGTGGCGGCAGGTGCATCCGTCGACGCGGCCTCGGCCGCCGAGGCCTCCCCCGTCGACTCCGCTGTCTCACCGGTCCGCTCGCGATCGCGGTCACGCCCGCGACCACCGCGGCCGCGGCGCCCACGACGACGCCCACCCTCACGCTCTTCTCGCGGCTCGCCCGCGGCGGGACGCTCGGCGCGCTCCGTCGGAGCCGCGCCCGCCTTCGACGCCGCCGGCCCGACCTCGAGCTGCCCGTTCTCGAGCTTCACCACGTGGAGGAGCCCCTTCTGGGACGCCTCGAGGCAGAAGCGCGAGAACTTCGCCATCCCGAGGTTCTTCTCGTCGAACGACGGGTCGATCTCGACCATCACCTGCTTCAGGCGGTCGGAGCGCATCACGTCGCCGTTGCGCTGCATCCGCCCAATGGCCTCGGTGACGAGCTCCCACGGATCCCACTTCTTCTGCTCTGCCTCGTCACCCGACTTCACGAGACCGGCGAGCGCGTTGTAGGAGTAGTACTCGTCGCAGTTCTGGACGAGGAGATCGCTCGACGACTCCCGGATGCCGACGCCGATGACGTACTTCCCGTACTCCTTGAGCTTGAGCACGAGCGACGAGAAGTCGGAGTCGCCGGAGAGCAGGATGAAGGTCCCGATCTCCGGACGCGTGAAGACGAGCTCCATCGCATCGACGGCAAGCCGGATGTCAGTCGCGTTCTTCTTCGAGCTGCCGTAGGCCGGTGCGAAGATGAGGTCGATCGACGACTCGGAGAGCGGAACGATGTACTGCGGGTAACGGCGCCAGTCGGCGTAGGCGCGCTGCACGGCCACCTTGCCCGAGATGATGGAGCTGCTGAGGAGGTTGCGGAGCTCCGTCTGCAGATCGGAGCGGATCCCCATCGTGACGTTGTCGAAGTCGATGAGGAGCGCCGCGTTGGGCGCGTGCGGATGGCCGGGGGTCTCGGCCTGGGGGCCCCGATGGACGGGAGCCACCACGACGCGCCCGGGGCGCGCCGAGTGATGCGGACGATGTGTCATGCGTTTCCTTGGCGCCTCGCGCCATGGGAGTGATGAGGCGCGGGGGCGATCGCGCACAGCCGCTCGTCCGGACCCGCAGGTCCCGGAAGATGCCGCTGGCGCAGCCGCGCACCCGCTCGAAGCACCGCTCACGGGCCAGGCGTCGGGCCCCCCGATCCGGGGGACCGCCACGCCGCCGTCTTCGGCAACTTCTGACGGGAAACCTAGCCACGTGCGACGTAAATGACAGGTGGGCCGTGACTTCGACCCGATGCACGGGCACGGAACGGACCGTAGCTTACGGGTGTGTCAGTTCGACCCACCCGGGGGCCACGCCGCCCACTCCCCTTCAGGACCCGGCTCCTCGTCGTTTTGACGATGCTCGCCCTCGTCCCCGCACTCCTGCTGACGCTGGCGTGGAGTGGGATGGCGGCGCGCGTCCTGCCGATCGTCGGCGGGATCGGTGCGTGGGAGGCGGTGGTGCGCACGGGGGATGCCGCCATCGCGGCCGCCCGGACGCAGCCGGGAACACCCGAGGCGACCGCCGCACTCGATGCACACGCCGCCCTGCTCGATGCGTCCGCGGTGCAGGCCCGCCGGACGGCGTTCCTCGGCCAGCGGGTGATCGGAGCGGTCCTCCTCGTCGGACTCGTCCTCCTCGTGCTCCTCGGCATCGTCACCTGGCGCGTGGCCGGCCACCTGAGTCGCCAGCTCTCGCGTCCGCTCGACGAGCTGGTGGGGTGGACCGACCGGATCGCGCGCGAGGTGCCGCTCCCATCGGACGCCGAGGTCACGGTGCGCGGCGCCCCTGAATTCGGGGTCCTGCGCGACGGGATGCGGCGGATGGCGTCGGAGCTTGAGGCAGGGCGTCGGGCGACGGTCGAGGCCGAGCGGCTCGGGGCCTTCCGAGAATCGGCGCGGCAGGTCGCGCACGAGCTGAAGAATCCGCTCACCCCCATCCGATACGCAGTGGCGACGCTCCGCCGCCAGGCGACCCCGGAGCAGCGGGAGGCGATCGACGTGCTCGATGCCGAATCGGCACGGCTTGAGGCGATGGCGACGAGCTTCGCGCAGTTCGGTCGACTCCCTGACGCCCCGACGGCGCCGGTCGATCTCGCCGCCCTCATCCGGGCCGCGGCGCGTCACACGCTGCCGCCGGAGGTCACCTTCCGCTACGTCGGTCCCGAGACGCTCGTCATCGACGGGCAGCACGAGGCGCTGCAACGTGTGATTGCGAACCTGCTCCTCAACGCCACGCACGCCACCGACGGCCTCGGGACGGTGACCATCACCGTCGCCGACACGGGGCACGACGTGACAATCGCCGTCTCAGACGATGGCTGCGGCATCCCGGCGGCGGAGCTCCCGCGCATCTGGGAGCCATACGTGACCCGTCGCGCGGGCGGCACCGGGCTCGGCCTCGCGATTGTGAAGCAGACCATCCTGGCGCACCACGGCGCGGTCGAGGCGATCAGCGCACCCGGCGAGGGGACGACGATCACGCTGCGCCTCCCGCGCCGAACCGGGTGACGCGAGATGCCCTCGGTGCTGGTGGTCGACGACGAAGCCAACCTCCGCTGGATGGTCGGGGCGGTCCTCGCGCAGGAGGACTACGAGGTGCACGAGGCCGCAGATGCCGCCACCGGACTCGCGAAGGCGCTCGACGTCATCCCCGACGTCCTCCTGCTCGACCTGATGATGCCGGGGCCGCGCGACGGGCTCGACCTCCTCGAGGCGATCCGGGCGCAGCTCCCCGACCTTCCGGTCGTGATGATGTCCGGGAAGGCGGCGCTCGCTGATGCGGTGCAGGCGACGCGGCTTGGCGCCGTCAACTTCCTCGAGAAACCGCTCTCCCCCGAAGGCCTGGTGCTCGCGGTCGCGAACGCGATGGAGCTGCGCCAGGTGCGACACGAACGCGCGGTGCTCCGCGCCGACCTCGGGCTCGGTGCTGACCTCGTCGGCGACTCCCCGGCGATGGTCACCGTGCGCGAGACCATCGCGCGCGTGGCGCGTTCCGACGCGCGCGTCCTCATCACGGGGGAGTCGGGGACCGGGAAGGAGCTCGCCGCGGCCTCGGTCCACACCCAGAGCGCGCGTCGGGAACGCCCGCTGCTCCGTGTCCCCTGTGCCGCCATCCCCGCGGAACGCCTCGCCGCGGTGCTCTTCGGCCAGGAACGTGGCGCCATCACGGGCGACCCGGAACGTCGCATCGGTCACGTGGAGCTCGCGCACGGTGGGACGCTGGTCCTCGACGAGGTCGCCGCGCTGCCGTCCGACGTCCAGCGACGGCTCCGGCGCCTCCTCGACGCGCGGGAGATCGAGCGCCTCGGTGGGACGCGTGCGATCAAGGTGGAGGTCCGCGTGGTGGCCACGACGCGACACGACCTCCCGCGGCTCGTGCGCGAGGGACGGTTCGACGCTGACCTGTACTTCGGGCTCAATGTGGTCGCGCTGCCGCTCCCACCGCTCCGCGAGCGCCCCACCGATCTTCCCGCGCTCGTGGCCCACTTCGAGGCGCAGCGTCGTCGCCGCGGCGGCCCCGCCCCGACGCGGTGGACCGACGATGCGCTCAATCGGCTCGCACGCCATCCGTGGCCCGGCAATGTCCGCGAACTCGCGAATGTGCTCGAGCGCGTCGCCCTGCTGCACGAGGCGCTCGTCGTCGGCGCGGCCGAGGTGGATGCGGTGCTCCCGTCCGATGGGGAACCGCCGCTCCCCGCCGCCGAGCAGCTCGACACCCCGCTCGCCGACGCGCTCGACGCGCACGAGCGCCTGTTGATCCTCCGCGCCCTCGCGGCCGCGAACGGCGTGGTCGCCGAAGCGGCGCGACGCCTCCGCACCGACCGCCCGAATCTCTACCGCCGGATGAAACGCCTCGGGATCGGCGACGTAGGATAGGTGTCCACCACTCGCTCGCTCCTCTTTCTCCCAGCCCGTCTCGACATGCTGTGCACGACTCGCCGCATCGATCGCCCGCTCCACGTCACCCTCACGATCACCCTGTTCCTGCTCGCCGGCGTTCTCCCTGGCGCCGCAGGCGCGCAGGGTGGACGCATCCGGGAGATCCCCACCTGGCGAGAGGCGATCGCGCGCTACAACGCGCCCGGGACGACGCGCGTGGATGGTCCCTACGTGCTCGAGGCCGCCGGGCGTTCGGCGGGCGACGTCGCCGTGCTCACCGGTCCCGTGCGCATCGCGGGGACGATCGCGGGGCACCTCGTCGCGGTGAACGCCGACGTGCGACTCGACGCGAGTGCGGTCATCGAAGGGGATCTTCTGGTGCTCGGCGGCACGCTCGACCGTGCGCCGGAGGCGCGCGTCGGCGGGGAGGTACGCCTGCAGGCGGAGGTGTTGCGCTACCGGCTCGACGACGGGGTCCTCGTGGCGGAGGAGATGGGCCTTCGCGAGTGGCTGCCGGCCGATGCGCGCGATCGGGCGCCCCGCGGCTCCTCGACCGAACTCTTTCACGTCTCCGCGGCGACGTACAACCGCGTGGAAGGCTTGCCGGTCCTCATCGGGCCGAAGCTCCGGCGGCGGACCGCCTGGGGGCGCATCGACCTCGCGGCGCTCGGTCTGGTGCGGACGGCCGGCCCCGTCGCGTGGGATCGCGGGACCCTCGGGCACGACGCCTCGCTGCAGGTGCGCGTTGGCGAGGCGAAGGCCATCGCCGTCGGCGCGCGTGCCTTCGACCGCATCGATGCCGTCGAAGCGTGGCAGATCTCCGACACCGAGTCGGGGCTCGCGACCTGGATCGCGCACCGTGACCAGCGTGACTACTACGGTCGGCATGGTGGCGAGCTGACGATCGGCGGACGCGCCGGCGGATACGGAAGCGTCGATCTCTTCGTCGGCCGCGAGCGGTGGCGCTCGGTCGAATCGCGCGACCCGGTGACGCTGAGCCGCGCCCGGGAGGCGTGGCGGCCGAATCCGATCGTCGACGTGGGCGTCGTCGACCTCAGTGGGATCCGGTTCCGCGTCGACACGCGAGAGAAGCTGCGGTCGCCGCTCACCGGCGGCTGGTTCGTGCAGGCGGACGTCGAGCGCGGCCGCGGGCGCCTCCTCCCCGCCCTCGACCCTCGGATGCTGCCGGCGCTCGACTTCGCGCCGATCCTCCCGCAGGACGTCGCGTACACCCGTGGATTCCTCGACGCACGCCGGCGCACGCGGATCGCACCGGGCACGGAGCTCTCCCTCCGGCTCGTCGCCGGCGGATCTCTGGGTGGGGATCGGCTCCCCCTGCAGCGCCGTGTCTCCATCGGCGGCCCCGGCTCGGTTGAAGGCTACGATTTCCGGCGCGCCCCGAACGACGCCGTCGACGTCTTCACCTGCGGCGGCATCGGTATCTGGCCCGGCGACGCGACCCAGTGCGAGCGGATGCTCCTCATGCAGGCGGAGCTGCGTCAGCCGATCGGCTTCGATTGGCAGATTGGAGGCGATGACTGGTCGGTCGGGATCGACGAGCGACCGAGCTGGGTGCTCTTCGCCGACGCGGGTCGCGGGTGGATGCGACCCGGCACGGGGGACCCGGCGCTCGAGGTCTCGGGGATCCCGACGCTCGGGAGCTTCCGCACTTCGCTCGGGCTCGGCATCGACTTCGGCGGGCTCGGGCTCTACGTCGCGAAGGCGGTGTCCACGGGACGCGAGCCGATGAACGTCCTCTTGCGCGTCGGCCGTCGGTTCTGATGCGTCGACGGGCGGCCCACCGCCTCTTCCTCGCGGCCACGCTCGGCCCGGCGCTCCTCTCGACGACCGCGCCATCGCTCGGCGCGCAGGCGCGGTCGCCCGGCGTGGTCATCGATCTCCCGGCCACGGAGCGGCTCACAGAGGAGGGGCCGGTCGTGCGCGCCCAAGGGGTCCTGACCGCTCCGAATCTCGCAGCGCTCGTGACCGCCGGGTTTCCCGCGCGACTGCGCTTCCGCGTGGAACTCTGGGCCGAGGGGCGACTCGTCGACGCACTGCAGCGGGCGGCGACCTGGGATGTGGTGGTGCGACGCCTCGGCGGGGACGAGCGGTACGAGGTGACCCAACTCGTCGGCGCGCAGCGCGTGGCGCTCGGCTCGTATCGCGCGCTCGCCGACGCGGCGGCGGCGGCGGAACGCGCCGTGCGCGTTCCGCTCCGGGCACCCGCCGATGGACGGTCCCACTACTTCGTCGCTGCCGTCGAGGTG
>JACCDK010207139.1_pt1 | contig 15940 bp, 16 predicted proteins | sample 7445871 | NCBI WGS metagenome assembly JACCDK01 (sample SAMN15323436, study PRJNA562643) | freshwater metagenome | isolation source: river surface water | place: USA:Blue River Watershed | collected 2017-08-15 | reverse complement strand
TAATGTATATTTTTTACCAATCCATTCAGCAGTCTCATAATGACGATCGCGAGTGACTCCACTAAAATCATCTACAATGGCTTTCCGACTTTCGGTAAGGCGGTTAAATAAGGTCGATTTGCCAACATTAGGGCGCCCTACTATGGCTACTATATTACTCATATCTTAATTTATATATCGATTACTTATTGTTCGTAACCAAATCTTTTTAAATAATTCTTTTTATTTCTCCAATCACTCAACACTTTTACAAATAATTCTAAGTACACCTTTTTCCCTACAAATTCTTCGATTGATTTACGTGACTCAGTACCTGTTCTTTTAATTGACTCCCCTCTGTGGCCTAAAATAATTGCTTTCTGAGATTCTCTCTCCACAATTATCTCCGCTTGAATTTTTACAATATTTTCCTCTTCAATAAATGAAGTAACAATTACCTCTGTACTGTAAGGAATTTCTTTTTGGTAAAACATTAATATTTTTTCACGAACCATTTCTGAAACCATGAAGCGTTCTGTTCTATCTGTGTAGGTGTCGTCTTTAGGGTAATATGCAGGATGCTCAGGCAACGATTGAATGATAAAACTCAAGATTTCCTTCACTTGAAAGTCGTGCAAGGCTGATGCAGCAAAAATAGCTACTGGATTCAGAGTTGTTTTCCAATAATTTATTTTCTCAAGTATATCTTCTTGTTTAGCATTATCAACTTTATTAATAACCACAATGATGGGCGAAAGGCAATGTTCAATCGACTTCAACACATCTTCTTCATCATGCTTTTCATGAATATCAGTTACCAATACAACTAGGTCAGCATCTGTGAGAGAGCCGTATACTGCAGACATCATCGATTCTTGCAAACCATATTGAGGCTTTATAATTCCTGGTGTATCAGAAAATACTATTTGATGGTCTTCTTCATTTAATATTCCTAAGATTCGGTGGCGTGTAGTTTGTGCTTTCGGAGTCATGATGGAAAGTTTTTCACCAATGAAAGCATTTAATAAGGTGGATTTACCTGCATTAGGCTTACCTATAATTGACACAAAACCAGCCTTATGACTCATAATATTGAAAATAATTTGGAATGCAAAGAAACGAATTATATCTTTGCATTCCAATTAAAAAAGGTCTAAACCAGATTTAGTTGCGTAATAGTGCGGGATGGAGCAGTTGGTAGCTCGTCGGGCTCATAACCCGAAGGTCGTAGGTTCGAGTCCTGCTCCCGCTACCTAAAGCCTTACAGAAATGTAAGGCTTTTTTTATTTGTACCTATTAAAGGCTGATAAAACGTTATTAGAAATTAGTTATTGAGTTAATAGGTAATTAAGTCATAATTAATTATTCCGAAATTTTTGTTGGGGCACTTATCCGCCGATGCGGACGTAGGTTCGATTCCGATAGCTATCGGAACTGCTCCCGCTACCTAAAGCCTTACAGAAATGTAAGGCTTTTTTTATTGATGCTCCTCCTCCGAACACTTTACATTATTCCCACAACGATTAACCAACTTGCTTTCTCCATAACCTTTACCAGTAATTCTATTGGCATCCATATAAGGACTTAAATCAATAATGATGTCATGATTTTCAGTATGTAATTTTGCTATTTTATCTGAAGTATCTGATAAGTTTCCTGAGAATTGGAAATGATAATTTATACTGAGTCTTAATTGTAACTGCTTAACCATCTTAGGTAATCTGGGAACATACTTCTCCAAAAACTCTCCTTGTGCTGACCCATTGAAATACTACTCACTTTTATCCCCCTTTTACCTTTTCGCTCTATCAATTCTGATATCTCTGTCATGTTACTTGTATACCTACTTCCTTCCAATTCCCCTGCAATCATGTATACATTTCCACCCCACTTTTCATTTTTATTTCTGCTGATTTCTGCCTTTAGTGAATCCATGTTCGTCCAAAACGATGGCGAAAAAACACCCGCTGTTCCAAAAACTTCCGGATATCGCATGATTGCATACAATGAAATCAATCCTCCCATCGAACTTCCGCAAATGTGAGTACTCTTAACACCCGATTTCGTTCTGTACGCACTATCGATATAAGGCTTCAAATCGCTTACCAAACTAGCCAAATATAAATCACCTGTACCTTTTACATCCCATGTATTTACTTCGTCTGGTTTTACCTTAAAGTCATACGGACTGTACTCCGACAATCGCTCATCTTTGCCATTATCAATGCCAACCACTATTACGTCAAAATTTAACTTTTTACACATGGTATCTAAACACTCGTCTACTCCCCACTCACCAAATGGAGCGGTTAATTCATCAAATAAATTTTGTCCATCGTGCATGTACAGCACAGGATATCTCTTTTTTGTTTTATTATAATTTGATGGCAGGTAAACCCAAACCCTTCTGGTTTTGCCAAGCATAGTCAATGGAAATTCATTTGAAATTATGTTTACATTTATACTCTTTGTACTTAGCTTTGGTATATTCGCAAACTCATCTTTCCAATGATTAACTTCAATTACAATTAGAGTGTCGTTCTTGATTTTATTGGTCTGTATAATTCTGTTTGGCAATTCGCCTCCTGTACCAGTACATTCAACAGTTTCCCAACTTCCCCTAGTAATTTTATACGATATAATTTCTGTGGATGGTAGCGCTATTGTCAACTCGTAGCCTTCAGTGCTTTTTTGAAATTTATATTCACCGACAGAGGGATTCCAACCATTCAAATTCGAAGCAAAATAGAATTCTGTGTAATTCCTCCCTGCATCAATCTTTAATCGTATCGTTACCATATCTTTCGCAGATAGGGTTACGGTGGGAATACAAAAAAGAAAAAGAAGTATTAATCGTTTCATCTTTATTAAAAAACAAAAAAACACAAACGCCCTTACTAACTTAATAACACAATAACTTATTAACTTAATTAAACCTAACTCATTGCCACTAACTTCCCATCTACCAACACAGGTATACTGTTGCATATATTTTGCTTTAAACAAAATTGTATATCATCTTCTATATTCAATTCCTTCAATCGTTGGCTATGCGACGATTTATATAAATATTCTCGAAGATTATCTTTCGCCAATAAATACATATCTTCAGCAGCAATAGATGCGTCACAGAAATGATGAAAATGTTGGCGCAATTTATAAACAACAGCTCCTGCAAAAAGTGTATCCTCTAGATTATATTTATTTTTCCAACCTGAGCATAAAAGCAAAACATCTTGCTCTTGTTTTGATAACCAATCACACAATGCATCTAAATTCAAGAATGAACCTAATACAATTTTGTTTGCTGCTTTCGCTTTTTGGATGGCATGAGTGCCGTTCGTAGTCGTTAGTATAATTTTTTTATTCTCTACTTTCTCTCTTGTATAACTGAAAGGCGAATTTCCAAAATCGAATCCACTTACTACCTCTCCATTTCTTTCAGCTGCTCTTAAATAATCATCTCCTTTGAATGAAATACATTCTTCAACACTTGCTACCGGAATGATTTCTAGCGCACCATTCTCTATACCATAACAAATTGATGATGTCGCTCTGAAAATATCAATCACTACTACTACTCTGCCTTCCACTTTATAACTTGGAATAAGTAAAGGACTAAGACATACTTCGATCTCTCTATTCATTTTATCCCTTGTAAAATGGATACTTTACTACTTTTGCTTTAACCTTTTGGTCTCGTATAGAGATGTAAATTTCTGTATGCTCTTTCGAATATTCGGTTTTCACATAACCCATACCAATCGGTTTTTGTAATGATGGCGATTGAGTACCAGAAGTTACGATACCTATTTCATCCCCTTGTTCGTTTACAATTTTATAATCATGGCGAGGTATCCCCCTCTCCAACATTTCAAAACCTACTAATTTTCTGCTTACACCGCTTTCTTTTTGTGCAAGTAAATTTTTCGAATTGGTAAACTCTTTACTAAATTTTGTAATCCAACCTAAGCCTGCTTCAATTGGTGAAGTTTGATCGTTGATGTCATTCCCATATAAACAAAAACCCATTTCTAATCGAAGTGTGTCTCTAGCTCCTAAACCAATAGGCTTGATTCCAAATTCGGCACCTGCCTCAAATATTGCAGACCAAATTTTTTCAGCATGTTCATTTTCAAAATAGACCTCAAATCCTCCTGCTCCGGTATAACCCGTTGCCGATATCAACACATTTTCTATGCCAGCAAATACTCCCTTTTTAAAAGAGTAATATTCCATCTCCGATAAATTGATATCTGTTAATTTCTGCAATGCAGCACTAGCGTTCGGACCTTGAACTGCTAACAAAGAAGTTTTATCCGAGATGTTATGCATCTCTACATTTTTAGTATTATACTTTTGAATCCAGTTCCAATCTTTATCAATATTAGAGGCATTAACTACCAACATGTATGATTTCTCATCCATTCGATATACCAATAAATCGTCAACTATTCCACCCTCTTCGTTTGGTAAACAAGAATACTGAACTTTACCGTCGATTAATTTTGATGCATCGTTTGAGCAAACTCTTTGAATTAAATCTAATGCATTTTCGCCTTTTAAGATGAATTCTCCCATATGAGAAACATCGAATACACCTACTGATTTTCTTACTATTTCATGTTCCGAGTTAATTCCTTCATATTGAACTGGCATGTTATAACCAGCAAATGGGACCATTTTAGCACCTAGGGCTATATGTACGGATGTTAAAGCTGTATTCTTCATTTGTTAAAAATATCGACGAAAATACAAAAAAAACATCGTCTAGATGCATTAAAATATCAATCTTGTTTGTTGTGCTAATAACGTAAAACTTTTTCTGTGGTGCTCGCATGAACCATGCTTTTCGATTGCATCTCGATGTTCTTTCGTTGGATAACCTTTGTTTTTCGCCCATTTGTACACAGGATATTGCTCGGCAATATTTTCCATGTACTCATCTCGATAAGTTTTTGCTAAAATAGATGCTGCTGCAATCGACATGAATTTAGCATCCCCTTTAATTATGCAAATATGATCGATGCCGGCATATGGTTTAAAACGGTTTCCATCGATTAACAATAATTCAGGCTTTGTACTTAATTGTTCAACGGCCCGATGCATTGCCAAAAAAGAGGCGTTAAGGATGTTTATCTCGTCTACTTCAGAGGCTGTACAATGAGCCACCGCATAACTTATTGCCTCTTGCTCAATAACTGCCCTCAGTATCTTTCTTTCTTTTTCACTTACCTGCTTTGAATCGTTTAATAATTCATGTTCAAAATTGACAGGTAAAATTACTGCCGCAGCAAATACAGGCCCTGCCAAGCATCCTCGCCCTGCTTCATCGCAACCTGCTTCTAATAATTGTTGTTGGTATACCTTGGCTAACATGTCACAAATGTATCTTTGTTTTTTGAGAATTTTAATGCTTTTTGTCTATTTATAGGATTTGCTGTATGTTTGAATTTATTAACCTTTGATTTAAATGAGCTATAATTATCGCAAAACTCTTTATACCGATTATTACCAAAATCAGTCGGGTCGACGCTTTCAATTAGAAATAGAAGAAAAAATGAAACGCGACGAATACCATTTAAGCAAGGAAATTTTGCCCCTCATACCAAAGTCTAAAGATATCGCCATCCTTGATATTGGTTGTGGATTTGGCTCCCTAATTCGCATGTTTAAAAACAAAGGCTATACTAAACTCAAAGGAATTGATTTGAGTGAAAGTCAAGTTAAAGTTGCTCATGCTAACGGATTAAATCAAGAAATTGAAGTAGCCGATATTCATCAATTCTTATCCGATAAAACAGGTCAGTTTGATGTCATTACTGGCATTGATATCATTGAACATTTTAGCAAAGATGAATTAGTTGAACTATTAAACATTATCAAAAAATCGTTAAAACCTGGCGGTATCGCTATCTTTAGAACTCCTAATAACGATGCACCTTTTGCTAGTGTATATGCTAATGGTGATTTTACACATGAAAACTACATGAATGCGTCTTCTGCTACTCAACTAAGCTTAAGCCTTGGCTTTATTAATGTAGAAGTACATGCATCTCACTTAGAGGTGGAGGGTTTATTAAAAGAAATAATAAGAAAAATTACTTGGTCTATTCTTTCATTAGGAATTAAATTAATTCTTTTTGCTACTGCACGTAGTACAAAAAATGTTTTGCAAACTCCTAATATGATTATTAAAGTTCAACGTCCTTAAATATTCAAAATTGAGAATCGGAATAAATACTCGTTTTTTAATTGAAAACAAACTTGAAGGTATCGGATGGTTTACATTCGAATCAATGAAAAGAATTTGCAAAAACCACCCAGAACACGATTTCTATTTTTTATTTGATAGAGCCTATTCCTCAGCATTTATCTTTTCAGAAAATGTAAAACCCATAGTACTCTTTCCTCCCGCTCGTCATCCACTTTTATATGTTTGGTATTTCGAATTTTCGATTCCACGTGCAATAAAGAAGTACAACATCGATCTATTTGTTTCTGCCGATGGCTTTATTCCCACACTTTATCAAACGAATAGTTTAGCGGTTATTCACGACATCAATTTCGAACACCGACCAAAAGATATTCCAGTACTGACTCGTTGGTATTATAAATTCTTTTTCCCTCTTTTTGCAAAAAAATCTTGCAGAATTGCTACTGTATCCGAATTTTCAAAAAATGATTTAATTAATACCTACCATATCGAGCCTAACAAAATTGATGTAGTGTACAACGGAGCAAATGAGTTATATACCCCAATAAGCTCAAAAGAAAAATTATCAACTCGTGAAAAATATGCGGAAGGACAGCAGTATTTTTTGTATATAGGCTCACTCAATCCTCGCAAGAATATCAAAAACTTATTATTAGCGTTTGATGAGTTCAAGAAGAATAATAAATCGGAATTCAAATTAATCCTTGTGGGCGCAGCAATGCATGCAAACAATTACCAAAACGTATATGACAACATGCAATTCAAAAACGATGTTATTTTTTGTGGACGAGTTGACACAAACGAATTGCACCATTTACTCGCATCTGCATACGCCTTAACCTATGTTCCATTTTTTGAAGGCTTTGGTATTCCTGTTTTAGAATCGATGTATTGCCATGTGCCTGTAATAACCTCAAATGTTACCTCTTTACCTGAAGTAGTAGGTGATGCAGCAATTCTTGTTGACCCGAGCAATTATCTCGATATTGCAGATGCCATGTTGAGAATAGTAAATGATGAAGCTTTGTATAATGATTTAGTTAATAAGTCTATAAAACGCAAAGAAGAGTTTTCTTGGGAAAAAACTGCAAATTTGCTTTGGAAATCTATTGAACTAACATTGATCAAGAAATAGTCGGTAAAATATGCAAAAGAAATTTGTGCTCAATCTTGTTCTAATCATATTTGTCAATTTATTGATAAAGCCTATTTATATTTTTGGTATTGAACGGAATGTACAAAATATAGTTGGCGCCGCCGATTATGGCTTGTTCTATTCATTGTTTAACTTAAGTTTTATTTTTAGTGTTATACTGGATCCAGGAATAACTAATTACAATAATCGACACATTGCTCAAAACCAAGATCAATTGAGTCGGTCTTTTTCTTCCATGTTTTCGGCAAAAATTTTATTAACCTTTATATATACTCTATTAACTTGTGTTTATGCCATAGCCTCTGATTTCAATGCATTCGAATGGCAAATGTTAGGCATGCTTATCCTAGGGCAAATATTCAATTCTTTCACATTGTATCATCGCTCAAACTTAGCAGGAATGCACCTTTTTAAGTTCGATACCTTTATTTCAATTTTCGACAAACTAATGATGATTCTGATTTGCGCACCCATCATCTATTTTAATAGTTCAACCATCGAATTGAATATTTATTCATTTATTTACATACAAACTGCCTCCCTATTTTCATCTGCGCTCATTTCATTTATCATTATAAAAAGCCATACTCATCATTTTAAAATCAGCATTCAGTGGAAATCTTTTATCAATATTATTAAAGAAAGTTATCCATATGCAGTACTTGCATTGCTTATGCTACTGTATACAAAATCCGACACAGTGCTCTTGAAAGAATTACATAACAATGGAAATGAAGAAGTAGGAATTTATGCTGCAGCGTATCGATTAATTGATGCGTTAAACATGATTGCGGTTCTATTTGCGGGCTTACTTTATCCTTTATTTTCTAAAATGATCAAAGACAATCTTTTAGTAGATAGTTTAGTGAAAATCTCTTTTTCACTGTTAGTGATACCATCAATTATTTTTGCAGTATTTAGCTACTTCTATGCAAATCATATTATCGAATTATTATACACTCATAACATAGATCAAGCTTCTTCTATTTTTAAAGTACTCATTATTACTTATGTGTTTATATGTAATGGGTATGTGTTTGGGACTCTATTGACAGCAAATGGCAATATTCGATTATTAAATAAAATTGCAACAATAACAGTGGCATTAAATATAGTGTTAAACATTCTACTAATTCCTATGTATGGAGCCATCGGCAGCGCCTTTGCGTCATTATTCAGTTTTGCATTGGTAAGCAGTGTTCAATGTTTTTATTCATTCAAAAAATTCAACATCAGACTAAGCGTGAACTATATATGGAGAGGTCTATTGGGTATATGCATGATCTGCATGATTGCCTTTTTTAGTAGTACATTGAATTACAACTGGTTATACGCTTATGGGATTGGTATATTCATCTCTATACTAATTTTAAGTTTTTTACGTTTACTCCCCATTAAACAACTATTCCTATTAATAAAGCAAGATAAAATTGTTTAAAGAATAATTTTAACTTTGCAGGTATTATAAACCAATTCATACGATGCAAAATACCAACGATAAGTATTCTTTTGATGTATTTTATTTAATAAAGCTGATTTGGAAATGGAGAGTGTCCATCCTATCAGCATGTGCAATTGCAGGAGGTCTTACATATATTTTTACCGGTCCTTCATTTATTGAGCCTAAATATAAAGCAGATGTGATTTTTTATCCTACCACTAACACAAATTTATCAACCACTATACTTACAGAACCTGGGAATCAAGGTTTTGGACTTTTAGAGTTTGGTTCCGATGAAGATGGAGAACAATTATTGCAGATATTGAAGTCGGACGAAATGCGTAATAATGTAATTCATAAATTTAACTTGGTATCGCATTATGGCATTGATACTACTGAAAAAGTATCAATGTTAGGCATCAGAACATTACTTGGAAAAAACTTAGAAATTAAGCAAACGGAATATAAAGCACTTCAAGTAAGTGTTTTCGATAAAGACCCACAAATGGCAGCTGACATAGCGAATTACATTGCGAATTATGCCGATTTTCAAAAAAATGCAATCCAAAAAGTAAAAGCCAAAGAGGCATTGTTAATTGTAGAAAACGAGTACAAAAAAATAAAAGCCAACATGGATTCTATTAATAAAGCTTTAATGGCTTTAAGAAGCGAGGGCATATACGATTATTTCGAACAATTCAGACAATTAAATGAATCTTACACCATCAACTCAGTTAGATTAGATCAAGAAGAGGCCTTACTTAAGGTGTACGAACAAAATAAAAATGCTTTGCCAGATACCCTTATTATAAAAAGTAAAGCAAGAGTTCAAGGATATAAAGCTGCAGTTAATTCATTAAAACCTACACTCGATAAAATAAAAAAGCATGGCGGGAATTACATCAACAGTGTAAACAATCTTGAATATGAGCGTAGAAAATTCCAAAGCATAAAATCTCGGTACGAAAGTGCTAAAATGGAATACGAAAGTGCATTGCCACAAAAATTTATTATAAATGCTGCAGAAAAACCAGAAATTCCAGCAAAACCTCGTCGTTTATTAAGTGCAGCAGTCGTTTCAATCTCAACACTTGTCTTTGCTTTGGTACTAATTACCCTGCTAGACATCTATCCTTTCATAAGAAAAAAATTAGCTTGAGCAGTCATAAGCAAATAGGGAAGAATGAGTATATATTCTTTTTCAGTGCCGCTTTAATTTATATACTCATCAATATTATAGGTTTATGGAAAGAAATTCCTTACCTGACTGTTCTGCCATTTGCTATGTTGTTAGCACTTGTAATAACAAAAGATTACAGAAATCTCTTTTATTTGATTTTAGCTTCACTTCCACTGTCTATCGATTTCTACTTTGGTAGTTTAAGCCTTTCAGCGCCTTCGGAGCCATTCTTAATAATTGGAACTGCTCTTTTAATTATCCTGATTATCAATAAACGCATCAGTATTAAACCGTATTTGAATAATCCTTTAGTCCTCTTAATTCTATTACAATTACTGCTTATTTCATTCAATATTTTTATTTCAAAAGAACCCATATTATCGTTTAAATATCTTTTGGCAAAAATTTGGTTTTTAGGTGGCTTTATCTTTCTTCCCCTGATTTTTTTAAGAGAAGAAAAAGAGTATAAAAAAGCCTTCTGGGCTTTTTTCATTCCACTCATGCTTACGGTATTTTATACCATCATAAACCATGCATTAACGGGCTTTAGTTTTGAAGAGGTGAACCCATCGGCTCGTCCATTTTATGCAAACCATGTGATATATGCATGCACATTAGGACTTGCGCTTCCATTTGCTGTTGCAGCCTTGGGGTGGTATAGAAACAACCCTTTGGTTTTTACTTGCCTGCTTATCTTAATCTTAGTTTTACTATTTGCAATCATTACCTCTTATACAAGAACTACATGGTTGAGTATATTAGCGGGGTTGGCAAGCATCATCGTTTTTAAATCTAAATTCTTAAAACTTTCTTTTGTTATTGCTTCAATTGGTATTATCGTCTTCTGTTACCAACTGGTAGACCAAAATAACTACATGAAATACGCCCCCAATTATGCCAATACTGTATTTAACAGAGAAGACTTTAGCAAACATATGGAAGCAACAGTAGCGCTAAGTGACGTTTCAGGTATGGAACGAGTGTACAGATGGGTGGCTGCGGTTAATCTAATTAAGCATAATTTTTGGTTTGGTACTGGCAATAACACCTTTTATCCTACATACAAAGAATACGCAAACCCAGCATTTGTTACCTATCTGAGCGATAACCCTGAGCGTTCGAGTACCCATAATTATTTCTTATTAATATTTTGCGACCAAGGAGTTTTCGGGTTTTTACTATTTATTTCATTATACATTTGGGCGATGCTCAGAGCTAAATATATTTACAGCATAAGCAATTCAACCCATATTAAAAATTTAATGCTCACCTGCTTTGTTACCTTGGTTATTTTCCTCGTGCATTTAGTTCTTGGAGATATGGTAGAAGTCGATAAAAATGGGGGCATATTCCTTATCGTATTAGCCATACTTATTGGAACCGAATACCAGGTAAAACAGGAAAATCAATTAGATTTTTGATCAAAGGCATCTCTCAAACCTGAAGAAAAAATATTAAAAGCATACACCACTACCATGATAGCGAGTCCAGGAATGAGCGCTAAATATGCTGCATCCATAATAATATAACCATAATGCTCTTTTACCATTCCGCCCCAGGTTGGCATCGGTGGTTGCGCGCCAAATCCTAAAAAACTTAAACCTGCTTCTAATAAAATTGCCGATGCGAAGTTTGCTGCCGCCATCACAAACAATGGGCCTATAATATTGGGTAAAATATGTCTAAATATAATTCTGAATTCGTGATATCCTAATGCTTTCGCTGCTTCTACATATTCAATGTTTTTGATACTTAGTATCTGTCCTCTTACTAATCGTGCAACTTCTACCCACATACTTAAACCAATGGCAATAAACACTTGCCAAAAACCTTTCCCTAAGGCAAATGATATTGCAATTACTAATAACAAGGATGGTAGCGACCAAATAACATTAATTAACCAACTTATTATTGCATCAATTTTACCACCATAATACCCAGCTGTTGCACCTAAAAAAACACCTAGCAACATCGATATAATAACTGAAACAATCCCTACTGACAATGAAACCCTAGAACCCAATATCATTCTACTTAAAACATCTCTACCATACCGATCTGTGCCTAACCAATATTTCCTAGTGATTAGTTCTTTGTGGTTTGTAACGTTGTTTGTATCAATGATTGGGATATAAGTATATTCTGACTCTTCGCCATACATCCAATACTCCAAAATCGATGGTTTTTCTACCATGTTTGATTTTTTTATTACACTAAACTGTACTTCGGAACCAGGAGGTAGGGTACTTATTTCTAAATGCATTTCATTAGCATTAGGACTATCATCAGGCATAATAAAATAACTCAAAACAGAAATAAGCAAGGTAAATAAGATAAGACCCGCACCAAACATGGCTAATTTATTTTTCCATAATTTTCGGTACACTCTTTTTAAAGGGCTGTCTATTGAGGTCATCTTACTGCTCGTCCTTTCCAAATATACGTCGAACTAAAGTTCCCTACAATACCAACAAACACAATATAGGGCGTATAAAGAAATTCTACCAATAACAGATATGGAAGCAATTTTTTATTACTAAAAAATCGAAGAGTTTGAAAAATTAAAAATCCATCGAATAAAAATTTTAATACTGCTGCAACAGATAAAAAAACAAAAAACTCTTTGAAAAAAAATGCTAACGGTAGCGCTACCAATAAACAGACATTTAACATAAATACAGAAGCTAACATCAAGCTGGTCCTGTAATCAAAAAAGATAGTACTTTTTGAAGCCCAACGTTTACGTTGTTGTATAAAACCTCTCCAATCCGATTTGGCGAAGGTTTTCACAATAGCTTCATCACTTTTCAAAAAACCAACAAGGCTAGGATCTTTTTTAAACACCTTATGTAGTAGCATTTCGTCATCACCACTGGCTACATTATCAATCCCATCATATCCTTTTATTTCATGAAATAGTTCTCTTTTGTATGCCATATTTGCTCCATTGCAAGTATTGGGCATGCCATTTTTTATACACGCTGCCGCAGCTGCAATTAAAAACTGAAACTCTACCGTCTGCACTTTTTCAAACCAATTTTGTTGAAGATGATAACTCACAGGTGCGGTTATTAATTGTTTATCTTCTCTAATATAATACTCAACTATTTTCATCAACCAATGAGGTCCCACTCTACAGTCACCATCGGTAGTAACAATTAGCTCAGCGCTCGAATGTTGAACACCTAAAGTTATTGCTCTTTTTTTATATGCATTAATTTTTTCATTTACTTGCAAGTCGAGCACTTTAACATTACTATAATTAAGCTCTTTAATTACCTTCAGGGTGTCATCAGTAGAATCGTCGTTAATTACTAATACTTCTATGTAATCTTCTGGATAGGTTTGCGATTGTATATCGGTAAGTAATTTACCTATGTGCTCTTCCTCGTTACGAACTGGTATTATTATGCTGATGGTAGGGTATTTATTAAGCTTATCTTTCGATTGAAAGGAAGGAGTTCTTAACCAACCTACAATAAAATAGCCTACATAAAAAAGATAACTTATGAGTGAAAAACAAAAAATGACCAAAAGCATATTCATTCCGTTGAAGGCTTAATTTCTATGGCAAGATAAGATTTTATCTCTCAATCTTGTATCTTTACAAATAGATCCAAAGAACAAATTTTTGAAAGAGCAAATCATTTTAGGTGTCGATCCTGGGACTTCTGTTACAGGCTATGGCTTAGTTAAAGTAATAGGGAAAAGTATTGAATTGATTGAATTAGGAGTTATCAAAACAGGCAAGTCAGATGATCATCCTCTTAAACTCAAGAAAATATTTGAAGGCATTCTAGGAATCATTGAAAAGCATCACCCCGATTCGATGGCCATTGAAAGTCCGTTCTTTGGTAAAAACGTACAATCAATGTTAAAATTAGGTCGAGCTCAAGGCGTTGCCATGGCAGCTGCCATGTATCGAAACATCCCATTGTGTGAATACTCGCCAAAAAAAATAAAACAATCGATTACAGGCAATGGCAATGCTTCAAAAGAGCAAGTCTCATCGATGTTGCAAGCTTTATTGAAATTCTCCGGACATCCGGAATTTTTAGATGCTACAGACGGATTAGCAGCTGCTGTTTGTCATTACTTACAGAACGATATTTTACAGTCAACACCTAGAACAAAAAAACCTGTGAAGAAACACACAGGTTGGGAAAGTTTTTTATCTGAAAATCCAGATAAAATACTCAAGAAGAAATAGCATCTGCTATCTTTTTTGCGAGCACCTTAAATTCGTCCTCAACTAATTCTACGCGTTCTTTCGTAAACGACATATCATCAATCGTATTCATTGGAATAAGGTGAACATGTGCATGAGGCACCTCTAAACCTACTACAGAAATACCAATTTTTTTGCATTCTATCACTTTTTTCAATCCAGTGGCTACGATTTTGGAGAACAAAAAGAGTTTGGCATATTCTTCATTGTCTAAATCGAAAATATAGTCAACTTCATTTTTAGGAATACACAATACATGTCCTTTTACAACCGGACGAACATCCAAAAAAGCTAAAAAATCTTCCGTTTCTGCTACTTTATAGCAAGGAATTTCACCTGCAATAATTTTAGAAAAGATGGTACTCATTATCTAGATATTTCGATGATTTCAAATTCCATCGTGCCATTCGGTACGGTAATCTGCGCTTTATCGCCAACAGATTTTCCCAATAAGCCTTGAGCTATAGGCGATTTAATAGAAATTTTGCCCGACTTTAAATCAGCTTCTTTCTCAGCAACTAATTGGTAAGTCATTTCAGCTCCATTTTTCACATTTTTAATCTTTACTTTTGATAGAGCTAATACTTTACTGTTATCGATTTTCGATTCATCAATTACGCGTGCATTCCCTAAAACTTGCTCTAGTTTTGCAATTTTTAATTCAAGCAACCCTTGCGCTTCCTTTGCTGCATCGTACTCTGCATTCTCCGACAAATCACCTTTATCTCTTGCTTCGGCAATTTGTTTTGAAATACTAGCTCTTCCTACAGTTTTCAACTGTGCTAACTCTTCCTTTAGTTTGTCTAATCCTTCCTGAGTGAAATAAGTTACTTCAGTCATATCCTTCTATTAATTTGTTTTCAATGAAATATAAAATAAAAGAAGACTGTATTTGCATACAGCCTTCTTTCTAAATAAAAATAATAAATATTATAAAGTAATACGAGCTCCAATTACATGCGTACCATCAAACACGTAGGTTGGAGAGTACGAGTAGTCGATGCCAAACGTAGCACCTTTATCGTTTATAGGCAATTCAAATGTTGCACCCATCGATAAACCTGTGTATACTGTTGGCGACAGATCTCTATTCGTGATATCAGACTGAGCGTTATAGCCAGCCCTTAACATCAAATACTTTTTGTAACCGTATTCAGCACCAAAACCAATTTGGTCGTTAGAGAATGCGTTAGAAGTAAAGTTTCCTAAAACTGTTATCCTATGATCCTCTGATGGGTATAAGTCATAAGACAAACCAATGTTCAATAATGAAGGCAATTGGTATGCTTGTGACTTTCTGTATCCTTCCACTGCGAATGGTAAGGTCGGGTCATTAAAGGTTGCCATCATACCGTCGCCTTGCATTACTAAGTCTGGTCCGATATTTCTTAAAGCAATCCCTAATTTGAATTGATCCTTGCTACCATTTGAATATTGAATACCCGCATCTAATGAGAATCCATTAGCACGTAAGTCTGCAATAGAATGTTGTATACCGCGAATAGCAAAACCCCCTCGAATGCTATTAGAGAATTCTTTCGCATAAGCAACCGCGAAGTTGATTAATTGAGGTGAGAATTTTCCAACACCGCCATCAGGACGATCAGTAGTAGTTACATCAATATCTCCAAAATTCATTGAAAATATAGATACACCTAAAATTCCATCGTCAGATACTCTTTGGCTCATACCAAAGGCATTAATATTTACATCAGACCCTTTTAGCCATTGGCTACGAG
>JACCDK010377994.1_pt1 | contig 15948 bp, 8 predicted proteins | sample 7445871 | NCBI WGS metagenome assembly JACCDK01 (sample SAMN15323436, study PRJNA562643) | freshwater metagenome | isolation source: river surface water | place: USA:Blue River Watershed | collected 2017-08-15 | reverse complement strand
GCAAATGCATTGAATGAATTTGCGATAGATAAAATCTACAAATTAAAGAATAGGCCTTCTTCTAATCCCTTAATTGTCCATACACACTCTTTAGAAGAGGTCACAAAATATGTGACACATATTCCCCCTGCTGCCTTTAAACTTGCCAAGGCTTTTTGGCCTGGTCCACTCACTTTATTATTACCTAAAAACAAGCTCATTTCTCATGCTGTAACGGCAGGGAGTCATTTAGTTGCTATAAGAATACCACAGCATCCCTTGGCATTAAATCTATTACGCAATATTGATTTTCCATTGGTTGCACCTAGTGCAAATCCTTATACTAGAATTAGTCCAACTTCTGCTCAAATGGTGGAGGCTTATTTTGGAGAGGACTTACCATGTATTTTAGATGGAGGGCATTGTGAAAAAGGGATTGAATCAACTATTGTTGGCTTTGATGGTAATATGACTATTGTATATAGACAAGGTGCAATTAGTATAGATGCAATTGAATTCATTGTTGGTAAAGCAAAAGTGCTAGCGACAGTAAGAGAAAGAGTGACTACACCTGGCATGGCCCCGATGCACTATGCACCAAGAACCAAATTCCTGATTGTAGAAGATGTATTAGAGTTTATCTATGATAATCCATTTAGTAAAATTGGGTTTTTAGGAATGGGCGAAAAAAAAATAGAACATCCAAATCTTGAATTTATTTCGTTGTCAACCACAAGTGATTTAGAAGAGGCAAGTATGAACTTATATCAATCCATGTATACTATGGATACCATGAATTTAGATTATATCATTATTAAAAAATTTCATGAAATAGGAATAGGTAATTCTTTAAACGATCGAATTAAAAGAGCTTCATTCGAGCCTGAGTTGCAGATATTTTAATTAAAAAAAGGCCGAGTATTGACTCGGCCTTTTTTTAATTAAATGAAATAGGATATTCATGATCTAATAGTGTTAGTCAATTAAATGGCATCGATTGCATTGTTAATCTCTAATTTCGCGTTCAAAAAAATTAATTTTGTTCTAACCATCTAAAAAATACAAGGTTAATATTCATTGACAGGGTGGTTTATGAAATAGTCAAATATAGTTTTATAGGAGGTTTTTTAAGCAAGCAATCCTATCGGCCAACACTAGTGTTGGCCGTTTTGTTATCACTTATTCTAGTTTGATCTCAAAAACGTTGATTTTACCTTCAAAATGGTAACGATTGCGTAAATAAATAGAGCCTTATTATATAAAATATAAAGTAATATAAATAGACTTGTAGTCGACATTTTAGCCATTTTGGCTAGGATTGCTAAACAAATTGCTTGCTTTATGAAACAAATTTTCTTAGGTTTTATGTTAACCTTGTGCACAATTGGAATTTATGCGCAAAATGCCACATTAAATGGTAAGGTTACAGACGAGAATGGAACACCGCTTGAAGGTGTTACGGTTAAATTAAAAGGTGCTAATAGTGGCACTCAAACTTCTAATACTGGTAACTACAAAATCAGTATTCCAGGCACAAGTGCTGTGGTTGTATTTAGTTATGTTGGCTACAAAAATGTAGAACGTAAAGTTACAACTGCAACTACCTTGAATGTGCAAATGGAAAAAAACAATGCTACATTAGATGAGTTAGTTGTAATTGGTTACCAATCTGTAAAAAGAAAAGATGTAATGGCTTCAGTGTCTTCAATAAGTGCAAAAGACTTAAGAGATATACCTGCTAACTCAGCAGCTGAAGTTCTAAATGGTCGTTTGGCTGGTGTAACTGCAACTTCTGCAGAAGGTTCTCCAGACGCGAACATTAGAATTAGAGTGAGAGGCGGTATGTCAATTACTGGGGACAACTCTCCATTATATATTTTAGACGGAGTGCAAGTTGAAAATGCTTTAAACTTGTTATCACCTCAAGATATCCAATCTATCGACGTTCTAAAAGATGCTGCCGCGACTGCTATTTATGGTGCTCGAGGTGCAAATGGTGTTGTGGTAATTACTACTAAGTCTGGGAAAAAAGGGAAAATGAAAGTTTCCTATAACTCTTTTGTTGGCGTAAAAAACCTTGCTAAAAAACTAGGTGTTTTAAATCCTTACGATTATACTTTCTATCAATATGAAAGAACAAGAGGTAATGCAACAGATAGTGCCTCTTTTGCAAAAGGTTTTGGAACAAGATTTGACACTTTAAGTGTTTATAAAAATGTGAATGCTGTTGATTGGCAGGATGAGGTATTTGGTAATACTGGATCATTAAGTTCTCATAATGTGAGCGTGACTGGCGGAACGAATTTATTTACTTATGATTTTGGTGGAACTAATTACAAGGATATTGCCGTTGTTAGAAATTCAAGTTTAAATAGAAACATGGGTTATGCAAAATTTCAATTAACGCCAATCAAAAAATTGAAATTAGGTGCCAATGCAAGATATATGGTTCAAGACGTATTTGGTGCTGGTGTATCTGATGATAAAGGATCTTCTTTTAATAGATTGAGAAACGCTGTAAGATACCGTCCTTTCTTATCTGCTACCCAAGATATTGATGACGCTGATCCATTGGCTGACCCATCGGTTGGTAATGGCTTGAACTTGGTTAATCCAATTCAATTAACAGATCAAGAATATAGAAAGAGAACAACTTATTCCAAGAATGCTTCATTTAATTTAAGCTATAATATTGTTAAGAATTTAACATTTACTTCGAATTTTGGTTTTGATGACAATGCGATTGTAGATAGAAAATTCAGTGATTCAGCTACTCCATATTCAGTATTGCAAGGTTCAAGAAAACCAATCATGAGTATCGATTCAATTAATAGAACAACTATTACGAATTCAAATGTGTTGACTTATGCTGTTAATGATTTGAATGGCAAACATGACTTCTCATTCTTGGTTGGACAAGAAACATATGACATGGAGACAAAAACAGTAAACGTATTATCTCGTTTACTTCCTAATGGAATAGCTCCTAACGATGCTTTCTTTTATAGAGTTGCTGGAACTCCTGTAGCAGGATATCCAAAATTAAGCAAGTCAAAATATACCAACATGTCTTTATTTAGCAGAATGAGTTATTCTTACAAGGATAAGTATTTATTTTCTGCTAACGTAAGAGCGGACGGAGCGTCTAAGTTCTCAGAATCTAACAGATGGGGTTATTTCCCTTCTGGTTCATTTGCTTGGAGAATGAAGAAAGAAAAGTTTTTGGAGAATGTGGATGCGATTACTGATATGAAATTAAGATTGGGTTATGGTGAAGTGGGAAATAACAGAATCAATGACTATTTATATTTAAGTACCTATAATAATACGGGATCGTTTTATTATGGCGTAGGAGGACAAACTATCTTTGGTTATTCATCAGCTTCATTGGTGAATCCAAATTTATTGTGGGAGTCTACTGTGAGTAAAAATATTGGTCTTGACCTTACCTTGTTCAAGCGTTTGAATGTAACAGTGGATGTGTATAATAATGCTTCAAATAATTTATTGTTGAATGTTCCTATTGCTTCTACTTATGGCTACTCTACACAACTACAAAACATTGGTAGAACAGCGAATAAAGGTGTGGAGATTGCTTTGAGTGGTATGGTGATGAGCAAATCAGACTTTACTTGGAATGCAAATTTCAATATCTCATTTAATAAAAATACAATTGAAGCTTTGGGTGTAAAACAATCAAGCTTTTTCCCTGCTGCAAGCTGGGGTGTTTCTGGACAACCAACTGACTATATCGCTAAAATTGGCGCACCAGTTGGTGCTATGTACGGCTTAGTGACTGATGGATTTTATACGACAAAAGATTTTGATTATAACTACACAACCGGCGTTTATACTTTAAAGTCTGGTGTAACTACAAATGCAGGTATTATTGGTACTGTAATGCCGGGTTCAGTTAAATTTAAAGATTTAAATGGGGACGGCAAGATTGATATCAACAACGATAGACAAATCATCGGTAACCCAACACCTAAGTTCACAGGAGGTTTAAGTCAACAGTTTACTTACAAGAATTGGGATATGAGTTTATTCATTAACTTCTCTTATGGTAATCAAATTTATAACGCTAATAAAATTGAGTTATCTAATGGCTACACGCCAAACGGTAACTTATTAGACATCATGGCTAATCGTTATAGAACAGTAGATGTAAATGGAAAAACATTGGTTTCTGTAAATGGAACTGGCCAAGTTGTGGGTGCGTTCCCAGTATTTTTAGACATTGCAAATACTGAAGCATCTATCTGGTCTCCGCTAAAGAGTGCTGGCGCGTTCTATCCTCACTCATGGGCAATGGAAGATGGTTCTTTCATTAGAATCAACAATATGACAATTGGACATACAATCACTTCAAGTAAATTGGCAAAATTAAAAATTAGCAAATTGAGATTTTACCTAACAGGAAATAACTTGGCTGTATTTACAAAGTATACAGGATACGATCCTGAGGTAAGTGTTTCTAATAATGGTTTAACACCTGGATTGGATTACTCTGCATATCCAAAAAGCAGATCATTCATTTTTGGGTTAAACGTTTCTTTTTAATTGACAAACTTTAAAACTTTTTATATGTTTAATAAATCATTTCATAAATACATTTTTGTATTACTAATGCCCACAGTCGCATTAATGGGCTGTCAGAAATTTTTAGATCAAAAGCCAATCACTGAATTAGGAACTGACCAAGTTTTTAGTGATGTACCTAGTGCAACAAAAGCAGTTGCTTCTGCTTACAGCCGTCTAGTAGGAGATGCCGGTTATGGTATTCGCGTAAGCTTATATTATCCATTAGATAATGATGAGATGCAAGGACCGACTGGTGCTGGTGATAATGATCGTCGTGATATTGCACGTTACAGTGCTACATCGGGTAACGCACAAATTACCAATCCATTTAATCAAATGTTTACAGGAATAGAGTTTTCAAACAACTGTATTGACAATATTCCAAAAATGGCAATGTATACTACTGGAACTGATAAAGAAAAGAAGCAGTTGCAAAGATTACATGGCGAAGCTTTGACATTAAGAGCTCAATTTTATTTGGAAGCAATTCGTAACTGGGGTGATTTGCCAGCACACTTTACCTCTGCTTCTAATTTAGCGGGCGGCAATCCATTCCCAAAAGCCACTGATAGAGATTCATTATACGATGTATTATTGAATGATTTAAAATTAGCTGCAACTTTAGTACCTTGGAGAAATGACCTCGCTTCAATAGGTGATGCACAGGACGAAAGAATCACCAAAGGAACTGTAAAAGCTTTAAGAGCTAGAATTGCATTATTTAGAGCAGGTTATTCATTGAGAAAAAATGGTAGCATGGCGCAAGGATCAAATCCTGCAGCTTATTATAAAATTGCTTTAGATGAGTGTGCTGAGATCATGGCTTCTGGTCAGCATTCATTAAATCCAAATTATAAAGCATTATGGAAAAATCAAGTTGGCGCAAGGGTGTCATCTGATCCTAATGGTGAATTAATGTTCCAAGCAAGTGCAACAGGCAGAACGGGTGTTGCAGATACGAAGTTGGGCTATTATAATGGTCCTACAGTAGGAACTTTTGGAAATAAAAGTGTCAATGTATTGCCTTCTTATTTCTATGCATTCGATTCAACGGATTTAAGAAGAGATGTAACTTGTGCTCCATATAATGTGGCAACAAATGGCATTACAAAAGTAGGACAAGCTATTACAGCAATAAATGATGGTAAGTACAGAAGAGACTGGATCTCAAATCCATCTGTTGCTGCTACTGATGCGATCCAATATTTTGGATTAAAATGGCAAATCATTCGTTATTCAGATGTTTTATTGATGTTTGCGGAAGCAGAGAATGAATTAAACGGGCCAACAGTTGCTGCTTACAACGCAGTGAATCAAGTAAGAAGAAGAGGATATGGTAAATCAATTTCAGCTTCAGATGCAACTGTTGATTTACCTGCTGGCTTGTCAAAATCTAGTTTCTTTAGCGCAATTGTAAAAGAGCGTTCTTTAGAATTAGGTGGAGAAGGTATTCGTAAATATGATTTAATCAGATGGAATTTATTGGCAAGTACAATTGCTGCAACAAAGAAAACTTTGTTGGATATGTCTAATAGAGTGGGGGCATATGCTAACTTGCCACAGTCTATGTATTATTTCACGACGGCTACCGGAGATGATAAGTCAATTTGGAGTAATTCATTTTATACTCCGGCACCTTCTGCTACACCTTCAGGTACAACAAAAATTGTATGGATGAGTTCGGCAATTAATACTACTGCATTATCAAGATTTGCAACAGGCTTTATCACAGGCAAATCAGAATTGCTACCAATACCGCAACCTGTGTTAGATGCGAATTTTAATATGAAACAGAATCCAGGTTATTAATTTAAAGGTTCAATAAGTTAACAAGGCAGTTTCAACTGCCTTGTTTTATTATATATAATACCATGAAATACAGCATATTTTTATTTTTGTTAAGCCTTTTTTTTATTGCCGATTTGAAGAGTCAAACTATTGCATTCCCCGGCGCCGAAGGTTTTGGTAAATACACAACTGGAGGTAGAGGTGGCAAGGTTGTTAAAGTCACCAACCTGAATGATAGTGGTCCAGGCAGTTTAAGAGAAGCGGTGTCAAAAAAATATCCAAGAGTAATTGTGTTTGAGGTGGATGGTACAATTCATTTAACTTCTAAATTGAATATACAAGGTAATGTAACCATCGCTGGTCAGTCTGCTCCAGGTGATGGTATATGCATTGCAGATCAATCTGTTCAATTAGCTGGAGATAATATCATAATTAGGTATTTACGTTTTAGATTAGGAGATAAATTTCAAAGAGGTGAAATGATCGATGGAAATGGAAGTGACGATGCATTAGGAGGGAATAAAAGAAAGCATATCATTATTGACCATTGTAGCATGAGTTGGAGTAATGACGAAGTGTTTTCAATTTATGCAGGAGACAGTACGACTGTTCAATGGAATTTAATTGCTGAACCCTTAAATTACTCTTACCATTTTGAAAAAGGCGATAAAGACTTAGAAAGACATGGTTATGGAGGTATGTGGGGTGGGAAGCAGCTAAGTGGGCACCACAATTTATTCGCACATTGCATAAGTAGAAATCCTAGATTTAATGGCAACAGATTTGGTGCTGATCAAGAGTTAGTTGATTTTACAAATAACCTGATATACAATTGGGAACATAATAGCGTTTATGGAGGAGAGTTGGGGCATTATAATATTGAGAATAATTTTTATAAGCCTGGACCAAATACGCGCGTAACTGTCAATAAAAGAATTGTGAATCCATCGAGAGATGAGACAAATGGGTTGGGAATTTTTTATGTGTCTGGTAATTGGGTGGAAGGGAACGAAGCAGTTTCAAAAAACAATAGACTTGGTATAGATTTTGATCAAAAGATTACTGATCAAGAAAAAAAAGTATCAATAGCATCAGTGCCATTTGATGTGGTTAAAATTCCTATGGAATCAGCAAAACAAGCATATAGTGCAATTTTGAATAAAGTTGGGGCGTCCTATAAAAGAGATACATTAGATCAAAGGCTGATTCAGGATGTAATTTTAGGAAAAGGTAGGATCATAGATGTTCAGGGGGGCTTTCAACATGGTACTCCTTTTGAACAAACCATTCAAGCTTGGCCAACTTTAAAACCTGGCACTATTTTACTTGATTCCGACCAGGATGGTATGCCAGATGCATGGGAGCAGTCTAAAGGATTAAATCCGACAATTTCAAATGCTGCAGCATTTGATTTATCAAAAGAATATACCAATATTGAAGTATATTTAAATTCGCTTTTACCCCAATAAGATTGTATGAAAAAAATTGTTCTATTTGCAATTCCTTTTTTATTGACATCATTTGTCGCACCTTCCAAAAAAAGAAAAATCTGGCTATGTGGTGATAGTACCATTGCGATTAAACAACCTAACACCTATCCGGAAACAGGATGGGGTATGCCTTTTGTTTATTTTTGGGATAGTACCATAGAAGTGAATAATCTAGCAAAAAATGGAAGAAGTACAAAAACTTTCATCAATGAAGGATTGTGGCAACAAGTAATTGATGGAGCAAGTGAAGGGGATTATGTCTTTATTCAGTTTGGACACAATGACGAAGCAAAAGAAAAAGTTGAAAGGTATACGAATCCTGAGGAATTTAAAGTCAATCTAACCAAATTTATCAAAGAAGTGCGCACATTAAAAGCGACACCAATTTTACTAACTCCGGTTTCTAGACGTAAATTTGATGAAGCTGGTACAGCACAAGAAACGCATAAGGTATATAGTCAATTAGTTAAAGAAGTGGCAGAGAAGGAAGCTGTTTTATTCATTGATTTAGATACAAAAAGTCGAGCCTTATATCAAGCCTTTGGAAAAGAGCAATCCACTTTATTGTTCTTACAATTAAAAGCTGGAGAACATCCAAATTACCCAGAAGGAAAAATTGACAATACACATTTTACCGAATTAGGTGCAAGATTGATTGCACAACTAGTGTTAAAAGAAGTAGTGGCATTAAATACGGAATTGAATAACCATATTTTTGTTCCAAAAAAGAAGTAATGAGAAAGACAACAATTTTTTTAGTTACTTTAATAGGCTTTATCCAATTTGGTTTTGCTCAAAAAAAGGTATCCAATTATAATTATATAGTAAGTAAAGACGAATCATCTAAATACCATAGTATTCAGGAGGTCTTAAATCTTATCCCATCTGGTAATGTAAAACCAGTAAGTATTTTTGTAAAGCAGGGTGTTTATAAAGAAGTGATCACTGTCGATGCGAGTAAATCTAATATTTTATTAGTTGGCGAAAACGAAGACAATACCATTATACAATTTGACAATCATGCAGGCGTACGTTTGCCAAATGGAGACACGCTTAATACATGGACTTGTGCTGCTGCATTTATTTATGGCAATGACTTTCAAGCACAACATATTAGTTTTAGCAATCAAGCAGGCTTTAACGCAGGACAAGCGGTTGCATTAAGAGTAGAGGGTAATCGTGCTTCATTTTTTAATTGTAAAATGTTAGGCTTTCAGGATGTATTATTTTTAAGTGGTAATGGGGTAAAGCATTATTTTGAAAATTGTTATATTGAGGGTACGACTGATTTTATATTTGGCGCAGCAACTGCCTTATTTCAGCGTTGTAAAATTCATAGTAAAAAAAATTCGCACGTTACAGCTGCCTCAACCAATTCAATTATTCCATTTGGTTTTGTTTTTAAAAATTGCGTTTTGACAGGAGATTCGGTTTTAAATAAAGTCTCTTTAGGAAGACCATGGAGTCCAACAGCGAGTGTAACCTATATGAATTGTTGGTTAGGCAAACATATTGTGGAAGAAGGTTGGAATAATTGGAAGAATCCTGCCAATGAGGCTACGGCAAGGTATAGCGAGTATAAAAGCACAGGCCCTGGCGCGAACGATACAAAACGTGTAAATTGGTCAAGACAGCTTACAGATGAACAAGCTGCTATTTTAACTACTGAAAAAATACTTGGCGCATGGCTACCATCAAAAAGAACATTTTAAAAATTACTATTTCTTTGGTTGTGCTTATTGCTGCTGCGAAAGCAACAATTGCGCAAACATATACAAATCCAATTATCCACGAAGACTATAGTGATCCGGATGCAATTCGTGTTGGGGACTATTATTATATGACTGCCTCAAGTTTTAATTCAGTTCCTGGCTTGCCAATATTGCGTTCTGATGATTTGGTACACTGGCAATTAATAGGCTATGCATTAAAAAATAATATACCCATAGATTATTATAAAAAAGTGCAACATGGCGCAGGTGTTTGGGCGCCAAGTATTCGATATCATAATGGAGAATTTTATATTTATTATCCAGATCCTGATTTTGGTATTTATGTAGTAAAGACTAAAAATATACAAGGAGATTGGTCCGAGCCCAAATTGGTTTTAGGTGGTAAGGGTTTGATTGACCCATGTCCATTATGGGACGACAAAGGCAAAGTATATTTAGTACATGCATATGCAGGAAGCAGAGCAGGTATTAAGTCGGTCTTGGCAATGAAAGAGTTAAATGTTGCTGGAACGGAATTAGTTAATGATGGACAACTTATTTATGATGGTCATGGGATTGATCCAACAGTTGAAGGCCCTAAATTATACCAACGAAATGGTTGGTATTATGTTTTTGCTCCCGCTGGTGGTGTGTCAACGGGATGGCAAATCGTATTGCGGTCAAAAAATATTTATGGCCCTTATGAAAGAAAAGTTGTTTTGGAGCAAGGGGCATCCAAAATTAATGGTCCACATCAGGGTGCATGGTTACAAACAAATACAGGGCAAGATTGGTTCATCCATTTTCAAGACAAAGAAGCATATGGCAGAATAACTCATTTGCAACCTATGTTTTGGAAAAATGATTGGCCAGTGATTGGCGTCGATAAAGATGGAAATGGCATTGGCGAACCTGTAATGACTTATTCAATGCCAATTGTGAAAGTGAATCCTAAAAAAAATGGTCAAAATGAAGCCTCGTCATTTCAGTGGCAAGCAAATCCATCTGCCAACTGGCGTTTAAAGTTTCAGAATCAATACAGGCATTATGCAGTTTTAATGAATGATAGTGCTTCAAATTTGTGGAACTTTCCGGCTATGTATTTGCAAAAAATGCCGGGAGAAGTATTTACAACCACTACGAAAATAAATTTCACAAGTTTACAAAAAGGAGAAAGAGCTGGATTTATTTTGATGGGCAAATCATATGCGGGAGTAGAATTAGAGCATACGGAAAAAGGACTAACACTAAATTATATTGAATGTAAGGACGCTGATAAAAAACGACCAGAAGTTAAAATGAATTTACTTGAAAATGCACCTACTGCAATTTTCATTCGAATGAAGGTAGATACAGGGGCAGTTGCAAATTTTAGTTATAGCTTAGATGGTTTAAATTATCAATCAGTAAACGCCAAGTTTAATGCGGTGCCAGGTGTTTGGGTAGGAGCTAAGATTGGTTTTTATTGCACAGCCAATCGTATAACCAATGATGCTGGTTATTTAGAAATTCAATCTTTTAATACGAAACAATAAATAAACCTATACAATCCAATAAATTCATGAAATACTTTTTATCTATCCTTCTTAGCTTCGCTATTTTTTATTCCCCGTTAACGTTACTTGCACAGTCAAAGCAAGAAACAGCGGTTAGATTGGCAGTAGAAAAACTAACCGCTGCAATGATATCTGGAGAGCGTGTAGCATTAGAAACAATTGCATCAACTAATTTAAGTTATGGACATTCTGGGGGGCATGTGGAAGGAAGCGTAGAATTTGTTGAGAAAATAGCAACTGGAAAATCTGATTTTGTTTCAATTGACATCACTGAACAAACAATTAATGTAACCGGGAAAACAGCAATCGTTAGACATCTCTTAACTGCTGTCACGAATGATAATGGCAAGCCAGGTAATGTAAAATTAAAAGTGCTACTGGTCTTTTCTAAAGAACAAGGGGCATGGAGATTGCTAGCGAGACAAGCAGTAAAAGCTTAATTATTTTTTACTAGAAGAGGCTCTTTGATGCAGAATAGCTGGCATATTGATATTTTCAAATTGCTTAACTGCATTCTTATTTTCGATGTTCTTTATTAATAGTTCTGCTGCAACTCTACCCATTTCATAAGCTGGTTGCATCACAATGGATAAAGAAGGTACAAGTAAATCAGTCAGCACTAGATTACTAAAACCTACAAGCGCTACTTCTTTAGGAATAGCAATTTTCGAATGTTGACAAAAACGGACAATATTAGTGGTGATTTTATCTGAACAAGCTAAAATAGCATCAGGCTTCTTTTTGTTTTTCATCAATTTTTTCATCGCTAGTTCTACTTCTTCATAAATCAAGCCACCATGTGCACAGAACTGTATTAATTGCTCGTCTATTTTAATTTTATGATCTTTTAGTGCCGATTTGTAACCATCTAATCTTTCTTGGCTGATAGATAAAAAAGGAGCATTAGAAATGCAGGCAATTTGCTTATATCCATTTTTAATAAAATGAACAGTTGCTTCGTAAGAAGCTTTAAAATTATCCGTCTTTACTTTATGTATTTTATCAAAATTGACAATTCTATCAAAGGAGACCATATGCATCCCCCTGTCGTATAATCCTTGAATGTGACTAAAGTCTTCTGTCTCAGAGGAAACAGATAAAATTATCCCATCTACACTCCTTGAGGCTAAATAATCTAGAGAAGAGGTTTCACGTGAAACATTTTCCTTGCTTTGAGCAATAATGACATTGTAGCCTTTTTCTTGGGCAACTGATTCAATCCCGTCAATTGCTTGCGAAAAGAAACTATTTGCAATTTCGCTCACCAATACCCCAATCGACCTGCTTCGCTTCTCTTTTAGACTTAAAGCAATAGGATTAGGCCTATAATTATGCTCTTTGGCATACTTAAGCACCCTTTCCTTGGTTTCTGGGCTAATTTGATAGCTATCTCTTATCGCTCTACTTACAGTAGAATTCGAAAGTCCCAAAGCTTTGGCTATATCTTTGATTGTGATGGCCTCGAATTTCATTATAGGTTAGAATTGAACCATGAAGTTAGTCATTTTTGACAAAATATAGCCGGTATCGTTTGCGTAAATTGGCTAGTAGAATTGCCTGTTTTATGTCCTAAAATGGGCTTATTTCTTTAAATTTATTCCTCTATGAAACGATTGTTAATTGCTTGTGTAGCAAGTATTTCTTGCTTGTCTGGGATGTCTCAAGTACAACCCAATTTTAAGGTATTGCCAACCTTATTTAGAAAAGATACTATCTCAATTCAAAAATTGGGTGCAGTAGCCAATGGACAGTTTTTAAACACAGAAGCAATCAATGCTTCTATTCGTTTGATGCACCAAAAAGGAGGTGGAGTCGTATTGATACCGAAAGGACAATGGTTAACTGGTCCAATTGTTTTAAAGTCAAATGTAAATTTGCATTTAGATAAAGGAGCATTGCTCGTATTTAGTGCAGACTTTTCATTATATCCTTTAGTTGTTTCTTCCTTTGAAGGAGTGGATGCGGCAAGATGCCAATCTCCAATTTCTGCAGAAAATCAAACCAATATTGCCATAACAGGTTTAGGTATTATCAACGGTAATGGCATTTATTGGAGACCACTTAAGAAAGAAAAATTATCCGAAGCAGAATGGAAAAGACATTTACAAACCTATGGTGGCGCGTTAACGGACGATAAAAAAACTTGGTATCCCTCAAAAGCTGCAGCTGATGCTTCTAAGTCAAAAGATATTGGCAAGTTGGTTAACGGGAAAAAATTACAAGACTTTGAAAATATAAAAGACTTTCTACGTCCTAACATGTTAAGAATTAATGGTTGTAGCAAAGTGTTGATAGAGGGTGTGACTTTTGAGAATTCACCAGCATGGACAACACATTTCTTAATGAGTAAGGATATTACCGTAAAAGGAATGCGTGTTAAAAACCCATGGTGGGGCGCAAATACAGATGCTATTGACTTAGAGAGTTGTAGTAATGTACTATTAGAAGATTGTGTATTTGATACTGGTGATGATGGTATCACAATAAAAAGTGGCAGAGACGAAGATGGACGCAGAAGAGGTATGCCAACTCAAAATGTAATCGTAAAAAACTGTACCGTTTATCATGCACATGGTGGATTTGTAATTGGAAGCGAAATGAGTGGCGGCGCAAAAAATATTCATATTTATGATTGTACATTTATTGGTACAGATATTGGATTGAGATTCAAAACAGTAAGAGGTAGAGGCGGTCTTGTAGAAAACATTTACGCGCACAATGTCAATATGAAGGATATTGTTGGAGAAGCGATCTTGTTTGACATGTATTATGCAGCAGTAGATCCTATAAAAATAAACAATGAAGATGGTGTTAAAGTGGTAGTTGAAAAATTCCCCGTAACAGAAGCAACACCACAGTTTAAAAATTTCTATTTCGATAATATCGTTGTAGACGGCGCAAATAAAGCTGTATTTGTTAGGGGGCTTCCTGAAATGCATATTAGAAATGTTAACTTAGATAAATTATATATCAAGTCAAAACAAGGCATACAGATAGAAGAGGCGACTGGTGTATCAATTAAAAATTCAACCATTTTTACAACAGATAAAGGTCCAATCTTAAATACATCTAACGCAAATGAATTAGAGATTGATACCATTGCATTGAAGAAGATCAATGCTGGTCGTATAAGTTTAGCAGAAAAATTTGCTGCAACAGCAATGCATATTTGGCCTGACTCATTTTCTGTAAAGCCAGGTGGGAAAGCAAGATGGAGTTATGACCAGGGCGTGATATTACGTGGCATAGAATCATTATGGAATGCAACCGGTGATGCGCAATATTTTAATTACATGCAACATGCAATGGATTATTATGTAAAAGACGATGGGTCTATTCATGATTATAAGCCAGATGATTTTAATATTGATCATTTAAACAATGGAAAAATTTTATTGACATTATATCAGGTGACTGGCAAAGAGAAGTATAAAAAGGCACTAGATCAATTACACAATCAATTATTAAACCACCCAAGAAATACCTTAGGTGGTTTTTGGCATAAAAAAATCTACCCTAATCAAATGTGGTTAGATGGTTTATATATGGGTGCTGCATTTTATGCACAATGGGCAGCTGTATTTCATGACACAGTAGCTTACAATGACATAACAAGACAATTTGTTTTAGTAGAACAATATACTAGAGACCCAAAGACAGGTTTATTGTATCATGCATGGGATGAAAGTAAACAACAAAAATGGGCTGATCCAGTTTCAGGAAAATCTCCGCATATATGGGCAAGAGCTATGGGTTGGTATGGTGTGGCTTTAGTGGATGCATTGGATTATTATCCAGCGAATCATCCTGGTAGAGATTCTTTGATTCAAATATTGCAAAGATGGTCCACAGCAATTCTTAAGGTTCAGGATCCAAAGGATGGTGTTTGGTTTGACATTTTAGATGTGCCAAATGACCCTAGAAATTATAAAGAAGCATCTGCTTCAAGTATGTTTACCTTAACACTTTTGAAGGCGATTCGTAAAGGGTATATTTCTGCTGATTATTTTGATCAAGCAAAAAAAGCTTATGCGGGTTTGCTAACAAATTTCATTGTGAATGATGCGGGACAATTCAATTTGAAAGGAACTGTAAGTGTATCTGGATTAGGTGGCAATCCATATAGAGATGGAAGTTTGAATTATTATTTTAAAGAGCCAGTTGTAGTGAACGATCCAAAAGGGATGGGAGCTTTTTTACAAGCGACAGTAGAGGCGGAATTTAATCATGAAAAAATAAAGCGATCGGTGGATGTCAAGCATCCGGTTGTTTTATTAGATGCATTTTACAATAATGAAATAAAAAAAGACGCATTTGGCCGTGATACAAGATGGCACTATGCATGGGAAGATATTTCAAATGGTGGTTTTGGCATGTTGGGAAGACAATTTGAAAGTAAAGGGGCACAATTAAAAACACTTTTAACAGCACCTACTGCCTCATCGCTAAGTAAAGCGGCAGTTTATTTAATTGTAGACCCAGATAATTTAAAAGACAATCCATCTCCTAATTATATGAATGCAACAGATGCATTGGTAATTAGTAATTGGGTAAAGGAAGGAGGTGTGCTTATGCTTTTTGCAAATGATTCTGCAAACTGTGATTTAGTGCATCTAAATATATTATCCGAAAAATTTGGGATGCACTTTACAAATGAATCAATCAATATGGTCAAAGGGAATGCTTTTGAAATGGGTTCGGCACTACCAGTACAAGGTAATGCGGTCCTAAAAGAGGGCACAAAAATATATGTTAAGGAAGTGAGTGCAATGCAGTTGAGTTTAAATGCAGCTTCAATTGCTAAAGTAAACGAAAAGGTTGTTGCAGCAATTGCAAATT
>JACCDK011178160.1_pt1 | contig 15950 bp, 16 predicted proteins | sample 7445871 | NCBI WGS metagenome assembly JACCDK01 (sample SAMN15323436, study PRJNA562643) | freshwater metagenome | isolation source: river surface water | place: USA:Blue River Watershed | collected 2017-08-15 | reverse complement strand
GGGCAGAGAATCGCAAACCACCAGGCCCAACGGTGAATCGACTCCATCGTTGCGTTAAAGCCCATGGTCCAACGCCAGAACAAGGCCGCGCGCTCAGAGGCGGTACCGCGGTCGGTGATTTGCTCAATCTCACGTTCACCGCCGAAGCGTGTGACCGCCAAAATGGTGGCGCCGTGCATGGCAAACAGCAAGGCTGAGCCATACAAGAAAACAATCGACAACGCATGAAATGGGTTGTAGAACAGATTGCCGTATCGCAAGGAGAAGGCGGCTGTCCAATCCAAATGCGGGAAGATGCCATAGGGCACAGCTTCACCCCAAGAGCCCATCAGAATCGGGCGAAACAAACCAAGCACCAAAAACAACCAAATGGCAGCAGCAAATGCCCACGCGATGTGCGTGCCCATGCCCAGCTCAACCGCACGGCGGTAGGTGCGTGCCCACCACAGCATCACCGATGCCGTCAAAAACAAACCCACAATCAAAAACCATCCGCCTTGATTCAGCGGCGGAATGCTCAATCCGTAACTCGGGGGTGGGGGTTCGAGTGAGAGCCAAAACAGCTGACGCACAAACTGGATTGGGTCATAGTTCACCGAAGCCAACATGTTCATGCCGATCAAGGTAAATGCGATCAACCCGCAAAAGAGGGATGCCAGGCCAAGCCCCCCTAAGTAAATGGGGCCCAACTGTGCGTTGCCCACTTTACCGATCCAATAGTTCAGCATGGGTTGCCCCGTGCGTGGACTGTTGCCATGCCCCAGTGCGACGCCTGAGTGCACGGGTCCCACGGCCTGGACCGTGGTGAACAGATTTTGATAGTCGGCCATTTGCTCTCTCCTCAATTCTTTGTCTTTGGTCTTTGCTGTCTATGGGCCTCAGACAGGCCACTTAGACCAAATAGGCATGTTCAGCCACCAGCTCCACCACTCGGGCCAACCCCGACTCCAGAACGGACCGCTGAGCACAATGCACAAGGCACTGAACAGCACCGCGGCCAATGCCAAAAACAGACCCAGGCGGTGAATGCCCAAGGTGCCGATCGAATAGCCAATGACATCGCGGAAGAAGGTGTCTTCGTGCTCCGGTGTCTTGACCACATGGCCAGGCGCAGGATTGGTCGACGACAAAATCAAACCACCGTGCAAGGACAAAGCGAACACGCTGGCAAAAAAGAAACTCACGGCAATCATGTGTGCCGGGTTGTAGTGAAAGTGCAAATACTGGTAACCCACGTTGGAAACCCAGTCGAGGTGGCTATAGATGCCATACGGGAATCCATGACCCCAAGCACCCATCAACACGGGGCGTACCACCACCAACGTCACATAGGCTGAGATCGCCACGCCAAATGCGACAGGCACATGAAAGCCCATGCCCAACTTGCGGCAGATTTCCACCTCACGCATCATCCAAGACACAAATGCGCCAATCGCGCAGACCGTGATGAGCTGCCAGAGCCCGCCCTCCATCAGAGGTGCAAAGCGCAATCCGTAGGACAAATCTGGCGGCGCAATGCTGATCTGCCAGATGTTCCAAGTCGGTCCCTGCGAAGCGCCCCATAAGATGAGCGCGGTTCCCAAGAACGCAAAAAATAAGGTTGTGACGCCGAAAAATCCGACGTAAAAAGGGCCCACCCAGAAGTCGAACAAATCGCCACCCAGCAAGGTGCCACCGCGAACACGGTATTTCTTTTCAAAACTTAGCATGGCCATGGCTTGGTCCTCCTGCTTCTATGGATGAATAGATGCCGCCCCGAACGGGGTTCAAAGGCAGCATCTAAATGACAGTCCTGAATCAGGACTTGGGTACCGCGAGCGAAGCCACCGCAGTTGGCAGCGGCGAGTTTTGCGCCGATGCTGCTACAGGTTTTTTCGCTCCGTCGAGCCAATTGAATTTGTTGGTGCTGAGCAAGATGAGATGAATCATCGCGGCCAAGCCAAACAAGAAAATGCCCTGCAGCACCATGGCACGCAAAGGGTCGTAAAGTCGCCAAATTCTCCACATGGTGAATCTCCTAAATGATGTGGGACATGAAGGTGTACACAGCAGCTTTCACGCCGTCACTCATGCTCTTGGCGTTCTCTGCACCGGGTAACAAATCGCGCCAATGCACGCCGGCTAGCTTGGCCAGCACAACGAACACGAACAGCAATCCGAAACTGATGAGAAAAATCGTCCAATACGCTTGAGATTCATCCGCTCGCGAATGGTCCTCATTGAGATAGGTTGTGTTTTGCATGACAGTGTCTCCGTCAATCTATGGTTGAAAGAACCAGCTCTGAATCAGAACCAAGGACGCCACGCCCAAACGAGGACGTGAGCCAAAACAGCAACTGCTGTAAAGCTCACGGTGCCCTGCATCCAGTAGTGGTGGAACTCCTGGGCTTCCTCATCGGTAAGTCCGGAAATAGATGTCTTTGTGGACATTTTTTTGCTCCTGTTAACAAGACCTTGCGGCCCGGGATGCGCACAGCCCGCGCAGATGGGCATCCGCAGCCAAAGGCCACGACATCTTCAAAGGGCTGCTGACCAAGCCAGCCTCCCCTGTTATTTGCAAATAGAGAGCAGCGGTCATGCCGGCACTCCTAAACCAAGTTCTCGACTGGCCGCGTTCACATGCGCCTCCGTCACTTCGCTTTGGCCTTGGGCTTGCGAGAGTTGTTCGGCTTGATCACGCAAGCGCTTGGCGGCAGAAATTTGAACCAGCACCGGCTGGTTTTGAACCACATCGCGCAGACGTTGTTGCGCCAAGTCTTGCCAGCTGGCGTTGGGCGGGGCCACCCCCCGCGCTTGGGTCGCTTCGACTTTGTCCATCTCCGAGCCCAAGGGAAGAATGTTGAACAGCGCATCAAACAAGGCGTTGCACACCTCTTGCACCACATACGTGGCGCCGCTGTAACCCATGAACGGTGTCCCGGTGTGACGACGAATGATGGCGCCCGGAAAAGAGGCCGGAATGAAGGCTGCACGCATGGGACTGCCACCCGAAATCTCGCTCAGGTACATGCGCTCGTTGTAGCTGCCGAACATGATGAGCGGCGTTTGCGTTTTGACCATCTCACGCACGGTGGCGTTGTCGGTTTTGGTTCCCGCGGTGCGCGACACACTGAAGCGACACGGCAGCCCCATCTCGGTCTCGAGGAAGTTTTTCAAACCACGCGAATAGGTCTCGCCGGCGACCACTGCAAAACTGGCGGTGGCAAAAAAATCTTGTGTCACCGAACGCCACAAGTCCCACAGCGGCTTGAGCGTGGTGTGTTTTTCACGCTCGATGAATGGCTCAGGATCCAAGTTGAGCAACTCACCCAGTTTGCGCAAAAACATGGTCGTGCTGTGCATGCCAATCGGCGCCTGCAAATAGGGACGCTCCAAGGCCTCGCACAACATACGTCCAAATTCTCGGTACATGCAGATGTTCACATCGGCTTCGACCAAGCGCGAGACATCAGCCAAATGACTCCCCAAGGGGAACACCATGTTGACCTCAGCACCGATGCCTTGCACGAGTCGGCGAATTTCCGCCAAGTCGCTGGCACTGTTGAAGGTGCCATAGCTTGGTCCGATGATGTTGACACGCGGCTTTTCGCCAACAGGACGATCCGCAAATGGTTTACGTGCTGGTACTTTGCGCAAGCCGTATTCGCTCCACAGCCAATACATGGCGCGGTTGGCACATTGCCACTGATCTTCGTCAATGGTGCGTGGCAAGAAGCGTGAAATGTTGGTGCCTTCAGGCGTGACACCGCCGCCGATCATCTCTGCAATCGAACCGGTCACCACCACAGCTGGCAGTTCGGGGTCAAGCGTGGCGTGGGCGCGCTTCATGGCGCCTTCAGTGCCTTCACGACCGAGCTGCTCTTCAGCCAAACCGGTCACCACAATCGGCAGTTCGTGGGGTGGCAAGGCGTCGGTGTAGTGCAGCACGGAGGTGACGGGTAAGTTCTCACAGCCCACGGGACCATCGATGACGACTTGCAGACCTTTGATCGCTGTGAACACATACACAGCCCCCCAATAGCCGCCCGCACGGTCGTGGTCCAGTATCAAAGGTGATTTAGGAAGATTAGGTTGACTCATGACCCCATCTCCTCTGCCTTGCGTTTTTTCAGCAGCTTCTCCAACTGTCGACGGGTCTCAGCTTTGAACTCAGGCCGGTCTTTGGGCACTGACTCCCAAACACCTGCTGCATGTCCCGCGCCAACATCCCCAAAGAAACTCTTCATTTGGTCAAAGCGACTTTGATTTCCCATCGCAGCCTGGACCACTTGCACCAAAGAGCCAGCGCCAGCCACACCCATCAGGGGGCGTGCGGAAATTAAATTGGTGAAATACAACGAGGGCACGCTGTTTTGCTTAGCGATCTGCACCACTGGCGTTGTACCGATGGCCAGTTGCGGCCGGTACTCGTACATGGCATGGAGGTCTTGCTCGAGCGAGGCGCGCATTTGCACCTGAACGCCTTTGGCTTGGAGCCAAGCGATGTCGTCTGCGTTCCAGTCGGTGGCAGGACAAGCCGAACCGACGTAGCGCAGGTCGGCACCACACTCGACCAACAAGCGACCCACCAACAACTCGGAACCTTCATAACCACTGAGGGTGATGCGACCCGTGATTGGCTTTTGCATCAGCAGGCCCCGCATTTGGGCCAAAGCTTGATTCCGCGCCACATCGATCTGCGACTGTGCCAGCCCTGCAGACTGACCAATGTTTTGCAACCAATCTTGCGTACCTTCCAACCCCACCGGTGCCGAGCCCACCACAGGCCGACCGGCGGCCTTGAACTCGCGCACGCTGGCGGTGTAGAACGGATGAATGGCTGCAGCCACACTGCAGTCAAGCGCGGCATACAGCTCACGCCATTCACGCGTGGGCACCACGGGTCCTGCAGCCAAGCCCATGGGCTCGAGCATTTGCCCAATGATGACGGGATCCGCAGGGAACATTTCACCCAACAAGGCAACGGTAGGTTTGTCACCCCGCCCTGCTCTCGGCGCAGCCACGGGGCCGCTCATGATTTCTTCCCGCGCGTACTTGAGCATGGCACCTGCCAACACGTCTTTGGCCTCCGCATGGGTCGGCACACCAAAACCAGGCACATCGATGCCAATGACGCGCACACCATTGATCTCTTTGGGCAACAACTGCAAGGGCACGCCACTGGCAGTGGGCACACACAGGTTGATGATGATCACCGTGTCAACCTTGTTGGGGTCGGCCTCTGCATGCACAGCTTCACGAATATCTTCAAACAGCTTGCCTGTCACCAAGGTCTCGGAATTGAAAGGCACATAGCCCACACTGCGACGCGCACCATAGAAATGCGAGGTGAAGGTCAACCCGTAAACACAGCACGCTGAGCCCGACAAAATGGTCGCCGTGCGCTTCATGCGCAAGCCCACTCTCAAGGACCCGAACGCTGGACACATGCTTTGCGGTTGGTCATGCGGCCCCGCGTCAGGTTGACGCGGATAGTCTCGGGCGTATTGATCCAACACCTCCGATTTACCCGCCTCTTTGGCAGCCGCCACCATCGCTTCGGTCCCTGCATGGCAGCCCATGCCATCGCCTTGCAAGCCTGCAGGATTGACCGCTGGGGTGCTTGGATGAATCGGGATGGTGCGTGTCATGGCCTGCTCCTGGACGATGTGTCTGTCGGGTTTAGGCGGCGTCGTAAACGACTTCTAAAGACGGTTTGATGTCTTCGTGTTTGCCCACCATGTCAAACACGGTGGCAGGTTCGAGCACCACATTGCGACCGACCACGTCGGCACTGAACAAGCCGAGCAATTGATCTTGGGTTTGTGGCTTTGGACGCTGAGGTGGCGCTTCGGCCACGTTCTTCGCCAACTCTGCAAACAGAGGGCCCCACTCGCCGTCGGGACGGCCAATGATTTCGTAACTGGCACTCTTGCGACGGATGTCTTCGTTGGCTGGAATAGAAGCCAAGATAGGAATGCCGGCATTCGCAGCAAAGCTCTGCGCTTCGCCCGTGCCATCGTCCTTGTTGATGACCATGCCGGCCACGCCGACGTTGCCACCGAGTTTGCGGAAATATTCCACAGCTGAGCACACGTTGTTAGCCACATACAGTGACTGCAAGTCATTGCTAGCAACGACGATGACCTTTTGACACATGTCGCGGGCAATCGGCAGACCGAAACCACCACAGACCACGTCGCCCAAAAAGTCGAGCAACACATAGTCAAAACCCCAATCATGGAAGCCCAGCTTCTCAAGCGTCTCGAAACCATGAATGATGCCGCGTCCACCGCATCCGCGGCCCACCTCTGGACCGCCCAACTCCATGGCAAAAACGCCATCGCGCTTGAAGCAAACGTCACCAATGCTCACCGCTTGCCCCGATAACTTCAAACGGGAAGAGGTCTCAATGATGGTGGGACAAGCTTTACCGCCAAACAACAAACTGGTGGTGTCGCTCTTGGGGTCGCAACCGATCAACAACACTTTTTTGCCCTGCTGCGCCATCATGTAAGACAGGTTGGCCAGGGTGAAACTTTTACCAATGCCACCTTTGCCATAGATGGCAATGATTTGCGTTTCTTTGGTCACTTCGCTGGTGCTCACGGCATCGGGCTCTACGTCAGCCTCGCGTCGCAACACCTCAACGAATTTGATGGGCTGGGTCTGTGTATTCATGCTGCGGCGCTCCAATCTAGGATCATCTTGAGACAGTTCGCATCTCCGAAGGCAGTCTCGTAAGCATTTCCAGCTTGAGTCGATGGCTGGGTGTGGGTAACCAATCCGTCAAGTGACAAGCGGCCAGTGCTGACCAACTCGTTGACGGCTAACAAATCTGGCCGCTTCCATTCAGCGGCAATGCGGATGCGGGCTTCGCGCATGAAGGCAGGCGCGTAAGCAAATTTCAAGTCGTGTTTATAAAAACCTGCCAACACCAATTCGCCACCCGGACGAAGGCGCTGAATCAAGCTGTCCAGCAAACCGCTGTCGCCACTCACGTCGTAAATCGTTCCGTAATCGCGCCGTGGGTCATCTTGAGGTTGCATCACGGTGTAGCCGGCAGCGCCCAAACATCGCGCGGGATCGCTTTCCCAAACCGTCGGCGCTGGCAAACCAGAGGCCACGGTCAGGCGAGCCAACAGTCTTCCCATCACGCCATGACCAATGATCAACTCTGGGGGTGCAAAGGGCTCTTGCAAACCACCTCCTGACACCGAGTGATACGCTGTTGCAGCCAATGCCAGCAACACCGCCTGTGCTCCCAATTGCTCTTGCACAGGCACGACTTTTTGAGCCGAGACCACCAAGCGAGAGGCCGCACCACCAAACAAACTTTTCACGCCTGAAAAGCAGTTGGCGCCCGGGACAAAGACACGTTGACCCACTTGAATTTCCGAATCAGCAGCCGAGCTCACCACCCGACCCACCGTCTCATAGCCTGGCACCAAGGGGTAGCCCATGCCGGGAAATGGCGGCATGCTTCCATCCCACAACATGCGCTCAGTCCCCGTGCTGATGCCACTGAATTCAACCGCGATCTCCAGCTGACCCTCTTGCAAATCAGGCAAGTCCAAAGACTTCAAGCTCAGTTGCTTGGGACTGTTGAAAACGACGGCTTGAGACTTCATGGTTGTATTGTTGGACTTACATTGATAAATGTCAAACTTAATTGACACTATCGGTTGAAGATTCGGGTAAATACCTAGATTTACGGCCCAACAGGATCTGAGCGTGAATCGGCATGGCATTGGGCACACGTTCCACATGCGTGAACCCCACCTGATGCATCATGGCCATCAACTCTTCCGGTGTGCGCAAACGCCCATCCCCCATGGCCAACAGGTAAAAGTGGAAATAGGCATCCACCGATGCATCCCCCGTCGCTGCCGCCTGTGGCGACTGCGCCATGGGTTCAGCCAACAAGATTCCGCCGCCCAATGGCAACGCGTCAAATGCTTTTTGCAATAGTTGAAGCACGACCGCGTCAGGATGATCGTGGGCAACACGCACCAAAGTGATGAGGTCAGCACCCTGCGGGAGCGGGTCATGAAGAAAACTGCCTGGATGCAAGCTGACACGATCACGCACGCCCTCCGATTGCAGATACGCACTCGCCAGTGAGAGCACGGGGGGCAAGTCAAACATCTTGAGTTGAAGATGCGGCGCGTGTTTGGCCAACTGCCCCATGAAACGACCTCTACCCGCCCCGACATCCAGCACACAACTGTGTTCTGCGAAGAAATAGGAAGACAAAATTTCCTCGATCACAAAACCTTGCGACGCCGCCATCAACTCGGAGTAGCGTGAATATTTATCGAAATCAGGGGTACGCGCCGCTGGCTCAGCATGCGTGTGCGCATAGGGCCAGTATTCAGCCATGCCGCCCTGCCATGCGTTGCCCAAAAATTGAACCGGGTCCTGCATGTCCTGATAGAGCAAATGGTTGTGCTCGATCATTTGTGCAATGCCCTGATGCTGGGCCAATGGGACACCCAATGGACCCAAGCCAAAGCGTCCATGACTCCTGTGTTCAAGCAGATCCAACGCCACTGCCGACAACACCAAACGTTGCAACACTTGAGGACTCAGCTGGGTGCGTTGCGCCAGCTCCGCCAAGCTCGCAGGTGCACGGTGCAACTCTCGAAACAGGTCTAAGCGCACACACGCCAACAGCACTTGGCTGTGGACAAAACCGGCCATCAGGTCAAAGAGCTTGCGTGTGCGTCGACGCGTGAGCCAACGCGTCAAAGGATTGCCCAGGGACCAGCGATATAAATTGGGATTGGCGTACCAACGCTCCAGCTGCGCTTGCCACGCATCTTTCCAACTGGACTTGGTGTCAGGCGTATCGCGAGCGGACAGATTAAGAGGCTGAGACATGGTGTTCCAATCGATCGGCTCAATGCGGCGCGCGGATGCGGCCCGACATGTTCGACGCGCGGGCCTTGAAATAGCCTTCACACAAAGCTTTGGGGACAAGGCGCTCGGCTTCGTGCTGCACCAATTGGCACAACATGTCTCGGTAAGAACAATCGGGAATCGACGCCGCGGCTTGGGCAATCAGATGATCAAAATGTGCAATCGCACCTTCCAAACCAAGCGCCTGCGCCGAGCTGGGACGCGCGTGCAAGGCATCCTGTCCGACAGGTTTACCCAGGTTTGCGGCATCGGCAATCACGTCTCGGATGTCGTCAGCCACCTGGTAAGCCTCGCCCAGATAAGCCCCCAGAGGCTCCCACGGCTCTGGGGCATGACCACAACTGAGCGCCCCCGCCCGTGTGGCGGCGACAAACAATGCGCCAGTCTTGGCCCGTTGGTACTGCCCTAAATCAGCACTGGTTTCACATTCCCATGCTTGGCCAGCAACGATGCCCAGGGGCAATCCAACGCCCTCGGTCAAGTTGTCCAACAAGACCAACAAGCGGTCGCTGTGTGCAGAGGCTGCGCTCAGCATCACGCGATAGGCCATCACGATCAACCCATCCCCAGCCAACAAGGCCAGGGGTTCGCTGAACGCCTTGTGTACGGAAGGGCGACCACGCCGTGTGTCTGCGTTGTCAAAGGCGGGCATGTCGTCATGCACCAAGGACGCACAGTGCATGAGCTCAAGCGCAACCGCGGCCGCATCGGTGAGCTTTGGCGCTTCATCGCCACAGGCCGCCGCCACTGCCATGCACAACTGCGGACGAATGCGAGCGCCCCCAGAAAATACGGCATGCCGCATGGCGGCAATCAACCGAGGCGGTCCTCCTACGCCTGCGGCTTGCTCGAAATGTGTGCTTAATGCTTGCTCGGTGCGTATCAACAAACTCATGGGACCTCCAGTTGGGAGGTCTGTCAACCGCGGCTGACAGACATGAGTGTCAATATAACCTTATTTAGAAGTATGTCAACCGTTGTTGACACGCATTTGCCGTGATTGACGGATACCTTAACTCGTCGCGTTGAACTGAAGCGCCGCCAAGCTGGCATACAGACCGCCTTTGGCCTGCAGTTCTGCATGTGTCCCCTGCTCCATCAGGCGCCCACGCTCAAGCACCCAAATCACATCGGCACGCTGCACCGTGGCCAGTCGATGCGCAATGACCAACGTGGTTCGCCCGACCATGGCCTTATCCAATGCGGCTTGGACCATTTGTTCACTTTGAGCGTCGAGCGCGCTGGTGGCTTCATCCAGCAGCAACAAGGGGGGATTTTTCAAAATCGCTCGGGCGATAGCGATGCGCTGACGCTGTCCGCCGGACAAGCGCACCCCACGATCCCCCAAGTAGGTGTCAAAACCCTCAGGCAACTCTGCAATGAATTCTTGGGCGTAGGCAGCTTGCGCAGCGGCATGCACCTCTTGCAAGCTGGCGTCGGGACAACCGTAACGGATGTTTTGAATCACCGTTCCAGAGAAGATGACGGGCTCCTGCGGAACAATGGCCATGCGTTCACGCAAGTCATGCAACCGCATCTGATCAATCGAAACACCATCGAGCACGATGCGCCCCAACTGGGGATCATGAAACCGCATCAGCAAATCAAACAGCGTGGTTTTGCCCGCACCACTGGGCCCCACGATCGCAACTGTCTGGCCAGGAAGAATATGACCACTGAGTTCGGCGAGCGCCCACGTGTCAGGCCTAGAGGGGTAATGAAACTGCACCGACTCGAGCAGCAAAGACGATCCGCCCTGGGGCCAAGGTGCAATTTGCGGTTGTTCAACAATTTTCAAATTGGACTCAGTGTGAAGCAACTCCATCAAGCGTTCAGTGGCTCCGGCGGCACGCAACATGTCGCCATAGACTTCACCGAGCACAGCAAACGCACTGGCGAGCAAAATCACATACATGACCGTCTCTCCCAGCTGTCCTGCAGTCGTGGTTCCTGCCCGCACGGCCAAAGTGCCCATGTACAAGCCCCACAACAACACCCCGCTGGAAGCCATGATGATGAACCCCACCAACACGGCCCGCGCGCGGATACGCCCCAACGCCGTGCCCAATGCTCGAGCGGTCGAATCAATGAAGCGTTTGGTTTCACGATCCTCTGCTGTGTAACTTTGCACCACGCCAATGGCGTTGAGGACCTCTGAGGCAATCGCGCTGGAGTCAGCCACGCGGTCTTGGCTGGCACGTGAGAGTCGGCGCACACGACGACCCAAATAAACGCTGGGGAAAATCACCAACACCAACACGGTGACCACTTGCAACATCAATATGGGGTTGGTCCAAACCAACATCAACAGAGCACCAGCCCCCATGACCAAATTGCGCAAGCCCATGGAAAACGACGAGCCCACCACGGTCTGCACCAACGTCGTATCGTTGGTCAAACGTGACAGCACTTCACCCGATTGCGTGTTCTCAAAGAAAGCCGGACTTTGCTTGAGTACATGCCCGTAAACCGCATTGCGCAAGTCACCCGTGATCCGCTCCCCCAACCAACTCACGGTGTAGTAACGGCCTGAAGAAAAAACAGCCAATGCAGCGGCAACAGCAAACAATTGCAAAAAATTGCCCGTCAGTTGGTCAGCAGATGCATCTGTTGAGAGTCCTTGGTCAATCAGTTGACGCAAGGCCCAAGGAAACGCAAGCGTGGTGCCCGCAGCCAGCAATAAAAAAAGTGCGGCCAAAACCAAAGCAATTCGGTAAGGCTTCAGAAACGGGACGAGACCGCTCAGTGATTTAGGGGATGTAGCCATGGGCAATACGAGTCGAGTGCATTCAAAATTCAAAACAAGATGCGTCACACCATCTCATGGATGATCTTACAGCCCACTCCCCGATAGCTTCTCAGCGTGTCTGGCAGTGCAAAATCAGCGTTCACTGAATACCCCCGTCTATCCAGGGTGCATTCAGATGCGGCACCATTGCGTATTACCAGGAGATAACCATGGCATGGCATGATTTTTTGAAAAACGGCAATGAGCTGACTGAACTTTTGATCGAGGGCAACAACCCTTACGGTGCGAGCTTGTTGAAACCCACCGACGTAGAGCAAATGAAACCTCACCTCCACAACGGTGAACAGGTTCAGGCTTATGTGTTGGGCCGTGTCACCCTGGCTGGACGAGGTCTTTGGCTTCTCACGGATCAACATCTGCTGGTCAGTCAGCATGACCTCGGTAACGAAGTCCACGCCCTCCCCCTGAGCCAACTGTCTGAAGTGGAATGCGTCAAAGGCAAATATGGCTACACCTTGAGGGTGACTGCACAGCATCAGCGGTTCAGTGTGTATGGAACCTCTGACCACATGGCTGCCATGTTCTACCAAAAGCTCGGCCAATGGGTGAGCTGCAGTCCCATCGTGAAGGCGCCTCATTTAGATGCCGATGACGTGGCGCAAGCCCAGCATCATTTCAACGATGCGGCGCTCCGTTTGACACACGCTGAATTGCGGGTGGCCACGCCATCGGCTTGACCCTCAGAAAAATAGCGCGCGCTGTTCAAGGTTCGGGCGATCCCGGTTGTAACGACCGGCGATCATATGTTATTGTCAACCTGAATTGACGCCCAAGTTCTGGCGTACTTTGCGGGGGTCGCCATGAATCACACAATGACCAGGTATTTGCCGGCGGATGACGAGCAACGCATAGCTCTGCATGACGAAATACACACACGTCCATCTGCCACTTTCAAATTACCCGCGCTTATTTTTTATGTCGCCGTGTTGAATCGAGATGTGCCCCAAGAATCTGAGTGGGCCCATCTCAAGCAATTGCCGACCCATGAGGGATTGCAACTTGACGCCATGAAGGGGAACTTCCTCCAACTCCAGTGCCCCGACTACCGAGTGATTTGGGAGCGACACACAGAATTCACGCGGTACAGCATTTTTCAAACCCTCCCCACTGATGCGCATTGGGGCAGTCAACTCCCCGAGCTCACGCCCTCTATCGCCACGGGGACCGAGTGGTTGCGCAACATTCCAGGGGTCACCATCACGGCCATTCAACTGGCCGTGATGAATGAAGGCATGGATGATCCCGATGCATTCGCCAAAGCGCGTTTGTGGTTGGGAGAAGGCACAGTCATTGGCTCGAAGATGGGCAGAGCAGCAAACAAGCAACCCCATTCACATTTGATGACCACCTTGCGTGTAGGCGCGGATGGTTTTGAAAGGCTTTTGGTCTTGGCCTCGCCAGATACCTCTGAGAACCGCTCGGGTCGAATTGCGCAACGTCTGCTGGAACTGGAAACGTATCGCATGATGTCTTTGCTGAGTTTGCCGTTGGCGAAAAAATTGGCGATCAACTTGACACGCAGCGAACAAAGGTTGGTTGAAATCAACGATCGCATTGAGAAAAAAATGGACCAAGACGAAGTGTTGCTTCACGACTTGGCAAGCTTGGCCACAGAAATTGAAAGCACAACGGCTGAACATAGTTTCCGTTTCTCAGCTGCGCGCGCCTACGATGCAATTGTTCAACAACGCATTTCAGAGATGCGTGAGCAACCGTTATCTGGGATTCAAACAGTGGGTGAATTCATGCAACGGCGTTTGGCCCCAGCCATGGCCACAGTCAATGCCACCTGGTTACGCCTGTCAGCCCTGGCACAGCGGGTTGCGCGCGCCAATGATTTGTTACGTACGCGGGTAGACATCGCCACTGAACATCACAACCAACAACTGCTGGGGACCCTCGCCAAGGGGCAAGCCATGCAGTTGAGGCTCCAAACCACAGTGGAAGGACTGTCGATTGCGGCTATTTCATATTACGTGGTGAGCCTGATCTTTTACCTTGGCAAATCATTGCAGGCATCAGGACTGAATGTGTCACCCGACATGCTGGCAGGGTTCAGTACACCTGTCGTGATATTTGTCTGTTGGCGAATGGTGCAAAAAATTCACCGAAGTTTGAGAGACGGTTGAACAACTTGGCCCGCCCTGAAAAAAAGGGTCAACAACTGATAAGTTGCTGACCCTTGTCATTCTTGGTCGGTGTGAAAGGATTCGAACCTTCGACCCCTTGCACCCCATGCAAGTGCGCTACCAGGCTGCGCCACACACCGAATCGATGCAAATTATAACGCGACTCAGTGCGGCTCTGAGAGCAGGTCTCGTATTTGTAGCAGCTCGTTGCGCAAGGTCTGCAGGCCTTCGTGGCTACCCCCTACGGCCAAAGGCGGCATGTTCATTTCACCTTCAAAGTTGGTGACGGAATCGCTGTCGATGTCTTCGTCATCTGGCAAATCGACATCGATCAGCTCACCACCGACACGACGGCGATCGCGTTCGTATTGCACCAACTCTTGAAGCTTGTTACGCGCACCACTGATGGTGAAACCCTGGTCGTACAAGAGGTCTCGGATTCGACGAATCATCAACACCTCATGGTGCTGGTAATAGCGACGGTTGCCACGACGCTTCATGGGGCGCAGCTGCGTGAATTCCTGCTCCCAATAGCGCAGCACGTGCGGCTTGACGCCACACAATTCGCTCACCTCACCAATGGTGAAGTAGCGTTTTGCTGGAATGGGAGGGAGGGATTTCTCCATGAAAATCAGGGGCTTGTAAACGGGACCGCAGAGGTTACACGAAGATTCCCCCTGAATCACACTTCGCGATCAAATTTGGCAATAAAAAAAGGCCCGATCAGGCCTCTTTTCAGTCCATGTCAACTTTGGCGTTACTCTTTGCCGGAGTTGTCACCTTGGATTTGCTCTTTCAGCTTGTGGCTGGCATGAAACGTCACCGAGCGACGCGCTTGAATTGGGATGGACTCCCCCGTACGCGGGTTACGCCCAGGCCGCGGTGCCTTGGTGCGAATTTGGAAATTGCCAAAACTTGAAATCTTCACGTCCGTGCCATTGACCAAGCTTTGTGCGATGAGGTCAAAAAAAGCATCGATCATGTCTTTGGATTCGCGCTTGTTCAAACCGATTTGTTCAAACAACAAATCAGCCAATTGGGCTTTGGTCAGCGCCGGTGTTTCAAGGCTCTCAAATGAAAGTTCCATACAGTTCCCTTTGTAACGTCAGATCATCACGCGCGCAAACGCGCGGCGACTTGGGCAGTCAACTCGGCGACCACGGCTTGCACCACGCCCTCGATTTGCGCTTCGTTCAAGGTAGCCTCTTCGCTGTTGAGCGTCAAGCGAACGGCCAGGCTCTTTTCATCCATGGCCATGGCAGCTGATTCAGTTTTGGGGCGGTACACGTCAAACAACACGGCGTTGCGCAGCAAGCCTTGTGTGTTGGCGGCATGCACCGCCTCCATCAATTGCGCATGGGTCACGCTGTCTTTGACGATCACCGCAATGTCACGCTCGACGTTGGGGAACTTGGCCACACCACTGGACTTGGGCACAGCACGGGCCAACACGGCATCGAGCGAGAGTTCGAACATGACAGGCGCCTGACTCAATTCCCAACCTTGGCGCCAACGAGGGTGCAATTCCCCCACATGCCCCACGGCTTGACCGTTCACCCACACCTGCGCACAACGACCTGGGTGCATCGCGGGATGCTCAGCAGGCGTGAAGGTAGGGACCGCTGGTGCCAACAAGGCTTCGACATCAGCTTTCACGTCGAAGAAGTCAGCCGCTTGCTCTTTGCTGCCCCATTGCAAGGGCGATGCACTGCCATATGCGATACCAGCCACATGCATGGGTTGATCAAACCCCTGAACCGTGGTGTCCGAATTGACCACCGAGGCGTCTTTGTGGAACACGCGACCCAACTCAAACACACGCACGCGTGAGGCTTTGCGATCGACGTTGAACTTCACGACGTTCAGCAAAGAGCCCAACAGAGTAGAACGCATCACGCTCATGTGGCTGGCAATGGGGTTGAGCAACTTGATCGGGTTGGCATTGCCTGCCAACTCGTGTTCCCAACGCTCATCGACGAAGCTGTAGTTGATGGTTTCTTGGTATCCCAACGCCGCCAACTGATGACGCAAGGCATGTGGACTGCGCGCGGACTCCACACGCACTTTGGCGTTGATGGGAGCCAACGGCGGCGTTGTGGAAAGGTTGTTGT
>JACCDK011314240.1_pt1 | contig 15952 bp, 14 predicted proteins | sample 7445871 | NCBI WGS metagenome assembly JACCDK01 (sample SAMN15323436, study PRJNA562643) | freshwater metagenome | isolation source: river surface water | place: USA:Blue River Watershed | collected 2017-08-15 | reverse complement strand
GGCCTCACAATCACTAACTCCATTTTGCTTTTTTTTGTTATTTTCTTCAAACCTCTTTCAGCTTCCCATTTGCTCATAGCATAAGGAGTTTTTGGTATAGGAATATCATCTGGACTAATTCTAGTCCTTGAAATATTGCCATTAACTGAAATTGAACTGACAAATATAAATCTCTTAACCCCTGCTGATATAGCTTTTTTTGCAAAATTTAATGTTTTTAAAGTATTTACTTCCCTATATTTAGATAATGGAATTTTAAAAAATATATTTTGTTGGTGAACAATAGATGCTAAATGAATGACATAATCGACTCCTGCCAAATCTTCTGACCAGCGATGACGGCCTGGTTTAATTAAATCAAAGTGACTTAACCTTTTACAAAGTGACCGGCCTATAAACCCATTAGATCCGGTAACAAGTATCTTCAATGTGAAAGTCCTCTAAATTCAAATATTTTTAAAAAGTATCTAGAAATTAACCTTGCCCAATTTGTCTTGATACCGTTTTTTATGCAAGATTGCATAATTTCTTTATTAAGAATTATGGTTGATTTTAAACCTCTTGTACTAACTCCACCATTTTGCATCGTCACAAAAACTTCAGGGATATATAAATATCGTAAATTATTATCCTTAAATGCTCTTAAAATAAAATCAAAGTCTCCTGCTATTTTATAATTTATATCAAACTTACCTACCACTTTAAATATTTCTTTCTTCATAAAAATTGAAGGATGAGCTGGCATCAGTCCATATGCCAATTTCTTTGGAGAAAAAAATTTTGAGCTATACCTTCTAAGAATTTTATTTGTATCATTAGATGAAAAAAAATCAACATCGCCATAAACAGCGTCTAATTCACTAGAAACAATTTTTTTAACGGCTTTCTCAATAATATTCGGTTTTTTATAAAAATCATCTGCATTCAAAAAAGCAATAATTTGTCCTGATGCAGCTGAAATACCTTTATTCATAGCATCATAAATTCCCGCGTCTTCTTCACTAATCAATTTATCTATAAATCTAAATTTCTTAACTATTTGAATAGTTGAGTCACTAGATTTACCATCAACAATAATATATTCAATGTTCTTATAGCTTTGATTTTTCACGCTAAAAATAGTTCTTTCTATTGTTGCGGCGCTGTTATAACAAACCGTAATTACAGAAACTTTTGGATTAAGTAACCGCGTTGTTTTCTGTCTTTTAGTGTATTTATTCAACGCAAGGCTTTGCATAGGATTATTCTCGATATTATTAAATCTTCAATAAATACATGAATCTTTGGAAGGAAAAACTCATTCAAATTAGCTTTTATAGTAATTTTTCTCATTACGAACCATTTCAATCACAACATCTTTCATTTTAAATTGAGCCTCCCAATTTAGTTTGAGCCTTGCTTTGTAAGGATTACCGCAACTATAAAAAATTTCAGAAGGTCTAAACAATTTAGGATTCTGAACTACATACCTTTCCCAATCCAAATCTAATGCATTAAAAGTTGTAGTAACAAAATCTTGAAGCGAATTTGCTTCACCGGTTGCAATTACGAAGTCCTCTGGCAATTCCATTTGAAGCATTGCCCACATTGCTTGAACATACTCCTCACTCCAGCCCCAATCTCTTTTGATTGATAAATCACCAAGTACTAATTTATCAACCTGTCCTAAAGAAATTTTGACTGCAGACTGAACAATCTTTCTAGTCACAAATCGTGCTGGCCTTAGGGGAGATTCATGGTTAAATAAAATACCCGTACATGCAAAGAGACCATATGAGTCTCTATAATTTGCTATCAACCAATGTGCGGTAGATTTTGCTACAGCGTAAGGACTAGCCGGCTTAAATAAGGAATTTTCGTCGGCTGGCTTATTACCCAAATCACCAAAACACTCACTCGAACCGGCGTTATATAACCTAATTGGAATAGCAAGAAATCTTATCGCCTCCAAAAGATTTAAGGTTGCAATTGCAACACTCTCCAATGTCTCTGCGGGCTGATCAAATGAAAGTCCAACGGAGCTTTGCCCAGCAAGATTGTAAATCTCATGGGGCCTGCTTGTGTTAATCGCTTGTAGGACACTTTTAAAATCAGAGGGTGCCATTGAAATGGTTTTGACGGAATCTCGTATTCCTAAGGTAAATAGATTTTTAAATGTTGATAGTTCAGCATCTCTAGATGTACCCCAAACTTCATAACCTTTGCCGATTAAAAACTTTGCAAGGTAAGCCCCGTCTTGACCAGAAATGCCGCAAATTAGCGCTCTCTTCAGTTCTGGTATTTGATTTGATGTGTTCATGCTAATTTTTTATAAACCTTAAAGGTTTCGACAGCGCATTTATCCCATGAAAAATTTCTCAATCTTAATTTACCAGCCTTAATGAATGAATTTCTTAAAGTTAAAGAGCCAGCTAAAGTCTCAATTTTATTTTTCATATCATTAATATTAGTGGGATCAAAATATATGCCTGCATCACCTACCACCTCTGGAATAGAGCTCGTGTTACTACAAGCTACCGGACAATCATAGGCCATTGCCTCAAGTGGAGGAATACCAAAACCTTCATATAAAGAGGGGTAGACGAACATTAGTGCTTTTTTATAAAAATTTGCTAGAAAATTATCATCTCCTGAGAATTGGAGGACTTGTTCATCGTTTAATTCTAGACTCTCAAAAAGAGCCAATTCAGCACTGGAAAACTTTCCACCACCAAAACAAATTAAATTAAATTTACGCTTAAGAATGGATGAACTTGCATAAGCACGAACTAACATATCAAAGTTTTTATGCCCTCCCCTTAAGCCCACATATAATAAGTATGGCTTAGTTAATAATACATCTGGGATACTTGAAACATTTTTACTGTTAATCATTAAGTCAAATCCCAAATGTATCACTGATATTTTTTCTGACTTGATACCTAAAATCTGAATAACGTCTTTTTTAGTAGATTCAGAAATACAAATGATGTGATCTGCACGATCAGCAGCTAATGCCTTGTACTCCGACGTTTTATCGCTAATAGAAAATTGAGATTTGAATTTTTCGTGAATCATGTCATAGATGGTCAATACACGGATGGCCTTTTTAGGTCCTAAGGGCCATCTAAAATAATATGTTTCGTGAATAATATCGGGGGAGAGATATCGTAAAATAAGATCACCTAAAATAAAACTAAATGCGCGCTGATGCAGCGACATTAAATTAAACGAAAATGGCGATTTAAAACCTCTCACAAGATATTTTGGTAGCTTATCCAAATATTGATTTTTATGCATAGGAGCAACGACATTAACATTTACCCTGCTAACTTGAGAGTTAGAAATTCTAGAGGCAATCTCACAGAAATAACGTGAAATACCACCGTAAATTTGACTGCTAAATATCAATGGATCGTAGGCAATTTTAATCATTTTTTTTTGAACCATTTTAAAATAATCTTCGTTTGATTTTGAGCCCAAAATACGTTGAATCGAAAATTCTAGCAATATAATTAAAATAATTTATCCGATCTTATGATTTAAATTACCCTCCACTGACGTTAGGTTTAAATCCATTTTCCATCAAAATTGAGCTTTGTTTTGCCTCTTGAAGATCTGAAAAAACCATCTCTTTGCACATTTGTTGGGCTGTAATTTCAGGCACCCAACCTAACTTTTGTTTTGCTTTTGTGGGGTCTCCCAAAAGAGAATCAACTTCGGTAGGTCGGAAATATCGCGGGTCAATCTTCATCACAATATCGCCAACTTTTAATGCAGGGGCCTTGTCGCCTTGAATGCTAGCAACAATAGCTTTTTCATTGAGTCCGTTACCTTCAAAACGCAAACTAACTCCAATTTCAGCTGCCGCCCATTCAATAAATTGACGAACTGTAAACTGAATGCCTGTTGCAATTACAAAATCTTCGGGCTGTTCCTGCTGAAGCATCATCCATTGCATACGGACATAATCTTTTGCATGGCCCCAATCTCTTAAAGAATCTATATTGCCCATATATAAACATTTTTCTATACCCAGAGCCATATTAGCAAAACCTCGAGTAATTTTCCGCGTCACAAAAGTCTCGCCCCGACGAGGGCTTTCATGATTAAAAAGAATGCCATTACATGCATATACTCCATAAGCTTCTCGGTAGTTAACAGTAATCCAATAAGCATATAATTTTGCAACGGCATAAGGACTTCGAGGGTAAAAAGGGGTGGCTTCACTTTGGGGAGTCTCTTGCACTGAACCATATAACTCAGAAGTTGATGCCTGATAGAAACGAGTTTTGTTTTCAAGACCAAGAATACGAATAGCTTCGAGTATTCTTAATGTACCCATGGCATCCACGTCAGTTGTATATTCCGGACTTTCAAAGCTCACAGCGACATGACTCTGCGCAGCTAAATTATATATTTCGCTAGGTTGCGTTTCCTTTATAATGCGAATCAAATTACTGCTATCAGTAAGGTCGCCGTAATGTAACTTAAAATTTACATTATCTATATGTAAATCTTGGTAAAGATGATCGATGCGCTGTGTATTGAAAGAACTTGCCCGACGCTTTATCCCATGAACCATATAGCCTTTTTCTAATAAAAATTCTGCTAAATACGATCCATCTTGACCAGTGATACCTGTAATTAACGCAACTTTTTTTGACATGTCTATATTCCCATTACATTCTCAATGCATCATGGTGCATCATAAAATCTTCATAAGTTTTTTTAAGTCCATCTTTCAAATTAACTTGAGGTTTCCACCCTAGCAAATTAATTAATTTACTATTCATTAATTTAGTCGGCACTCCATCAGGCTTGTTACCATCAAATTTAATGTTTCCAGAATATTCTACGGTTTCACTTATAACTTTCGCTAAATCAGCAATAGTAAGATCATCACCATAACCTATATTAATATGGCTTTGCATAGGCGATGTGTGCTTGGTATATATATTTTTGTCTAAATTCATGATGTGAACGCAAGCAGCAGCCATATCATCGACATATAAGAACTCTCGTCTTGGAGAACCTGTACCCCAAATAACAACCTCATCTTTATTTGAGACTTTAGCCTCGTGAAATCTTCTTATGAGAGCTGGAATAACATGAGAATTTTCAAAATGGTAGTTATCACCCAGTCCGTACAAATTACATGGCATAACACTCCTAAAATCTACACCGAACTGCCTGTTATAACTTTCACATAATTTGATTCCAGAAATTTTAGCAATTGCATACGGCTCATTGGTTGGCTCTAGAGCCCCTGTCAAAAGCTCTTCTTCCGAGATGGGCTGCTCAGCAAACTTTGGGTAAATACAACTCGAACCTAAAAATAAAAGTTTAGTTACGCCGTATCTCCATGCGGCATGGATTACATTTGCTTGTATCATAAGATTTTCGTAAATAAAATCGGCCGGATAAATGTTGTTAGCATAAATCCCACCAACTTTTGCCGCAGCCAAATAAACTTGATCGGGACGTTCTTTTTCAAAAAAAAGATTAACCATTGCTTGGTTTGTAAGATCTAGCTCAGCATGTGAACGAAAAATAATATTGTCTTGTCTGTCTAAGTGAAGCTTTCTGATAATTGCAGAACCAACCATACCAGAATGACCCGCTACATATATTTTAGGTATTTTACGCACGGCTAAATTTGTTTATATCCATAATTAATAAGAATAATATCATCGTTATTAGTTTCTCCGATATTTTAAAGAGAAGCTCTAGCATTAATTTTGAGTACGTCTATATTAAAAATCATTTAATAAAATTTGAAAGCAATTTTTTATATAGCTTCTTGATTAATTCTTTACGGGGCCAAAAACAAGAACCGGTAAAGATTGAAAAAAAATATAACGGAAGTGAAAGCAGATATTTAAATCGATCAATTATCAGTAGATTAATTATTAAATGTGAAGAAATCTGAAAGGATTTAAAAATTCCTTCATTTGATGATAGTTCCCAAAAAGCGGCAATCATATATTTATTTGAAAGCCAATTTTTTCTAGCGCCTTTTACCAGTCGCAACAATTCTTTAGAAATACTTTTAAATATTGGCAATTGAAAGATCATAATAGTATTCACAAACATTGAAAAAAGGGGCCAAGAAGTAGACTTATCCTTATTGTTAGATATACTTAAAAAAAGCTGATCTTTAGTTATATAGTATTTACCCATTGGCTTTGACTTAATAATTCCATAAAGCATAGATATTAAATGCGGCACTCTCATATGCAAATTTAAAAATCCACCAACCAAACCTTCTTTGATGCAAGAAGTTTTATAAATATTATTGGAAATAAAAACTAATTCATTTATAGAATCAAAATGTTTTAAAAAGCTAATCAAAGCGCTAGTCTTTATTTCAGAATTTCTATTTGGTAGAAACTTATTAGAAGAGTAAAAGTTAATCCAAATTGGATCGCCATATTCCAAAAATTTTTGGATTTTTTTTAATGCGTCTGGCAATGGGAAATCATCATCACCTAGTATCCAAATGTAATCTGATTCACAGAGCTCTATGCAGCGCAGAATATTGGCATCTCCTCCTATGTTGACTGGATTTCTAATAATTTTTATTTTATTTTGGTGGATTTTAAATTTTTTCTCTAAATAATCTTCAACTTTAATGTCAGAACAATTATCTATAATTAAAATATTTACATTTTTACCAATTTGCGGAAGCAAATGCTTTAAGTTATGAAATAAAATCGCGTTTCTATTAAATGTCGGTATGGCAATTGTTAAAGTTGGATTAACCATTAAAAATTTCTCTTTTGATCATTCATGAAAATTATTCCACCACCAATAAAACCAAATAAGAGGGTTCCGATAAAATAAGAAAAAACAGCTCCCATATAACTGTATTTAGGAATTAATAATAATGCTAAAGAAAATATACATATAGCACTTAAAATAGATATCATCATGAAAGGCTCTTTCTTATGAGATCTTAAGTATGAAGCCATACAAAAAACTATATGACTAAGAAATGAAGATATAGCAAGCAAGGCTAGTCCTTTGAAAGGAAGAATTTTTGAAACTAACGAAGCATTAATAAAACACAAATACCAATAAAAGAAACCAGCAACTAAAATTGCAATTACAATTAATAATGTAGACTGGAAAAAACTTTTAAAAAATAATTCGTTTAGTTCTTTATAGTTTTCTTTTGCGACTAGCATTCCAAAAATTGGCATTTTGGTAGAAATCCAAATAATTGCACCAGCATTTAGAACTGAAAATACTTGCATACTGGCACCAAACTGTCCTGAAATCACAGGTCCAACTTGCTTAAATAAAAGTGGGGTCAAGGAATAAAATATAAAGTAGCCACTAATCCAACTTACAGCAATTCGCCATTGAAATGGAAATATTTCACGCCTCCAATTTATTCCCGGCTTTGAAGATTCAAATCTAAAAATGTCAATAAAAAAATTGTGGAATCTGACATAAAGCCAAATTATACAGACAATTAATCCAATAAGACTTCCAAAAGCTGCAGAATAAAGTCCTAAATTTTTTACCAAAAGAAACCACATAAATAAAGACGATAGAAATGATTGTAAAAATTTAATTGTGATAACTTCTGATATCTTTCCTGTACCTTCAACTATCGACATTGTTGCAGTAACAATAAGATTAAAAGCAGTTACAGTCACCAAAACAATCCATGGAATAATTATATCTACAGATTCACCAAAAAAAAATAAACCAAATGGAATAAGGGTAACCAAAAAAAGTAATGCACCGACTCCAAACCATTTGTATGTAAAAGTTATAATTGTCTGCAGGCGACGTTTAAAAGAAGGATCGCCTTGCACAGCTCCCATTGAATCTAGAGAAAGATGTGCCATTTCATGGCTAACGAATTGAACTAATGAAAAAGTCAAACCCATTTCCACGAAAAGCTGAAGAGCAATTACGCTGTAAAAAGTAAAATAATATCCCTGTAATATTGGATCAAAATATTTAGTTACAAAATACAAAGTAATAAAATTGGAAAAGCCAATCCATAAGCCCTTCATTAAGCTCTTAGCTATAACTTTATCAATTCCAAAAAAAAATTTTATTTTTTTATACATTTATATAGATATATTTTTTAAAGCAGTAAATTAAATACATTTTTAATTAATTTAAATTTGAATGTATATAAAGCTCTTAGCTCTTAGCACTTAGCATTAATAAATTAACATCAAGAAAAAGCTTAAATTAATTTACTATCAATCTCAAAAGCTATATTCATCCTTTTAAGTTGTAAAAAATAAGTTGCAATAATCATTTTTTAAATTTCAAAATACCTTTTCGGTACCAACAATTTATTTTCAATTTGTAATCATCGTATATAAAAAAAATTTTAGCCAATGAACTCATAAGCAAAAATTTTAACAGGGTAACCTTATTGATTTGAAATATTGAGAGAATAAATCTAATAAAAATTTAATGTTACCTTATTAAACTTTCATATTAGAAGAATAATACTTTTATTAAAAAATATATATTTTTAATATTCTAGAGATAAATTTTGATGGTAAAGTAAGTAAAATTTTAGCAAAAATTAGGGGTCAAAAAGAACATGGCAACAAAAATAAAAAATATTGATTTGTTTATGTTAAGTCTTATGATTTTAAGTCTTCCAAGCATTGAAGCACCTAAAAATATTTTTTTAATCGGTTACTTAATAACCCGGGTGCTTATTGAAATTTCTCAATTCAAAAAAGGCATAAGAAGATGGAACAAATGGGATTATATATTTTTAATTATTGTGAGCACTGCATTTTTAAGTACCTTATTTGCTGGAATGCCTCACCTAGAAGAATGGAAAGGATTTTCTGTTTTACTGACTGCTATTTTAACTGGCTGGGCTTTAAGTCGGGCACAATATACAAAAGAAAATTATAAAGGTCTTTTTAAACTGATTATCTCTGGTGCGTTTTTAACATTGCTATGGGGTCTTTATCAATATTTAATTGTACAGACTAAATCGACTCTTCAGCTTCATTCTGTGGGGCATGTTAATCATTCTGCCATTTATTTAACGATGATTTTTGGTGCTTCATTTTCTTGGTTCTTAAGTGAATTTAATTTAGTCAAGAATAAATTTAAATTGATGCAGAAAAAAACTTATCTTTTTATCCTTGCAGTTTTAAGTTTAGTTTTCTTTTTGAGTTTAATTATTGGGCAATCTAGAGCTGCTTATGGAGTAGGCACCATAATAGGCTTAATAATTACTTTTTTTGTTGTAACTGATAAGAGAATAAAAACTATTGGGATTAGTTCAATAATTTTGATATTACTTCTCTCTGTGACATTTAAATCTTCTATCATTGAAAAACAAATTGCTAACCAGAAAGCTAACAATATTCTTGCTCATCGCGATAAAGTTTGGAATGTATCCATTGAAGCGGCTCGCTTTTCCCCTTTTCTTGGAATTGGCTTAAGTAATTGGCACTTTATTACACTAGAACATTTAAAAAAATCTACTGAAAAGAGGGGAAAAGAATTTGATTCTGAAGACTATGTTTTCCCTGGGCATTCTCATAGTCTTTACCTAAGCGCACTAGTAGAAAGAGGAATTTTGGGATTATTAATTACACTCATGTTTTGCGCTTTTTGGATTGGTCATATCATCAGTTCTTTTAATTGGGCAAAAAAATCAAATCAATCAATCTGCCTTTGGGGAGCTTCATTAAGTGCTTGGATCGCAACTTTTGGAATAGGTTTTGTCAACACAACCTTTCATCATGAGCATGCCATCCTTGCCTGTTTATTTTTGGGGCTATATCTAAGTTATACAAATGAATTTCTTAAAAAAAATAATCGCAAATAAGTCTTACCTTTGTCAAATAAACTTAATCACTAAATAATGCATACTAACTAAATTATGAAGTTTATTATCTTAAAGAGAGATAAGCTTGGTGACCTTCTGCTAACAACTCCTTTACTCCAAACTTTAAAGCAATTTTATCCCAAAGCAAAAGTTGCTGTGGTTGTCCCGGAGTCATCTGCATGGATCTTAAATCAAGCGCCATTTATAGATCAGCTTTACATATATCCTCAACCAAAAACCTTCAATTTAAAAAGTATTATCTCTATATTTATTCAATTATTTATCTTTATCAAAATTCGACGTGAGTGTTTCGATATTGCTATTGCTGCTGGTGGAGAATATTCACATCGTGCTGTAAAAAGACTTTGTTGGATGGGAGCGAAACGAACAATTTCATATGTTCCTCGAAGTACATATATTAGTAAAATTACAGATCCAATTTCAGAGCCAAATAAAAAAATCCATGAGTCTTTAAGGATGATTAATCTCCTACGTCCAATTATCAAATGCAATAAGAGATTGAATTTACCAAATGTTTGGTTTAAACCACCAAAAGAATGGCTTTTAATGGCTGAATCGTTTTTATACAGGAATAATCTTAAACCTCAATCTTTTATTGTATTTGGATTGGGCGCTAGGCGTGAGAAAAAACAGGCTTCAAAGGAGCAAATTATAGAAACAGCGCGTTATGTCTATAAAAAATATCATATTAAAACAATTTTAGTTTGGACACCTGGGGATAAAAAAAATAAAAGCTATCCGGGTGACGATGATCTGGCTTATCAAATATTAAAAGATGCACCTCAAGAAATATTACCATTAAGAGCACCGTTAGATTTAACTATCGGGGTAATTTGGTTTGCAAAAAAATCTATTTTTCCTGATAGTGGCCTCATGCATTTCGCTGCAGCAAGTCCCGGCGGCGTAGTCGGTCTATTTGCAGATACTAAAGTTTCTCCAAATCCAAAGCAATGGGGCCCTCTTGGCCATAATTCTATTTATATTGAAGCCATAAAAAATATCAAGGAACTTGGAAATAATTTTTTACATAATCACTTAAATCGGTTATAACAATATAATGATTTCTAGCTACTTAAATATCTACTTACTGTTAAATTTGTTTAGCTAAAAAGAATAAGCTCCTAAAAATTATGAATAAATCTAAACTACCTAATGCAATAGAAATTAAAAATTTACATAACGAATATCTTGTAAATTCATCATGGCCAAATGAAAGTGAATTCAAGTTTCAATTGTCAAATTCAATCTTTAAGTTTATTGAAGCTAATCATTTTTTTAACACTAGCTTATGGAATGAGGAAGATTTAGCCAGAAGAAAAACAGTATCTGATAGTGAAATTGCTAAAAATAAAAGGGTTATCGACAAATTCAATCAATCAAGAAATGATTTTATAGAAAAAATAGATGATTATATTCTTAAAAATATTTCATTTTCATTATCAGAGAATTGCAGGCAGAATAGTGAAACGCCTGGAGCTATGATTGATAGATTATCCATTTTAAGCTTGAAAATTTTTCATATGACAATACAAACAAAAAGAACAGATGTATTAGAAAGTCATGTAAAAATTTGTTCTGAAAAATTAAAAGTTTTAAGCAAACAAAGAGATGATTTATGTGTTTGTTTTGACGAGCTCATAGAAGACTGTCAAAACGGAAGAAGGTACTTTAAGCAGTATAAGCAATTTAAAATGTATAACGATCCCAGTTTAAATCCGCAATTGTATAGTGAAAAATAATTTTACTTTTCTTAACTTAACCAATTGAATCAAAATCTTTCACCCATTCTAATACCTGTAATTCTCTCCGGAGGAGCGGGTAGTCGCTTATGGCCATTATCTCGCGAGGGCCATCCCAAACCTTTTATTAAGCTTTTTGATGGTCAAACCTTACTTGAAAAAACTTATCGCCGCATTGGTCTTTTAGATTATATTCCAAAAAAAAATGGTAAGCCTGTCTCCTTAACTATTACAAATCGTGAATATTTCTTCATTAGCAAAGATGAGCTTGAAAAAACCAATCTAGATAGTATTTTTCTCCTAGAACCTGAAGGGAGGAATACTGCGCCTGCGATCACGATGGCAGCACTTTGGATTAAAGAGCATTACGGCCTTAATGTCTCAATGCTTGTAATGCCTTCAGATCATATCATTGAAGATCAAAGAGAATTTGAGTTAAAAGTCTATGATGCACTCGAACTAACACGTTGCCATCCATCATATTTAGTGACTTTCGGTATTAAGCCTCAATCAGCAGATACAGGTTTTGGTTATATTGAGTCTGGCATAGCTACTGGAAATGGATTTGAAGTAGCGCGTTTTTATGAAAAGCCTGATTTAATGACAGCGGAAAGATTTGTTCGCTCAAAGCATTTTTTTTGGAACTCAGGTATATTCTGTTTCAATGTAGGTCAGTTATTTGATGAAATGGCTATCCATGCGCCTCAGATTCTCGAGCACGCTGTAAAATGCTGGGGTATCTGTTCTAAAAGCATATCCAAAGACTATTCTAAAATAGAAATTCCATTTTCTTTTAAAGAGTGTCCTAGTATTTCTATTGATTATGCGCTTATGGAAAAGTCAAAAAAAGTTGCCATGATTCCATCTGATTTTAAATGGAGCGATGTTGGCACTTGGTTAAGCTTTTCAAAACTTATCAAGCCTGATTCAGATGGAAATAGCGCTGTCGGTGAAAGTTTGATTTTTAAATCCCAAAATACCTTTATTCAGTCAAGCGAAAGAGTTGTTGCCGCGGTCGGCGTAAATAACCTTATTATTATTGACACTCCTGATGCACTTCTTGTAATAGACAAATCGCATACTCAAGATGTAAAACTGGTTACTTCAAAGCTAAAAGAAAAAAGAGAAGAGGTTTTATACTCTCATCAAACCATTAAAAGGCCTTGGGGTAATTTCACTACACTTCAAAGTGGCCCCTCATTTAAAATTAAATGTATTGAAGTAAACCCATTAAAATCATTAAGTCTTCAATCTCATAAATTTAGGAGTGAGCACTGGATAGTCATAGAAGGTGAAGCTGAAGTTATTAATCAAGACAAGGCATATAGAATAAAAACAAATGAATCTACATTTATTTCACAAGGATCAAAGCATCGATTAATTAATCCAATGCCGCACACGATATTAAAAATTATTGAAGTCCAGTCCGGCTCATATATTAGCGAAGATGATATAGAGAGATTTGAGGATCATTATGGACGACTCTAATCTTATCTTTCAAAAAACTCCAAGATTAATCGATTCTGAAATATACTTTACTTAATGAATATACTAATAACTGGCGGAGCAGGTTTTTTAGGCTCACATCTTTGCGATGCACTTATTGATAAAGGACATGATATTTTATGTGTAGACAATTTCTTCACAGGCAACAAAAGCAATATTTCTCACTTATTATCAAATCCAAATTTTACGCTTATTCGTCATGACGTTACTTTTCCATTATATGTAGAAGTTGATCAAATCTATAATTTAGCGTGTCCTGCGTCACCTATTCATTATCAATTTGATCCAGTACAAACTACAAAAACTAGCGTACATGGTGCGATCAATATGCTTGGCCTAGCAAAAAGACTTAAAGCGAGAATCCTTCAGGCCTCTACTTCTGAAGTATATGGTGATCCGGAAATTCATCCTCAGACAGAGGAATATTGGGGTCGTGTCAATCCAATCGGCATCAGAAGTTGTTATGACGAAGGAAAACGGTGTGCTGAAACCTTATTTTTTGATTACTGGCGTCAACACAAACTCGAAATTAAAGTGATACGAATTTTTAATACATATGGACCTCGCATGCATCCGAATGATGGGCGTGTTGTGAGTAACTTTATTGTTCAAGCATTGAATAATAAGCCTATTACAATCTATGGCGATGGTTCTCAGACGAGAAGCTTTTGTTATGTAGATGATTTAATTACTGGTATGATCAAACTCATGGAAAGCAATAAATCTATTACTGGGCCAATTAATGTTGGTAATCCGTCTGAATTTACGATGATTGAACTTGCTGAACTTGTGATACAACTAACCTCTAGTCGCTCAAAACTTAAATTTAAACCTTTACCAGAAGATGACCCCAAGCAAAGACAGCCTAACATTTCTCTGGCAAGATCTAAATTGAATTGGTCGCCAAAAGTTTCCCTAGAAGAAGGTTTAAATAAAACAATTACCTACTTCAAAAATTTATTAGATAAATAAAATTAATAGAAAACTACCCTAAATTTTATTTAGGATCTAATCTCAACCACGACATCAATCTAGGCCTTCCCTCAGACGCAATTAACCATCTTTCTGAATCTGAATATTCACTGAGTTCTGAAAAGCGTGATAAATCTCTAGAGGCAGTTCTTAAAGTTGAAACTTTAAAAAAAGGTCTTATGTCTTTCATCAATACATCTAATTTCTTTTTACCATCCTTAAAAATCCAGTCATGTAGCTCAATAAAAATAATTGACTTTTTTATTTGCTCAAGCACTTCTCGATTCAATAAAGAAAATTCAGCACCTTCAATGTCAATCAAGATGACTGATTTATCAATATGTTTTTTTGGAATTTCTTTATAAAAATCTTTAGTTGCTTCACCAAAGATCTTGATTTTTCCGGATACTTTATTTAATGCCGCATTTTTACTGATAATATCTCGGCCTTTAGCTGACATTTCGAAAGCATAACTAATTGTATATTTTCGACTGATCAATGAGCCAATACTATAATAACCATCTGCAGCGCCTATATTCACGAAAACATTATATTTACTTGGGATAGACATGAGTTCATTTAATATCTCCTCCTCATAAATTCCGAGTAGCATAGCTGACCTATCTGAAGCACCCCACCAATGATCCTGAGAAAAAACCATCCCTTTGAATGGACCGTATTTAATGGTATGTTTAAATCTTGAGTTTATATCTATCGCCAATAACTTTCTTTTTTTATTAATGGCGATGGATAAGCCTCGGTCATCTAGGGCTAATAATGAAAATATTTTTCTCAAGCCCATTTAGATTTTCCCTTAAAAAATGATTTCAAAAAACTTTAGTTTTCAAAAAAACTATATTTGCATAACTTTGATTGTTGTTATACATATAGATCAGTTGCATGAGAATATCTTTAGAATTTTTAAAGAATTTATTTTCTTGTGGAATATAAAGATAATTAAAATGAGGTTCTAAAGTAGACCAAAAATCATCAATTGATACTGAAGCTACATTTTTTATATGGTGCGGAATAAATTCTGTAATCAAAGCTTTACTCCGTTTGAAAATTTTCTGCATACCTTTAAAAGCAAAATATTCAGAGCCTTCAATATCAACAAATATCATGTCAAAAGATTTATTTTCTAAAAAATTATCTAAGGCAACACCGTCTACTCTAATCTGTTTGGGGTTGTCATATAAATAACCACTTGCTTTAATCAAAGGAAATCGTTTTGAACCACCGCTATTGTCTTTGCTAATTAAAAATTTTAATGGCTTATTTTCATCGCTCGCGGCTTTATTATATGCTTTAACGTTGTAAATTTCATTAAGCAATAAATTTTTACTTAACAGTTTAAAAGTGTCTGGATTAGCTTCAAATACAGTTAGTTCTTTACATAATTTTGCAAGGGGAATAACTATAGAACCAATATGACCTCCCAGCAAAAGGCAATAGGAATCTTTTTTTAAAAAACGTGATGCCAGTTTAATTTCGTCTTTGCATAATTCGCCGTCATTTAATAGTACCTTGGCTACATAATTATCGATTGGATCAACTAAAAAATTTCCTTGTTTAGCTTCGACATATATAGCTTTTGCATATGGCCCAAATCTTGTAAATTCAATTTTTCTGCGCTTTAATCTTTCTAGGATGCGCCTTTGCAAGCGAATGTGATTTATTTTCTTTAAAAAATTTAACATTGCAAATAATCCTAAATTATTAGGCAGACTTTTTATATTTAGTTGATGAAACTCAATATAAAATTTCTAGGAGCATTTAATAATCTCCTAAGAGTTTAAATAAAACCTTTTTGATGGCTTCTTATCCTTACTAGGTATGGTGGAGCTGGGGGGAATCGAACCCCCGTCCGTAAGCACTCTACAGAAAGTTCTACATGTTT
>JACCDK010355912.1_pt1 | contig 15959 bp, 14 predicted proteins | sample 7445871 | NCBI WGS metagenome assembly JACCDK01 (sample SAMN15323436, study PRJNA562643) | freshwater metagenome | isolation source: river surface water | place: USA:Blue River Watershed | collected 2017-08-15 | reverse complement strand
ATGAAAAATAAGCTATTATTGGCAGCTACAAGTATGGTTTTAATGGCCTGCATGAGCAAAGAAGAAATCTTACATGAACAGTACCGAGTAGAAGGTCTCGCCTTGTATCAAAAAAATTGCGAAAATTGTCATCAAGCAAATGGCAAAGGGTTTAAAAAATTGTACCCTGCCCTCGTAAATACAAATTTGATAAAACGTCTTTCAGATGAACAATTATCCAAAATCATCAAATATGGAGTAAAAGCAGATGCTGGACATGAATTCATGCCTGGTAATAACGATTTGCAAGCCATTGAAATCGCTGAAATCATTACTTATTTAAAAGATCTAAATGGAGTTAAAGAAGGAATCGTAGAACAGAGATTAGTTAAAGAAGTAATCCGCTGATCACTTTTGAGGAAAACCCTCCATTACAAACACTGAATTGGTTACTTGACGAAGAGAATAGGTAGAAAAATCTTGGGCTGCATCCATGCCAATGCCATAAAAAACCTCTTGCTTGGTTCGAATTTGAACTGGTTTTTCTGTGTAAATTTTCTTTTGATCAGGAAGCCAAATGAATTCGGATGTCCGAAGAGTCTCTCCTTTGATGGGATTATTTATTACCACATTTCCCATTAATTTATAATAGTTTTTTACACGATCAAAATGCGCAGAATCACCCCGAATATGGGTTGTTGTATTGCCTAATTTATCGTAAAAATATAAATTAACTACTTTAGGATACAAACGATCCTCATTGAATAAAGTCAATTGTTTTGCTGTAACCATTCTTACAACAGCCCTTGCCGAATCAGAATAAATCATATCAATTCCATCTAATTCTGATTTAGGACCTCTATAAAGTACTTTTGAAGATTCTTGACGCTCTTGGCAAGCAACAAGAAAAAAGACAGAAAGCAAACTAATTAAAAAATGCTTTCTCATGTGAGACTTAATTGATACGTTGTTTAATAAACCAAAGGTCACTTAAAGTTAATCCTAAAGTGATGCGATGAAATTGCTCTTCCAACCCATTATCGGTAACCGAACCTCGTTTTCCGATTTGATAACTTAAATTCAGATAGGATAAATTTCGAAGAGGCAGTCCCAAACCAAAAGTAAAATTAGTTTCACTGGCATATTTACCATTTTCTACAATAGAATAGGGTGTAGTAGCATAATTAAAACCAGCCCGGTAAGAAATTCGTTTGAAATAGCTTGAAACAGCTTCAAAATCTGGGATAAATTCTCCACCTATTGCTATTTTATAAGTTGTTGGCAGTTTACCTGAATTGCCTAAAAAGTTATCAATTTTCGACCAATTGGTGCTTGAATAATCCATACCAACCGTCCATCTCGCCGCTTTTTCTAAACTAAATCCAAATTTTGTAGAAACAGGTAAATACTGCGTAAATGGAGTAGATTTGCCGACTGTATCTGCATTTACAACATTCAAACCACCTAAGTCATAAATAACAAAACGACTAATTTCAGTTGCATTTGTTGATGATGTCAAATCCAAGGTAGTTCCCAAATTTAAATACAAATCCGTTCCAATTTTGGTTTGATATGCCGCACCAGCCTTGAAAGCAAATCCAGCGTAGTCCATTCTTTTTTCCAATTGAACTTTATAGTATTGACCATCTGACATATTTTGCGTACCGACTCCTCTGATGACATTTCCAAATAAAACATTTGTTTCTAATCCAACATAAAATCCTTTTCCTATTCGAATTCCATTTGAAATGCCAACTTTACTGATATTGCCTTGTCCAGAATAATTGTAAATCAAACTATCTAAACCCAATACATTTAATCTACGATACGATTTAGTTTCATATTGAATCGTACTATATGGACTTAAAGAAAATGCAAGAGTCCAACGATTGGAAACGGGTAAAGACAACAATAAATATTTATAATTTCCACCCAATAATTGCTGCTTTTGTCGAGGATCTTGCATGGTTTTTAACTCCATGTCAACACCTGCCTCAAAAGCCGTATATCTATTTCTTGCCAACAATGCTGGGTTCTGCGTATTTACATAGATTCCATTTGAAGTGGCTATTCCAATGCCTCCCATGGCCAATTGTGAAGGTGCAATATTCTGATCAATTTCTCCCATTCCAATGTAAGAATAAGGTGAATTTAAAACAGTCTGACTAAAGGAAGAAAAAGTAACTAAAACAAAAAGATGCAAAACAACTATTTTGAACAATTGCTTGATATAATGAATAAAAGTAAAATCTAAAGTCATAAAATATTTTCCTTTCTAAAAAGGCGCTACAAGTATGCAAAGGTCGTAAAATTTTTCTACATTATTAAAGGAATATCTATATTTGGTGTTAAATAATATTAAGAGATGACAACACTGGAAGAATTTTCACTTTTAGACCATTCTGCAATCGATTTGGCTTTATTTGCAGGTACTATCCTACTTGGTTTTATCTTACGAAGATTATTTTCAAATACTTTTTCAAAAATTGTTTACCGATTTCTTCCGGAAAAAATTATCAATATCCAAGATTGTATCGATTTACTTCGTAAACCGTTTGAACTTTTACTATTCTGGATATTCCTCTTTTTGGCTGCTCAAAATTTACACATACCCTCTCATTGGAATTTCAAACCAGTTGGTGAATTTGGTATTTTATTTATCATTCAAAAAGCATTCGACTCTGCCGTCATCTTAAATTGTACATGGGTCATTATCCGACTCATGAAAGTCGGAATTCTTTTTGCTACCGAAAAATGGCAAGGGGTGGAACAAAAATCCAAACAACAATTCATTCCTTTTTTAAACGACCTAGCCATGGTCTTTATTATCGCAGGCTCTACCTTTGTCTTGTTAGGACGCGTGTTTCAGGTTGATGTGATGGCCCTCATCACAGGTTTAGGCTTAGGAGGTTTGGCTTTGGCATTGGCTGCAAGAGAGACTTTAGAAAATCTTTTTGCTTCCTTCACCATTTTCCTGGATTTACCATTTGTTGTAGGAGATACGATTCAGGTAGGCAGTATCATCGGAGATGTGGAAAAAATTGGATTTAGAAGCACCAAATTAAGAGCTGTAGATGGCAATTTAATTATGATTCCTAATCGTTTGTTAACTTCTCAATCTTTAGAAAATCTTTCAGAAAGAAATTATCGTCGGGCAAAATTCAATTTAACCTGCACACTGCAAACAAGCTACCAACAAATTGACATTCTTTTGCCAATTATCGAACAAATCATTTTGGATGAACCTCTTTGTAAAAAGAAAGCCCCCAAAATAATTTTTGAGGGCTTTGGTCCGTATTCCTTGGATATTTCAATCACATTTTGGGTAAATACCGCTGATTTTGCAAAGTTTCAATTGGTCAAACAAGCGATCAATTTAAACATTCTCAAAGCTTTAGAGGAGCACCAAATTAAATTGGCAAGCAGCGTGGCTTAAAGTGATTTCAAATATTGAATACTCATAGGAACATATTCTAATTCATGCTCACTTTCATCTTCAATGAATAAGTGCTTGATTCCATTTTTCTTTGCCAACTTGATAATTGTTTTCCAATCCCCTTGACCTGTACCTACAGGAACATCGTTTTCAGCAGGAGTTCCTCCTGTTAAATTTCCGACTACTCCTTTTTTCAAATCCTTTACGTGCATTAATTTAAATCGACTTGGGTATTTTTTCAATAAACGAACAGGCTCATCAGCACCTCCTCCGTGCATCGTCCACAAAACGTCCATTTCAAAATTTACATAAGCAGGATCCGTATTTTTAATGATGTAATCCAGATACGTTCCATCTTCATATTTATGAAATTCATATCCATGATCGTGGTAGCAAAAAGTTATGCCATTTTCTTTGAAAATTTTACCTGCACGATTAAACGCCTTAACTGCCTTTTGAGCATCTTCAAATGTAAAATCTGTTCCTTTATGAGGAATCCATGCACACATAATGTATTTTGCACCAAGTGTTTTTGCGTTGGCAATTACTTGGCTTAAATCTTTTTCCAAATCATCAAAATTTACACCGGTAGAAGGAATAGAAATACCTCGTTTTTCACATTGTGATTTAAATTCTTCCAATGTCATCCCTTTTACTCCCCCTGTCTCTAATTCCGTTATTCCCATTCCCTGGATAATGTCCAAGGTTTTGATTGGATCTTTTGGGAAATGATTTCTAAAGGTGTAAGCCTGTGCACCAATAGGGTACGTATACAATTTTTGTGCTTGCGCAGCTAAGGAAAGAAGTCCTACAAACAACAATCCTAAAAAGAAACTTTTTTTCATAATTATAGATTTTTACGATTTAACTCATCTACAGCAAAATTAGCGGCCCTTGCTGTTAAGGCCATAAATGTTAAAGTCGGATTTTGCGTACCCACGGAAGGCATACTAGCCCCATCTGTAACGAACACATTTTTACAAGCATGTAATTGGTTCCATTCATTTAACAAAGATGTTTTGGGATCTTTTCCCATTCTAACACCTCCCATTTCATGAATATCAGCCCCTGGAGGATTATGACTATCTCTAACCGAAATATTTTTATATCCAGCACGCTCAAACATTTCACCCATTTGGACTTTGAAATCCTCTACCATTTTATCATCATTTTCCTTCCATTCGCAAGAAAAAACAATTTGTGGAATTCCGTATTTATCTTTTAATGTTTCATGCAATCGGATATGGTTTTCTTTGACAGGGACAGTCTCTCCCATCATCCAAGCTGAAATATGCCAATTACCTAATTGTCTTTTTAATAAATTGTTACGCAATTCTTCCCCAATCCCATCTTTAAGGGAATAGGAACCTCTTCCTCCACCAATTCCAACTGCATAACCTCTTAAAAAATTCGTTTCTTGTTCGTATAAATTTCTGAATCGAGGCATATAGGCATAAGTTGGACTCCCGCCTGCTGTTTTAAATTCTTTTAATCCATCAAAAGAAGCATTTGCACCGCCACGGTAATTATGCCAAGCTATATGGGTACCTAATAAACCATTTTCATTTCCTAAACCCTCCGAAAAACGGTTGGATTTAGAATTCATCAGAATGGCATTCGAATTAATGGTGGACGCATTTAAAAAGATAAGTTTAGCATAATAGGTATGCATTTCTTTCGTTTGAGCATCTATCATCCGAACCCCTACAGCCTTTTGCTTTGATTCATCATAGATAATTGAATGGACTACCGAATGAGTCCTTACTGTCAATTTACCTGTCTTCATCGCCCATGGAAGAGTTGAGGAATTACTACTAAAATATCCTCCATAGACACAGCCCCGCACACACATTTGTTGACTCAAACACCTAGACCTTCCTTGTTGTAAATGAATTTCCTGCGGATCAGACAAATGAGCGCAACGGGCCCCAATTACGTTTCTATGTTTATAGTTTGTTTCAACTACTTTCTTAAAATGGCTTTCCATACAAGAAATATCAAAACCTTTTTGCACCAAACTATCTGGTAAATGAGCGAGTCCATCATTGAATCCGGAAACTCCTATAAACTTTTCCACATGATCGTACCATGGAGCTAAATCCTTGTAACGAATTGGCCAATCAATGGCAAATCCATCACGTTGAGGACCTTCAAAATCCAAATCAGACCAACGCTGGGTTTGCCGAGCCCACATCAATGATTTTCCTCCCTCGTGATAACCTCTGATCCAACGAAATGGTTTTTCTTGCACAATGGGTTGCTCTTCATCAGGAAGCGCCCACTGAATTGTTTCCTCTCGAAGAAAAGATGATTCCGAAATTCCTTTTTTCTTTTCTAAAGGCAAGGTACCTAAATGCTGAAATTCCCACGGAGCTTTAGAAGCAGTTGGGTAGTCTACGATGTGTTTTACAGGTCGTCCACGTTCTAAAATTAAGGTTTTTAGTCCCCGTTCACACAATTCTTTCGCGGCCCAACCTCCGCTTGCACCCGAACCAATAACGATGGCATCGAATGTATTTTTTGCTTTTGAATCAATTGAAAAATTTGCCATTCTTATACTTTTTCACATCCTCTATAAAAACCTGGAGCCATTACGTACCCATAAAAATTCATTTGAACATATTCTGAATTCGTATAAGCCAAAATAGTTTGATTTCTAACGAAATCATAAAACCACTTCTGGTTTTCATTGGATTTTAACAATTCTAATTGCTGTTCACGCTCGGTTTGACTCTTCAAAGCAAAGCCTTGATTTTTTAAAAAATCGATTCCATTTTGAACTTTTTGTTGGTCTTCTCTGGTTAAACAATCTTGAATATACCGATCTAAGTAGAGTACAACCCCAACTCCCTTCGCGCCTTTTTGTTTCCCTTCGGGTATAAAAGTACTGCTGATCAAGTCCAACATTGCTTTTGTTTGATTGTCTAGGTATTGAACATTTCCAAACAAATCATCTGTCCAAGCTGTCAATGGAAATACCAATGCACTCAGACCAACCTTTTTGATTAATTCTCTTCTTTTCATATCATTAATAGGTGGCTCTACCGCCTGAAACATCAAATAAAAATCCAGTTGTAAAGGTACATTCCGGCGAAACAATCCATGCCGAAATCTTGGCTACTTCTTCAATTTCTCCTAATCGACCCATTGGAATTTTGGCTACCATGTATTCTAACTGTTTAGGATCGGTATCGGCATTCATTGCTGTTTTTATAACAGCAGGCGCCAATCCGTTGATGGCAATACCTGAGGTGGCATATTCTTTGCCTATGGCTTTAATGATGCTGATAACAGCTCCTTTTGAGGCAGAATAACCAATCATGCCCGGATTGCCTTCTTTTCCTGCCATTGATGCCAGAAGTAAAATTCGACCGTAATGATGTTTTTCCATGGCCAAAATAGCATATTTGGTCATTAAATAGGTTCCTTTTTGATTCACCTGGTATAATCGATCAAAATCTTCGCTGGCGTAATCGGTAATTTTGGTGCTGGTCGGACCCACGATTCCTGCACAATTCACCATGACATGGATTTGTCCAAATTGAGCCTCCGCATCCCTAAATACTTTTTTCACATCTTCCTCCTTGGAAACATCTGCTAGAATACCCATAACTTGAAATCCTTGAGACGCAAATTCAGAGACCGTTGCATTCAATTTACTCTGATTGTTGTCCATCAGGACAACACTTCCACCTTCCTCGGCAATTTGCAAGGCGATCCCTTTTCCTAAACCATCAGCTCCTCCCGAAATAATGGCTGTTTGTTTGATAAATCTTGATGACATATTTTATCTTGCTACCCAACCGCCGTCTACCGACAAATTGGTTCCATACATATACGTTCCTGCATCAGAAGCCAACAATAAAACAGCTCCTTGTATTTCTTTTAACTCTCCCCATCTACCCAATGCCGTAGCACCAACCACAAATTTCAAACCTTCCTCGGTATCGGCTATCGGAATGTTCATATCTGTTAAAAATGGGCCTGGACAAATAGAATTCACACGAATATTAAATGGGGCCATTTCAATGGATAAACTACGTGTCATTTGGGTTATTGCACCTTTACTTGAGCAATAAGGGGTTCGATTGGACAAACCGACTAAACCCAAAGCGCTTGCCAAGTTGATAATACTTCCACCTCCAGCTTTTTTCATAAAGGGCACAACCGCTCTACTTGCTAGCCAGGTACCTGTCACATTCACATCCATTACCGATGTGAAATCTTGTAAACTCAATTCATCTATCGCTCCTCGGATATTGATTCCCGCTGAATTAATCAAGACATCAATTCTACCAAACACCTCCATCGCATAAGCTGCCATTTCATTCATTTGAATTTCATTTCGAACATCCGCAACAAATGAAGTAGCTGATATCCCATAGGCATTAGCAAGACTTTTAGCTGCCTCTAATCCCTCCGTCTCATTTCGATTGACCAATAAAATGTTACAACCTGCTGAAGCTAAAGCTGCAGCCATGGTGAGTCCAAGCCCTTTTGAACCTCCTGTCACGATGGCAGCACGACCTTTCATGTTGAACAATTGAATACCGGGTAATTGCTTAAAATCCATTTTATAAATTCAATTTTGCTTGAGCAAAGGTTAAACAATCTACTATATTTTTTTCTTCAAAAGCTAATTTTGCTTCCCCATCTAAATCTTTTACCCCAGGCAATTGTCCAGAATAGGCTTTTGATCTCACTAATTGAAGCGCTTTTGTCAAATCAAGAGCTGAAGAATTTTCAAAAGTTGACCAATAGTTTGAATCCAAACATGGGATTTCCAAGGGATCGCGTGTAATCATTTCCAAATTAAATGTTACCTGTGGATTGTATTTTTTACATTCCGCAACAGCTGCTTTTAAATCTATTATTCCTTTACCAAGTGGAACTTCTGAAAGTAAAAACCCTTTATCGTATGCGGTCACTCCCATGTCTTTTACGTGTGTTGAAAAAACATAAGGTGCCAAGGCTTTTATAACCTCCATCGGATCTTCGAGCAAAGCAAGATTGTTTCCAAAATCCAAAGTAACACCCAAGTAATCAGAATCCAATTGTTTCATGATTTCAACTAATTCAAATGATTTCCAGTCTTTATGATTTTCGACAGCTAATTTCATTTGATGCTTTCTTAAAATTGGTTCAACCATTTGAAGGGAAGCAATTGCATTTTTCTTAAAATCTTTGAATTCTTGTAAAGACTTAAAGGTTTCGTATCGACGAGTAGGCAGGCAAACAGTTCTTGCTACTTTAATCCCAGCTTCTTTGGCTGATTGTATATTTTTTTCAAATAAATCTAACTCTGAAGTCGTTTTTGGAAGGCCAATACTTGCCTCCACATACATATTAAGTTTTTCCTTTTCCTCTCTTACTTTTTTAGCAAAATCAGAAGTCCATTGATTCAAAACTACTTGAATACCTCCAGCACCTATGGAAGAACAATGTTGTAAGAGGTCCAGTGCATTAGTAAAACTTGAAAAATGGGAACTATTTATTTTTGAATTCCACCTAAATCCATACGAATGCACGACAATTCCCATGGAATTTGTACTCACAAATTTGCTTAATTCATGAATGGAACTTGCCGAAAAAGCCAAAATACCCGCACTTTTCAAAAAGGCACGTCGTGAATTGCCAGATGAATCTTCATCTGTATGATTTAAGTTCCTTTTCATGGTTTTTCAATAGGTTTATTTTTTTCCTTGGGATTCCTTTTCGGCCATCCTTTTGGCATTTACATAGTTATTCAATTCCTTGGGAGTCCATGGATTAACCCTACCTTGCGACAATGCTCTATTGCTTCCCACATTTCGACCGGTTAAAGCCGTACCTGAATTTCCCCATTCATTACGAATATACGTTAAAATTGCCGCAATATCTCCATCATCCATAGTAGAATGAGAAGGCATAACTGGTAAAATATTGGGTTTATCGTATTTTTTACCATTGACTTCAATGGCACCTTCCATTCCATGTAGAACAACCAATGATAATCGTAACTCATCTCCGGTAACCCATTCTGACCCAGCCAATGGAGGGCCCAATCGTGCTACCCCTCTGCCATCATTTCCATGGCAACCAGAACACACAGACAAATATTTTTGCCTACCCAATGCAAATTGTTTCATTGCTTTTTCATCCAATAAGGTTTTTTCCTCATTGGTTACCTGTGACACTTTTCCATTCCAATTCAATATCTCTAATAAAGGCCTCAATCGGTTTGTTCCTAATTTGAATTGGTTTTTGGTAAAAATCTCAGGCTCTTTGGACAAATTAATTGCCTTAGAACCTTTTAATTGAAGAGACTGTATTGCCAATGAATTAACCAAAGCAATACCTTTTGCATCTGTATTTTTTTGCTTTTCAAGAAAACTAACCAATGCATCGAATTCCGATGCATTTTTCTTTTTCAAAATGGCACTGGCCAATAATTCTAGAAAAATTTCTTTCTGAGCATTAATTGGATTCAAGAGAGGTTTATTCCAAATAAATTGTAGAAAATCAAATTCCTTATTATACAAACTACTCATGACCGCATCACGCTGCAGCGCTTCATTTGCATAATTCTGTAAGGTATTACTCAAAATAACAAATCCCTTTTCTCCAGGTATATTTCCAGCACTTAATGCCAATGCTACAGCTAATTCCTGTTCTTTGATTGAGGATAATTTCAATAACTTTGCGACTAATTTTTGATTGGCATATGCATTGGGAATTTTGTCTAAAACTTGTAAGGCATGCACCCTCAATTTTGAATTGGTCTGATCCAATAAATTACTCACGATACTTACTTTGTTGCTATTCAATCCATCTAAAGTCCATAATGCATGAATTTTAGTTAATATATTGGGACTCTTTACTAACAAATGTTCTAAGTCTTGTACAATAGAAAAATCCTGACGTTCAACTAGTAATCGTTGTGCCATATCTCGATACCAACCACTTGGGTGATTTAAGAAGGCAACAAGTTCTTTGCTAGACTTATTCGATAATTTTTCTACTTTATTAATTGAATTGATTGTTCTTTTAGGTCGAACTCTCCAAATCCTACCCATATTCACAGGGGAATCTAATCCTCTTTTCAATGTTTGATCCTTGAGATAAGGCGTCATGTAAGAACCATGTTGTATAATTCCGCGATACATATCTGCAATATACAATCCACCATCTGGGCCTTGTGTAGTATTGGCGGGCCTGAAACGTTCATCGGTGGAGGCTAAAAATTCTTTACCGGGGTGTGCGTCTTTAGCTGATAAAATTCCCTTCGATTCATAAACAATATTCCGTTTGATTAAATTTCCTGCTGGTTCACAAACAAAAGCATTACCTGCATATGATTTTGGAAAAAGATCAGAACGTAAAATTAAAGGGGAGCATGCGGAAGTAAATTCTAAAATGCTTCCTTTGGAATCGAGCACACCAGCGATATACCCTCTATTTACAGCAGGATTTGGTCGAACTGGATATACTTTTCGATCAATGGCCACACCATGATCTATTCCGGAGGAAATGGTATGATTTTTATTTCGATTTAAATAATTGGCAGGAATTAAATCAGCATGTAATTGAGACCAATTATAATTATAAAATAATCGGCCATAATTATCGTGTGAAATACCCCATTGTCCTCTAAATTCCGTACTATCACGTTTCCATGAGCCATTCATAAAACGATAACGAAGGCGAGATTTCGTATTGTAATACCAATTATCTAGGTTTAAAAGAAGTCCATTATCAGAATGTTCAGGTAATCCATTCTTCGAATAGGTGGAATCCAATAAAATTTTCTGATCAGCTTTTAAATCACCGTTTAAATCTTTTGTCAAATAAAGCGCTTTATCAGTTGCTACCAAAGCCCCTCCTTTTACTAAACCTAAGCCACGAGGGAGTAGAAGACTATCTAAATAAACTGTGGATTTATCCATTTTCCCATCACCATCTAAATCCTCTAACACAGAAACCCTTCCGTTTTTGATTTTTTCACCCTTTCCATCAATATCTGACATGTAGCCTCTCATTTCTACCACCCATAATCGTCCATCCTCATCAAACGAAAGGGCGATGGGTGCCTGAACCAAGGGTTCTTCCGCAACCAATTCAATTTCTAAATTTGGTTCAATTTGAAAAGTTTTTAATTCCTCATTGGCAGACAATGCCGGACTTGGATTACGTAAGTCGTCCCATCCATTTTCATTGGCAGCAATAAAAACGGCTACACAAATAAATAAAGAAATCAACAAGCGAAATTTCAACATCCTTTTTTCAATCCTAGAAAGTAAAAATACACGTAAAAAAGTACTTTAGGAAGACTATTTACCTAATTTATAGGTGATTTTAAAAATGCTTCCATTAAGGTCATCACAAACATAAAGGGAACCATCTGGACCTTCTGCTAAACCACAAGGTCGGTGTTGAATTGGTCCACTTGGATTAACCAAATCTACCCCTGCAAAATTATCTGCAAAAATTTCCCAATTGCCTGATGGTTTCCCATTTTTAAATGGAACAAAAGCTACTAAATACCCTTTTTTTAATTCGGGAGATTGACCGTGAAAGGCAATAAATGCGCCATTTTTGTATTTGGCAGGAAACATTTTCCCTGTGTAAAAATGAAGACTATTGGGTCCTAAATGAGCCGGAAATGCCACCAGTGGATCAATTGCCTTTTCTCCTGCTGTTTTTTTCCCATCTCCACCATATTCAGGAGCAAGGATTTTCTTTTGCTGCTTTTGGTCGTAATAGATATAAGGCCAACCTGCATCTAAACCTGGCTTAGGGAATTCATAGAGCATTTCTGCAGGTAATTCTTGACTCATCTTGGGTGTATAAAATTGTGGATAAAAGTCGTGGAATTGACCGCGCCCGTGGCCTGTTGCAAAAAAAGTGTTCGTTTGTGTATTCCAATCGATACCTACTGCATTTTTCAAACCCGTAACATAGCGTTCACCATCGGCAAATCCTTGGTTCAATTTATTAAGTTTAAATTTCCATACACCTCCGGCAGAATCAAGGATGGCACAAGGCGACATTCCCTGGCCTGTACCAGGAATTCTACACGGGTCGTTCCAAGAACCGATGGTCATATAAACCGATTCTCCTGAATTATCGAAAACAAATGGTTTTGCATTGTCTCGGCCGTGATCAGGTAAGCCATCAATTATTTTTTCTGGAGCGTTTTTATCAATTATTTGTTGATTAGCATCCAATTTAAAACGATACAAACCTTTGTTAGAAGAAGTATACAAGTAACCATTTTGAATTTTTACACCGGTTCCAGGGAAATCACCAAATAATTCTTTCTTATCCAAAATACCATCTTTATCGGTATCTACTAAATGGTAAATTCCTTTACCTTCTTTTAATTTAGATAATTTGGCATATACTTCCCCTTTTTTGGTAATGGCGATTTGTCGAGTCGCACCTAAATCAGAAGCAATTTGTTGGACTTTGAATCCTTTGGGTACTACGACTGGGGAGGCATCCTGGGCAAAGTTTGAAAAACTAGCAACAAGGCATGCCACAAAAAGTAAGCTTTTTTTCATAAAAATAGATTTTACGAAAAATAGGGATTTTTTTCAAAATCCCTATGCTTTTTTATCTAAAAATCAATCTATCGGCCGGTGGCTTTTTCAGAGGCCTCAGGATATCTGGCACCTACAACGGCAATTTGTTCGGAAATTTCATTGAGCTCCAAAACCTCCTTTTCTGTCAATCCAATGGATTCTGCTGCAATATTTTCTTCTAAACGATGTATTTTTGTAGTACCTGGAATTGGAATATATTGTGGGTGGCGAGCCAATACCCATGCCAATGCCAATTGGCCCAATGAACAGTTTTTTAGTAGAGCTAATCCGTGCAATGCATCTAATAATGCCTTGTTGGCTAGTCGAGCCTCTTCCGTAAAACGAGGGATTACACCACGAATATCTCCGGGTTCAAAGGTTCTTTTTTCATCTAACTTGCCAGTCAAATACCCCTTCCCAAGTGGGCTGTAGGCCACTAAGCCTATACCTAATTCTTGAATTGTTGGTAAAATCTCGTGTTCATGATTTCTATACCATAGCGAATACTCACTTTGTAAGGCAGAAACGGGAAATGTTGCATGGGCTTTTCGAATGGTTTGGGCACCAGCTTCTGACAAACCAAAATATAGCACTTTCCCTTCCTTCACCAAATCACCTACTGTACCAGCAACTTCCTCAATGGGTACCTCTGGATCTACGCGATGTTGGTATAACAAATCAATTTTTTCAACATTTAAGCGCATCAACGATTGATCTACGACCTTCTTGATATGTTCAGGTCTAGAATTCAAACCCATCATTTTTCCATCTTGGATATTGAAACCGAACTTTGTGGCAATGCAAATATTTTTGCGAAATGGGGCAATGGCTTGTCCAAGCAACTCTTCATTGGTAAAAGGACCATAAACTTCAGCCGTATCAAACATGGTTACACCATATTCATACGCCTTACGAATCAAAGCAATTGACTCTTCAATTGGTGGAAATGGAGCATAAGAAAAGCTCATTCCCATGCATCCTAATCCGATAGCCCCTACCTCTAAACCTTGGGAGCCTAGTTTTCTAGTTTTCATATGTTCTAACTTTCTAAACTTCTTATATTTTTTAGATAATTAATTTCTTGTATTCCTGAACTTCAAGGGACTTGTTCCAACATGTTTTTTAAAAAAATTATTAAAATGGGTTACTTCCTGAAAACCCAAGGCATAGGCTATATCTGAAATATTAAAATTACTTTGGCGTAGCATGACCCTTGCCTCTTGCATTATACGTTCTCCTATGATTTGAGTAGTTGTTTTTTCCGTTACTTCTTTGATAGATCGATTTAAATGATTGACATGTACATTGAGTTGGTGAGCAAAATCAGATGCGGCACGCAGCTGAATTTTCGGAAAATTCTCATCAATTGGAAACTGCCTTTCCAACAACTCAAAAAACATACCTGAAATTCTCTGAGAGGCATTCATAGGGTGACGATCATATTGATCTACTGGTTGCATTTTCATGGCTACATGAAATAGCTCAAATACTAGATTGCGTAAAACATCAAACTTGTGGACATACTCTGACTTTATTTCCTCAAACATCCGAGCGTAAATATTTTTGACAAAGTCAACCTGAGACTCTTGTAATTCAAAAACATGATTTTCACCTGGCTGAAAAAGAGAGTATTGTAAAATGTTTCCAAAATTTTCAAAAAATTGCTGATTGAAAATACAATAAAAGCCCCCTTCTATGTTTTCCAATCGTTCACATTTATAAGGAATTTGTGGATTGGAAAACACAAGAGAAGGCTTTTTGATGGCAATAACCTTATCAGCATAATACACATCTATGTCTCCCCAAACCAACATAATTTTAAAATAATCTCTTCTCCGATAAGGCAGTGGTTTTACTTTGGTGGTTAAATCGTACTTAATAACTGGAAATACATTGAAATGCCCAATATTCTTGGAGACCTCTTCTGGAATCCAATTGAATTTTTGCAAATAAAAATCTGATAAGTTTTCCATTTTACTTATTTCTTGAGCCAATCCGTGTTAAAACTATAACCTAATGAAATATTCCAATTAAAATCTTTCCCGGGAATGGTTGAGCTGAATTTTTGGTTCAATATTGAGTTGATAAAAAAGGGGGATTTACGATGTGAGATCGTAACGTTTTCTGTCATATAAGTCCCTTCAAGGGCATCCATTTTTAAGTAATATATTTGGGGAAATAGCCGTAATCTAAAATCTCCAATCAATTTTATATTATTTAAAACAGCGTTCATGGTTATAAACTGTGTCTGTTTGATGGGTGCATTAATCCATGAAAATGAGCTTAAATAATACATTCCAATGGTTGTATTTTTACTCACACGAAAAGATGGTGCAATTTCACCAACTAAATATTGTTGTACATCTAAAGTTTCTATCAATTCACCTGCTGAGTTTAGTACATTATTTCGTCTAAATACAATTGAGGGGTGTGTTCCAATGTTTAAAAGAAATTTATTAAACTGCATTTTTTTTCTAAACCAAAAAATAAAAGACCAAGGTTTTCCATCTAAAGAAAAACGTAATTGAGGTTCAAAAGCATATTTTTTTGAACCCAGTGAGTATTCCATGATTAAAGCTGGCTTTCCTAGTGATAAATTCGGTAAAAGGGAAATCCCATTTTGTGTAACTGTAATATTTCCAGAAAAATGACGATCAACCTTGGTGGAGTCGGCACCAAAAATGGGGTTAAAACTTCTGAAACAAATTATACAAATTAAAAGAAAGAATCGAATACATCTGAGCGAATAGATTGATGATAATAATTGATTGAAAAACATAATGTAAAATAAATAATTCTTACAAATTTCGTGCAAAAAAATAACAAATCATGATATTTTTCAAATAATTTATTACGAAAATCAAACAATCAAATCCAATAAAAATAGCATAATGCAAGGGCAGCAATTGTCATGATTAGGAAGGCGGCAAATCCCAAAATGTTTAGCAGTTTGGAATTCACATAATCACCCATGATGGCTT
>JACCDK010183744.1_pt1 | contig 15968 bp, 15 predicted proteins | sample 7445871 | NCBI WGS metagenome assembly JACCDK01 (sample SAMN15323436, study PRJNA562643) | freshwater metagenome | isolation source: river surface water | place: USA:Blue River Watershed | collected 2017-08-15 | reverse complement strand
GATAAGGCGGATTTTTTTCTGGATCAAAACCGAAGCGGGTTACGTACTCTTGCGCATACTGCGGCCCGATCTTTTCGAGTATGCGGATCGAGATCATATTCTTCGACTTTGACAAGCCTTTGCGCATTGACATCGGACCTTCGTACTTGTTGTCGTAGTTCTTTGGTTCCCAGGCTTGGCTACCCGTTTGAGACGCATCAAAAGTAATCGGCGCGTCATTAATGACTGTCCCGGGTGACAGGCCTTTTTCGAGGGAGGCCGAATAAATGAATGGCTTGAATGAGGAACCCGGCTGGCGCCATGCCTGCGTCACGTGATTGAACTTGTTGCGATTGAAGTCGAATCCACCGACCAGCGAGCGTATCGCGCCATCCTCGGCACTGGCCGACACAAAAGCCGATTCCACTTCAGGCAGCTGGATGATGGACCAGCCCTGACCTTCCTGCATCACGCGAATGATCGCGCCGCGGCGTATACGTTTGTTGGTCGGGACCTTGTCGGTCAGCGAGCTGGCGGCTTGTCCGAGCCCGGTCTCCTGGATAGAGATTTCTTCCCCAGAGGCCAGCAGTGCGCGAATGCTCTTCGGCGTTGCTGCCAGTACGACGGCGGCAACAATGCCATCGCTGTCAGGGTGCTCGGCCAGCTCGGATTCGATCGCTACCTCGGCCTCGCCCTTGTCTGCCGGGATCTCCATATAGCCTTCAGGCCCGCGATAGGGTTGACGTTTTTCATAGTCAAGCACGCCGCGCCGCAGCGCAAGATAGGCGGCATCCTGATCGGATTTCGTGATGGTAGTGAAGACGTTCAGCCCGCGAGTGTAGGTGTCCTCCTTGAACTGCTCATAGACCATCTGTCGCGCCATCTCGGCAACATATTCGGCATGCACGCCGAACTCGTTGCTGTCCATTTTGATCTTCAGCTGCTCATCTCGCGCCTGCTCATACTGCGCCGTCGTGATGTAACCGAGATCATGCATGCGCTGCAGAATGTATTGCTGCCGCGCTCGTGCGCGTTTGGGGTTGACGACGGGATTGTTTGCCGACGGTGCCTTGGGCAAGCCAGCCAGCATTGCAGCCTCCGCGATCGTAATGTCCGAGAGTTTTTTTCCAAAATAGATTTGTGCGGCCGATGCAAAACCGTACGCACGCTGACCGAGGTAGATCTGGTTCATGTACAGCTCGAGAATCTGGTCTTTGGTCAGTGTCTTTTCAATTTTCCAGGCCAGCAGCACCTCGTACAGCTTGCGCTTGACGGTTTGTTCACTGGAGAGGAAAAAATTTCTTGCGACTTGCTGCGTGATGGTCGAGGCACCTTGGCGGCTGCCGCCCATTGCATTGTGAATCGCAGCACGAAGGATGCCCCAGTAGTCAACGCCGCCGTGTTCGTAGAAGCGATCGTCTTCGATGGCCAGCACGGCTTGCTTCATGACTTTGGGGATGTCCTTGTAGCGCACCAGGCTGCGGCGTTCCTCGCCAAACTCGCCGATCAGCATATTGTCTGCCGAAAACACGCGTAGCGGCATCTTGGGCTGATAGGTGGCCAGCGAATCGATATCGGGCAGATTCGGATACGCCATCATCATCATGAAGCTGACCAGCAGCACACCAATGACAGCGACCCCGGTGAGCAAGCCGAACAGACTGAGGGCCAGCTTCACGGGCGCAGGCAGCGGTGAGGGGCGTGGACCGGGGGGCGTGTCCCCTTGCGGCGTGGGTGAGTTCATGCGGGAGGAGAAAAGCTAAGCGAATACGTCGCGCGACGATGATCATTATAACGGCTCACCCACCAGAGAACTTCAGCGTTCGACGCCTGATCCTCCAATGTTTGCAGGGCATTCATGAACGATTGCGTCAGGATTTGACAACGAGCGCCCTGTCTTGCTTTACAGATGGAAAAGTCGCTTGCTAGCATCCGCGAGTTTTTAAAAAGGCAATGATTGCCGGGCGGAGTGTAGGTTGGAAATGGGCTGGCGACAGTGTCTGGGATGGCTCTCAGGGAAGCGAACAGTGCCTTTGCTGGGCGTTGATCTGAGCCCTGCTGCGGTGCGCGTGATCGAGCTTTCTTCAGTGGGAGAGCGCTGGCGCATCGAGCGTTACTCCCGTAGGCCTTTGCCGCATGGTGCGATCCGCGAGGGGAATATCGTTAATCCGTCGCAAGTATCGCAGGCGCTGGCGGACGCGCTGCGCGACTGCGGCACCGCGAACCGCCGTGCCGCAATGGCTTTGCCATCGGGTTTGGTGATTCGGAAGATTCTGAGTGTGCCGGACGACCTGTCCGAGGAAGAGCTCGAGTCACAAATAGAGGCCGATGCAGAGGACAGCCTGCCATTTTCACTGGATGAGCTGAGATTGGATTTCGCGGTGATCGGGCCGTCTGCTGGCGAGCAAGGCAAGAACGACGTGATGCTGGTGGCAGCGCGCAAGGAAAAAATCGATGAGCGTCTGGCGGTGGCCGAGGCTGCAGGATTGCATACCGTCGTCATCGACATGGAGACTCAGGCGTTACTGCAAGCCGTCGCTCTGCATGATTGGAGCGCTGCTGGCAGTGCTTCTGAGCCGTTCGCTGCATCGCCAGACCGACCGCCATTTGCGCTGGTACAGCTGGGCAGGGATTCCAGCCAGTTTTCCGTGATTCGCCGGGATCAGGTGATCTTCGAGCGCGAGCTGAGCGTGGGACTGCACAAGCTCGAGCAAGAGATCAGCCGTCGCCCCGAACAGGCGACCGCATTCTCGGAAGCCTTTCACGACATGGTGTGCCAAGAGCTGCGGCGTGCGATGCAGTTGCATGCGAGTGCCGCCGACCACACCAACAGCAGCATGCTCTTGCTGGCCGGCGCAACGGACAAGCTGCCCATGCTACCGGCAGTCATCAGTGATCGCCTGTCGATTTCGGTGCAGCTTGCCAATCCGTTCCGTGCGATGGAGCATACGTCTGGAGTGAGCGAGCAGGCGTTGCAGGCAGATGCGTCGTCCTGTCTGGTTGCTTGCGGCCTCGCCATGCTGCGTGCGCCGTCATGATTCGATTCAATTTTCTTCCATGGCGCGAGGATGAGCGCCGTCAGAAAAAGCAATTATTCCAGCGACAGCTGGCGTTATGCGGACTGCTGGGCCTGACTATCGTCTTTGTGATCTGGTTCGTCAACGAGCGACGACTTCAGACGCAGGCGGAACGCAATGCATTGCTGGGTTCTCATATCGCGGCGCTGGATATTCGGTTGCGAGAGATCGCCAGCCTCCGACGTGATATTCAGGCGCTGCAGGCACGCCAGCATGCCGTCGAGGCACTTCAGGCGGGTCGCCACCAGCCTGTGCAGCTATTTCAGGCGTTGGCAGCACGTATTCCCGAGGGCATCATGCTCAAATCCTTGGCACAGGGAGAGCAGTTGTCGCTCTCTGGTTATGCCGTCTCGAACGGGCGCGTGTCGGAACTCTTGCGCAATCTCGATCCGGAGCGAACCCATCTTCTCACCGCGCAGCCAGAACTGGTGGAAATCAAATCAGGCAGCTTTGGCGAGGGCAAAGAGGCGCGCAAGTTGTTTGAATTCACGATCGCGCTGCCCGGCACAAAATCGGCATCCGCCGGAGACAGGCCATGAGCGACACCTACGCACTCGTTGTTCGCCGTGCGCAAGCGTGGATGCAGCAATTCAGGGGACTGCGCGGCCGGGCTCCGGGTCTCTGGCCGTGGTTGCCGCAGCTGACCTTGCTGCTCGCGTTCATTGTCGCTGTCATTCTCGGTGGCGCATGGTTGTTGTGGATGAGCCAGTGGGACGAGATCGCACAAGGTCGAACACAAGAAGAAAAACTCAGAACCGCATTTCGCGAAAAAATCCAGCAGTCGCAGAATCTCGAGCTCTTACGCTCGCAAAAAGTCCGAGTGATGGGCGAGGTGGCGAAACTCGAGCGGCAATTGCCCGGCAAGGCAGAGATGGATGCGATGCTCTCCGAGATCAATCAGGCGGGAGTCAGTCGAGGACTTCAGTTCGAGCTGTTCAAGCCAGGGCAGGTACGGCTCACTGAACATTATGCAGAGCTGCCGATTGACATACGCATGTCTGGTGGCTACCACGCACTGGCAGGTTTCGTTAGCGATATCGCCAATCTTCCGCGCATCGTGACAGTGGATCATCTCATGATCACGCGGCAAAAAGAGAGCCTGGCATTTCAGGCGGTCGCTCATACCTATCGCTATCTTGACGCGGCAGAGAGCCAGCAATTTCTGGCGCAACAGTCTGAGGCCAGCAAACAGAAAGGACGTTCTCCGTGAAATGGCTGCGACAACGATCCGTTTTCTCTTGTGTGCTGTGCCTCGTTCTTGCAGGATGCAGCGGGCCCGAGGATGACGTATTGCAAGCATGGATGGAGAAAGTTCGCCACGAGACAGCGCCAGCGCCGGCGCCTGCGCCCGATCCGTTAGTGATGAGGCCAGTCATCTACCACCCTGCAGATCATCGGGATCCCTTTGATGCGGGGAAGATCACGGTACTTGCCGGTGTGCCAGGAAGCGGACCGCAGCCCGATCTGAAAAGAGTGCAAGAGCCGCTGGAATCCTACCCCCTCGACAGCCTTCGGATGGTCGGGAGTTTGCTCAGACGCGGGCAAGCCGTGGCACTGGTTCAGGCTGACAAGCTGATTTACCAGGTGCGCACCGGACATCATCTTGGGCAGGACCAGGGCAAGGTGATCAATATCTCCGATACGGCGATCGATATCGAGGAAATCGTGCAGGAATCCGCAGGCACGTGGACGACACGCAAAGTACAACTCTCGATCCAGGGTGGAAAATGAGCCGCTTGATTCATCAGATCCCTGTCGCCGTGATGTGCCTGCTGATGTGGGCGTCGTCCGTTGGCGTGGCCCGTGCAGAGCCAAATGCGATTACGGAAATACAAGCGGTTCGCGAGGGCGCGCTGCAGCAGTTGAAGCTAAGCTTCCGGCGAGCGCCTGCGGCAGACGCATCGAACTTCTCGACTCCCAACCCGCCCCGATTGGTGCTGGATTTCGCGGACACGCTGAATGCGACAGGCCACGCCCGACAAGTACTTGATACGGGCGACCTGCGGCATGTCGATATCGTGCAGGTATCCGGACGCACCCGATTGGTGCTGGCATTGAAACGCTCGCTGCCATTTGCCAGCCGCGTGCAGGGCAAAACACTCATACTAAGTTTTTCAGAAGCAGCCACTTCGGCCGCTGGCGCCGCCGCCAGTGCCATCGCGACGGAACGCAATGCGATACTGGATGTCGATTTTCGACGAGGCAGTAATGAATCAGGGCGGGTCATCGTCGATCTGTCGCAATCGCAGGCAGCGATCGACATTCGCCGACAAGGACAGTCCCTCGTCATCGATTTCATGAAGACCAGTCTGCCGGATCTGTTGCGTCGGAGGCTGGATGTGAAAGATTTCGGTACGCCGGTGCAGAGCATCAGCACGAGCGCGCAAGGCGATATGGTGCGTTTGCTGATCGAACCGTCCGGGCAGTGGGAGCATACCGCCTGGCAAACCGACAAGCGGCTGGTGGTGGAGGTTCGTCCGTGGCGTCCCGATGACGCGAAGACGTCTGCTAACGGTCGAGGCTATCGAGGCGACAAGCTCTCGCTGAATTTTCAGAATATCGAAGTGCGCGCGTTGTTGCAGGTCATTGCAGATTTCACCGGATTGAATGTGGTGGCTAGCGATAGCGTGAGCGGGCAACTGACCTTGCGGCTCAAGGATGTCCCCTGGGATCAGGCGCTGGATATCGTGATGCAGGCGCGCGGACTGGATATGCGCCGCAATGGCAATGTGCTGTGGATCGCGCCCAAGGATGAGTTGCTGACCAAGGAGCGGCTCGAGCTCGAGCAGAAGGCACAGATTTCCGAACTTGAGCCCTTGGTCACCGAGACGTTTCAGCTCAATTATCAGAAAGCCGATGCCTTTCGTCAGGTGTTCGGGCTCGATGGTCAGGTGGGCCGCGGAAGTATTTTGTCACGCCGCGGCAGCGCATCGGCCGAGCCACGCACCAATAAATTGTTCGTCACCGACACGCCCAGTCGTCTTGAGGAAGTGCGCAAGCTGATCCAGCTGACCGATGTGCCCACGCGGCAGGTGATGATCGAGGCGCGGATTGTCGAAGCGGATGACAGCTTCAACCGAAATCTGGGAGCGAAACTGGGTTTTGTCGATCTGCGTGCCATTAACAGCAATGGACCGGCCGGCGTCAATCTGTCGCATTCGACGCGGCTTGCGATCACCGGAAATTATCTAGGCGTGGGTGAACAAACGCAGCAGGCCAGAGCGACTGACAGAAGCTTCATACCGAATACGCAATTCGTCGATCTTCCAGCGAACAGCATAGGTACCGCCACTGCTGCGAATGTCGCAGTCAGTCTGTACTCCGCTGGCGCTAGCCGCTTCCTGAATCTCGAATTATCGGCACTGGAATCCGAGGGCAAAGGCAAGATTATTTCCAGTCCGCGCGTAGTCACCGCCGATCAGCAGGCTGCGGTGATCGAGCAAGGCGAGGAAATTCCTTATCAGCAGGCGACCAGCAGCGGTGCGACATCGGTGCAATTCAAGAAAGCCAACCTGAAGCTGGAGGTCACGCCGCAGATCACGCCGGATGGTCAGATCATTCTGATGGTCGATGTCGCCAAGGATTCACGCGGCACGCCGGTAGGCAACAGCTTTGCGATCAATACCAAGCATGTGAAGGCCAATGTGCAGGTGGAAAATGGTGGCACTGCGGTGTTGGGCGGCATTTTTACCCAGGACGAGCAAGAGAGCCGGTTCAAGGTACCGTTCTTTGGCGACATTCCCATTATTGGTCATCTGTTCCGCAAGACCAGTCGTTCCCGGGTCCGTTCCGAGCTCCTGATTTTCATCACGCCCAGAGTGATCACGGATCCGACGGTGATGCAGTGACTCCATGGCGACGAGGAGGTGACTCCTCAGCATCTTGAGCGAGCAAGCCACAGCAGGCGAATGAGATAAACTGTCATTTTTCCTGTGGAAATCCCGGCGTGCGTGCACGCTGCCGACTGGCATGCTGAATTCAACAACCAATATTTTTCTGGTCGGACTGATGGGCTCGGGTAAGACCACCATCGGCCGAGCGTTGGCCAAGCGACTGAACAAGCGCTTTGTCGATGCCGACCACGAAATCGAGTCGCGCACTGGCGCCTCTATTCCCCTGATTTTCGAGATCGAAGGTGAGGCCAGTTTTCGGCAGCGAGAAGCTGACGTGATCCGTGATCTGACCGCACAGGAAGGTATTGTGCTGGCGACCGGGGGAGGCGCGGTACTGACTGAAAACAGCCGTCGTTTGCTGAAGGAACGCGGCGTCGTGGTTTACCTGCGTGCATCGGTCAGCAGCATCTTGCAGCGTACCAGCCACGATCGCAACCGACCCCTGCTGCAGACCGCAGATCCCAAGGCCCGTATCGAAGAGCTGTCGCAGCAACGCGGGCCGCTGTATCAGGAAGTCGCGCACATTACGGTGGAGACAGGGCGGCCGAACGTGCAGACGGTCGTACAACATATCCTTGCCCAGCTTGAAAAACACACCACTGCCGACGACGAAGCACATGCCGCGTCTGGCGACGAGAGTCCTGCAGATCATTCATGAATCCCACCACGGAAGTCTTTGCCGAACTCAAGGTTGCGCTCGATGAGCGCAGCTATCCGATCATCATCGGCCGTCATCTGCTGGAGAACGCAGATTTTGCGCGTTATGTTCCTGGCAGGAGAGTGGCCATCGTTACCAACACCGTGGTGGCTCCGCTGTACCTGGACAAGCTGACCTCCATGCTGGAATCTGCCGGCAAGCGCTGCATTGCCGTCGTGCTGCCGGACGGCGAAGAAGAAAAAAACGTCGATAACCTGATGCGCATCTTCGATGCGCTGTTGCAGAACAAATGCGATCGCAAGACCACACTGCTAGCGTTGGGCGGTGGTGTCATCGGTGACATGACCGGTTTCGCCGCAGCGACCTACATGCGCGGCGTACCCTTCGTGCAGGTACCGACCACATTACTCGCGCAGGTCGATTCTTCCGTGGGTGGCAAGACTGCGATCAATCATCCGCTGGGCAAGAACATGATAGGCGCGTTCTACCAGCCGCAATCCGTGCTGGCCGATACCGCCACACTGATGTCGCTGCCGCAGCGCGAGCTATCTGCCGGCTTGGCGGAAGTGATCAAACATGGCGCCATCATCGACGCCGTTTTTTTTCGCTGGCAGGAAGACCATATGCATCAGCTGATGGCACGCGATGATCAGGCACTCGCCCATGCGATCCGTCGCTCTTGCGAGATCAAGGCGGATGTGGTGCGTCAGGATGAGCGTGAAGGCGGATTGCGCGCGATACTCAATTTCGGTCATACCTTCGGTCATGCGATCGAGGCTGGTCTGGGCTATGGCGAGTGGCTGCATGGCGAGGCGGTCGGTTGCGGTATGGTGATGGCAGCCGATCTGTCAGCCCGACTCGGTTATCTCGATCCTGCCGATCGTGATCGCATCATTACCCTAGTGCGTGCGGCCGGTCTGCCCACGGTGGCACCCGATCTGGGTGTCGATCGTTGGCTGGAGCTGATGGAAGTCGACAAGAAGAACGAGGATGGAAAGATTCGTTTCATCCTGCTCAAGCCGCTGGGTACCGCGACAATCACCGGTGTGCCGTCAGACATGCTGGAAGCCACGCTGAAAGCCTGCGTCAAACACTGACTGTGAACGAAGAGGCAAGACCAAATTCTCATGACGCCTGACTTCGACGCCCATCTTGCTCCGTATGCCGCCCGTGCCGCGACCTCGCGCGGGCGCAGCTTCAGCGAGGCAGCCTCGGCCACGCGCAGCGAATACCAGCGCGACCGCGACCGCATCATTCACTCGACCGCTTTCCGTCGCCTCGAATACAAGACGCAGGTCTTCGTCAACCATGAAGGTGACCTGTTCCGCACGCGTCTCACGCATAGCATCGAGGTCGCGCAGATCGCTCGCTCGCTGGCGCGCAACCTGATGCTGAATGAAGACCTGGTCGAGGCGATCTCATTGGCGCATGATCTCGGGCACACACCGTTTGGTCACGCCGGGCAGGACGCGCTGAACGCCTGCATGAAAGATTACGGTGGCTTCGAACACAACCTGCAAAGCCTGCGTGTGGTTGACACGCTTGAGCAGCGCTATGGTACGTTTGATGGTCTTAATCTGACCTTTGAGACACGCGAGGGCATACTCAAGCACTGCTCTTTATCCAACGCACAGCAACTGGGCGAGGTCGGTCGTCGTTTCATTGAAAAGAAGCAGCCCAGTCTTGAGGCGCAGCTGGCCAATCTGGCCGACGAGATCGCCTACAATAATCATGATATTGATGATGGGCTGCGTTCAGGCCTGCTGACGGTACAGCAGATGAGCGAGGTCCGTCTGTTCGCGCGTTACCACGCCGAAGTAGAAAAGCTTTTCCCCGGTATCAGCGGCCGTCGCGCGATCAATGAAACCGTCCGACGAATGATCAATGCGCTGGTCGAGGATCTGATCCATAGTTCACGAGCGAACATCCGCAATGCCGGAGTGACGTCGATTGACGATGTTCGCAATGCGCCGCCGCTGATTGCCTTCTCGGACACGATGAAAGCTGAGGCACAGGAACTCAAGCGTTTCCTGCGAAAAAATCTGTATCAGCACTATCAGGTCAATCGGATGACGAGCAAGGCGCGTCGTATTGTCACTGACTTGTTCGGGATTTTTATCGCCGGGCCGCAGCTCTTGCCGCACGACTATCAGTTGCCGGATGACGATACGCATGAGCAGGCGCGCAAGGTCGCCGACTATATTGCCGGCATGACTGATCGCTATGCAATGCGCGAGTATCGCCGCTTGTTTGCAGTTGACGAGATCTGATCCGAATTTGCCCCACGGTTTACTTCAAATCGCGCAGAGGATGCGCATAGTCCGGCCAGGCGGACGCAAAGAAGTGTTCAACCATGGCCGCGCTGACCTCTTCCAGCATCGCCGGATTCCAGCGAGGTGAGTGATCTTTGTCGATCGCCAGCGCGCGCACGCCCTCGATCACCTCGCCATGCTCGAAGCAGCGCCTGACCATGGTGCGCTCCATGCGCAGACAGTCGGCGATATCCATGGTCGCCGCGCGCTGCAGCTGCGACAACGTCACGCACATCATCAGCGGCGATTTCTTTTTCATGGTCTCCAACGCTACCGAGGCAAACTCGCCGGCCTCTCCCGCCAGCGATGCCATGATCGCTGGCACGCTGTCTGCACTGAAGTGACGCTCTATGGCATCGCGTGCCGCAGCCAGCGAAGAGTTCGAGGGATCAGCCTGTGAGTAGAAGGGGGCCGCAAAGCTGCGCACCGCCTCTCGCAGATCCCCTTTGGCCTCGGCGATCAGCGCGTGTAGTGCGGGCAGTTCGGAGGAGGGCACGAAGACATCCGCCAGATCGGCATAGATTGCGTCGGCTGCGCCGATGATGGCGCCAGTCACACCCAGATACGTGCCCAGCTTGCCGGTGGCGCGCGAGAGGAAATAACCGCCGCCCACATCCGGAAACAGTCCGATTCCAACCTCGGGCATCGCCATCTTGGTGCGCTCGGTCACGACGCGCAACCGGGCCTGCGGCCCGGCCTGTGCGATGCCCATGCCACCGCCCATCACCACACCGTCCATCAGCGCGACATACGGCTTGGGGTAGTGATGGATCAGATAATTCAGGGAATATTCTTCGGTAAAGAAGTCTTCGATCAGCGCCGCGCCGCCAGTCGCGCTGGCGATACCTTTCTGATGAAAGAAGCGGATATCGCCGCCGGCGCAGTAGGCTTTTTCGCTGTTGCTGTGAACAAAAACAGCGCTGATCGTTGGATCATCGCGCCATGCAAGCAGCGCGGTGCTCATCGCGCGCACCATGTCGAGCGACAGGGAATTCAGCGCGGCAGGTCGGTTCAGGCTGATGATGCCGGTGCGGCCACTGACGTGGGTCTGAACAAATTCGGTCATGTCTTGGCTCGGGCGTTCGCTTGCGAGGGCGCCCTCGTTCTTGATTGAAAAACCGAAGTGTATCGGTATTCATCCGGCCGAGATTCAAAACGCGGAAAGCCGGTCTTTGGGAAGTGGAAAAGACAAACGGTGATAAAAAGGGCGCGTATGCGCCCTTGTACTGGTGCTTCTCAGCCGCTGGCCTGCTCAGGCTGCTTCCGTCGTCGGCCCCTCATAGCGGCGGATGCCCTCATGCTGATGATCCTGCATTCGGCTCTTGTGCTTGAGCACCTGACGATCAAGCTTGTCCATCAGCAGATCAATGGCGGCATACATATCCTGGGCTTCGCTCTCGACGTGAAAATCCTTGCCGCGCGTGTGCAAGTTGATTTCGACACGCTGGCGTTTTTCTTTTTCGGTGATGCTGTCGACGGAAAGAATCACCGAGACATCGATCACGTTATCGACATGTCGCTTAATGCGTTCCAGTTTGTTTTGCACATACTCCCTTAAGGCGGGAGTCAGGTCCAGATGATGTCCGCTGATTTTCAGGTTCATACACAGCACTCCTTGGCGTAGCGTCGCTGGAGGATCCGGCACGACCGCCGGCGGCAGGCCGGACGGAAAGCAGCGACGGTGAAAAAACTGGAAAAACATTGAAGACTACAGGGACTTGCGCAGATTAACGGGAGGTATCTTGAGGGCTTCGCGGTACTTGGCGACAGTACGCCTCGCGACGACCATACCCTGTTCAGCCAGCATGTCCGTGATCTTGCTGTCGGAGAATGGATTTTTCGGGTCCTCGGCTCCTATCAGTTGTTTGATCAATGCGCGTATCGCTGTCGATGACGCTTCGCCGCCCGCCTCGGTAGCCACATGGCTGCCGAAGAAGTATTTCAACTCGTACATGCCATGCGGCGTCAGCATGTATTTCTGCGTGGTTACACGAGAAATCGTACTCTCATGCAGACCCAGTGTATCAGCAATTTCGCGTAGCACAAGCGGTCGCATCGCCACTTCGCCGTGCGAGAAAAAATTACGTTGACGATCTACTATCGCCTGCGACACCCGCAGGATAGTATCGAAGCGCTGCCGCATGTTTTTGATCAGCCACTTGGCTTCCTGTAGCTGGGATGAGAGCGAGCCCTCGCCTTTGTTTTGTTTGAGGATGTTTGCGTACATTGCATTGACCCGCAGTTTGGGCATCACCTCTCGGTTGAGACTGACTTGCCATCCATTCCTTGTGCGTTTGACAATCACATCCGGGACGACATAATCCGACGCATCCCCGGCATAGGCCGCTCCGGGATGCGGATTACAGCGCTTGATCACCGCCTGTGCTTCTCGCAAGTCTTCGTCGTCGCAATCTAATACTTTTTTCAGCTTGTTGAATTCGCGCTGCGCGAATAGTTCAAGATGGTTTTCTACCAGCGTCAGGGCCATTCGGCGCGTAACGAAAGGCACTTTTTCCATTCGCCGGATTTGTATCGCCAGGCACTCGGATGCATTACGCGCGCCGACGCCCGCCGGGTCGAAGCTTTGCATGAGTTTCAGCGCAACCATCAGTTCTTCAGGCTCGATGTCCAGCTCTTCCGGCAGGCGGGCATGGATCTCGTCCAGCGATTCTTCCAGATAGCCATTGTCATCGAGCGCATCGATCAGCAATTCCACCAGCGCGCGGTCGCGCCGGTTGTCCACGGTGACTGATAGCTGCTCCAGCAGATGCTCGCGCAGCGTCGATTCATGCGCCTCCAGCTGGGGCCGGCCATTGTCATCTTCCGGCGCCTTGGACGAGCGCGAGACATCGTCGAAGCTCCAGTCTGCTTCATTGCTGCCGCCAGCTTCCTCCCCGCCGCCTTCGCCGCCCTCGCCGGCGGGTGGGCTCTCATAGCTAGCTTCGGGAGTGTCCCCAGCTTCGCCGACGGGCAGCTCACCTGCCGGGGCGGACAAAGGAGCCTGACTGATGACGCCATCGCCAAGCAGACGCACCGAATGATCGAGAGGATCATCCATGCGCTCCAGCAGCGGATTGTCCGCCAGCATGGTCTCCAGCTCCTGATGCAGTTCCAGCGTGGACAACTGCAGCAGACGAATGGACTGCTGCAGCTGAGGGGTCAGCGCCAGATGCTGCGATACGCGAAGCTGTAGCGTCTGTTTCATCGTGAGAGCTACATCCTGAAATGTTCGCCGAGGTAAACCCGGCGCACCGATTCATTGCCGATGATTTCCTCTGGATTGCCGGAGGCCAGCACCGATCCCTGATTGATGATGTAGGCGCGGTCGCAGATACCCAGTGTTTCACGCACGTTGTGGTCCGTGATCAGCACGCCGATGCCGCGCTCTTTCAAGAAGCGTACGATGCGTTGTATCTCGATGACAGCGATCGGATCGACACCTGCGAACGGCTCATCCAGCAGGATGAAGCGCGGATCAGTCGCCAGTGCGCGAGCGATCTCGACGCGGCGTCGCTCGCCACCCGATAGGGATAGCGCCTTGCTATCGCGAAGCTTTTCGATCTGCAGCTCGGCCAGCAGTGCATCCAGGCGCTGCTCGATATCTTTACGCGACAGGGCTTTGCCGCCGCGCTTCTGAAGCTCCAGCACGGCGCGAATATTGTCCTCGACCGACAGCTTGCGGAACACGGACGCTTCCTGGGGAAGATATGACAGCCCGCGCTCGGCGCGACTGTGGATCGGCAGGCTGGAGATGCTGTCGCCATCCAGCAGGATCTCGCCACCCTCCGATGGCACAAGGCCGACGATCATGTAGAACGAGGTAGTTTTTCCTGCGCCATTCGGCCCCAGCAGACCAACGACTTCGCCGCTAGCCACGTCGAGTGACACGTCCTGCACGACTTGTCGCGCGCCATAGCTCTTTTGCAGGCCGCGAACTTTCAGCATGCTGGCCGGGTTGGCGCTCATTCCTTGCCTTTCTCCGGATTTCGGGGCTGAAGGGTCGCCCGCACCCTGCCGCCTCCCGGCTTGCTCTCGCCAGAGGTGGAATTGCTGACGGAGTAGAACTCTGCCCGGCTGTCGTAAGAGATGAATTCACCCTCGACCTCATCGGTCACGCGCGCGCCATCCAGCATTTTCACTTTCGCTTGCCTGAATAGCTTGGCGACCTCGGTCTTGGTATCGTATTCGATGCGGTCCGCGGCGCTGCCCTCGATCCACAGATCCTTGCCGCCGTCGCGCTTTTGACGGAACTTGGTCGAGCCACCGGGAGGCGCATACAGCGTCGCATACTGATGACCGGCCTGATCCTGGCGCACCAGCAGTTTGTCGGCATGCATCACCAGCGTACCGCGCGTGAGCACGACGTTACCGATGAAGGTATTGGTCTGCTTGGCCTCGTCGTAGAACATCTGGTTGGCTTCGACATTGGTCGGCTTGCTGAAGTCTGCCTTTTCGGCGTGGGCTAGCCGTGTGCCGTACAGAATGACGATGGCAGAGAAGAAGATAAGAGTGACGAGAGTATTTTTTTTCATGGTCTGCGCATCCTGGGTATATTTGTTCAGCGCGGTGATTCATAAAAACCAGTGACTCTGCTTTGCAGGGTCAGCTGACGCTTGGCGTTGTCCGCGACCATACCGGTGCCAGCGAGCCGAGACTCACCAACATGTATCACCACCGGTCGGTGTGTTTTCACCAGATCGTTGTCCGGCAGCGCCAGCATGTAGTCGGACTCGACCACCAGCGAGTCGGTCCCGCGCGTTTGCGGACGTTCCAGCCGAACCTCGTCATACAAGTGCAGTTCGCGCTGCTGCTTGGTGATCGTTGCGCGCTGCGCCCGCAGCATCATCGGACTGCTTTTTGCCGAGAAGCTGCGCACCGTGGGGCGCTCGATCACGCTACTGTCATCGGCGGGATAATGCACCAGCTTCCTGCCAGTGATCAGGTACTGCGCCTTGCCGTTCGGTGCTAGTCGTGTGTAGCTGAAATCCTCGACGAAATAATCCGGATCAGTACGCGCCGTTGTCGGTCGCGCCTCGTCCCCGCCGCGCAAGGCGACTTCCAGCGCCCAGAAGCTGACCGCCGCCAGCAAAGAGCCGAAGGCCAGCAGCAGCAGGGCAGGATAGCGGCGGCGAGTATTTTCGCTCATGTCAGGTACGGCGCTAGTGCCGCCTCGTAACTACCCTGCGCGCGCAAGATGAAATCACAGACCTCGCGCACCGCACCTTGCCCACCTCCGGCTCTGGCCACATAGTGCGCGCGGCGAATGACTTCAGGATGCCCGTTGGGCACACTGGCAGCGAAACCCACACGTGTCATTACCGGGAGATCGATGACGTCATCGCCCATGAAGCCACAGGCTTCATTAGGCAAGTCTGCTTCTTTTGCAGTACGTTCAAAAGCTGAGCGCTTATCGTGTACGCCCTGCAGGAGCACGCTGATGCCGAGGTCTGCCGCGCGCCGCGCAACGATTGGCGACTCGCGCGCGCTGATGATGGCGGTTTTCACCCCGTTCTGTTGCAGCAGTTTGATGCCGTGGCCATCGAGCACATGAAAGGTCTTGATCAGTTCGCCTTCGGGGCCGTAGCGCAGTCCGCCATCGGTGAGTACGCCGTCAACGTCAAAGATCATTAGTTTCACGCGCCTGGCGCGTTCTGTGACGGAGAGCGGGGCGGTGTCGGCCATCAGATCACCTTGGCTCGGGTGAGGTCATGGATATGCAAGGCGCCGACCAACTTGCCATTGTCTTCTGCGACGAGTACCTGGTTGATGCGGTGCTGCTCCATCAGTTCCACCGCATCCACGGCCAACTGCTGCGGGCCGACCCGGCGTGGGTTCTTGTGCATCACGTCGCTGATCGGTGTCTTGGAAAAATCCTTGCCTTGCTCGATCAGACGACGTAGGTCGCCATCAGTGAATATGCCTAGCACATGAAACTGATCATCGACAATTGCGGTCATCGCCATTCCCTTGCGCGTGACTTCCAGTAGTGCTGCTGGCAGTAACACATCGGCTTTCACGGCAGGTATCTCGCTGCCGATGCGCATCACAT
>JACCDK011133129.1_pt1 | contig 15973 bp, 9 predicted proteins | sample 7445871 | NCBI WGS metagenome assembly JACCDK01 (sample SAMN15323436, study PRJNA562643) | freshwater metagenome | isolation source: river surface water | place: USA:Blue River Watershed | collected 2017-08-15 | reverse complement strand
GCAGGAGAGGCCGGTCACGGTGACTTGGGCATGATCACTGGCGATGATGTTTTACTTGCGCTCTCCAACAGTGGAGAGACGGATGAGTTAGTCAATTTTGTGTCTTTTGCCAAACGATTTCATGTGAAAGTTATTGGGATGACAGGAAAGCCCAATAGCACGATCGCAAAGCTAAGTGATTGGCACATAGATTCTGGTGTTGCACAAGAGGCCTGTCCTCTTGGAGTTGCTCCCACTTCTTCAACAACTGTTCAGCTTGCACTAGGCGATGCGCTTGCCATGGCCGTGGTCTCAGCGAGGGGTTTTACAACTGAAGATTTTGCTCGCACACATCCAATGGGCTCATTGGGGCGTAAGTATTACCTAAGAGTCAAGGATGTGATGCAACCAATCAGTGAGATACCTCACCGTCAAGCAAATTCCCTACTTTCAGTTGCAATTCCCGAGATGGCCATAGGAAGGATGGGCGCAATTCTTCTCCTAGATGAAAATGAAAAACTTAGTGGGATATTTACCGACAGCGATCTAAGAAGAATGATCGTTCAGAGTAACGGTAATTTCGATGAGAAATTGGCTCTACCTGTTTCAGAATTTATGACTCGCAGCCCGCTAACAATTGAATCTCACACATTGGCGAGCGACGCCTTGCGTATATTTGAAGTAAAGAGAATCAGCCGAATAGTTTGTGTCGAGAATCAGAAAGTTGTGGGACTTTTGGGTTGGCACAATTTACTTCAGCACAAGGTCACGTGATTTCATATAGGAGATTATGCTACAATCTCCTATATGAATAAATTTTTGCAATTAAAGTTGGCATTGAATGCAGAGCAATCGCTTCGGTTGCTAGACCTGCAAAAAACTTTCGCTTTGGCCTGTGATGAAACAGCCAAGTTTGTTATCCAGTCCAGAAGTTGGCACCGCGTAACGTTACACCATCTTGCATACAAGAGCATTCGTGAGCAGTTTCCATCCCTAGGCTCTCAGATGGTCTGTAACGCAATCCATACAGTCAGCAGAGCATGCAAAGAAATTTTTCAAGATCCCCAAAGCCGATGGGCGGATTACGCAAAGTCTGGTAAGCCATTTCCTCAACTAAAGTTTTCCGAATCGCTGCCTGTTTTTTTTGACAAGCACACACTCGCCTTGAAAAAAAATGCGCTTTCTATCTACACACTAGATGGAAGAATGCATATTCAAATCAATCTGAGTGAGGAGATTGAGAAAAAAATAAGAAACGAAAAAATAAAAGAGCTGTCAATGGTGCGGCTCAACGGCACATTTTTTCTAAGGTTTGTCTTTGGTGAAGATCTAGCTAATCAGTTGACGATCAAGCCTTCAATCAAAGTAATTTCTGAAAACAAAGAAAACGCTCTTCAATGAAAAAAAAATTATCTCAAACTGAGTTGCGTTCTTCTGTCCTAGAAAACTTCTCTTACATACGTAACGCGTTTCTGTTCACTCTTGTTGCTAACATCCTATCGCTAGCACCTGTGGGGTACATGAAAGACATATATGGCCCGGTTTTGAATAGCAGAAGTGAGCATGTTCTATTGGCTGTCACCGTTTTACTTATTGGTTTTTTGATAACTTCGGGCGTATTAGAGTGGATTCGCTTTCGATTGATGCAAGCAGTAGCAGTTGCCTTTAACGAAAAGATGGGGGTCAGAGTTTTTGAAGCAAGCTACAGGAATTATCTAAGGTCAAGATCCTCGAATTCAAGACTAGCACTGCAGGATCTCAAAACAATTCGCACATTCATCTCTTCACCAGCGATGCTGGCTTTGTTGGATGCGCCTGTTAGCCTTTTATTTATTTCACTGGTCTATTTCATACACCCTCGAATGGGGGTCGTAACAATATGTGCCGTCGCAATACTATTCTTGATTGGCTACTTGACAGAATTAAAAGTACGACCGAATGTTAAGCAAGCTCAAAAAGCAAACGCACAGGCACAACTTTACGTGGCAGACAGTGCTGGGAATGCACAAACTATTCAAGCCATGGGCATGATTGAGGCAGTCCAAGAAAAGTGGGAGATTATCCAAAGAGAGCACATTAGTAAGATGGCTGAGGCAACAAGCAGTCAAAGTTTTGGGGCGGCGCTATCAAAATTAATCATGATCGGGCAAGGCTCCGTGGTCATAGGAATTGGTTGCTGGTTAACTCTTATGGGTGACTTACCAGACGGCGGAGGGGCCATGATCATTGCCTCAATAATTGGTGGAAAAGCAATTCAGCCCTTGGTCAAGCTGATTGCCAGTTATAAATCGATAGTGACTGCAAGTGATGCCTTTACAAGACTTGAAGAGTTCCTTGCAGAAAATCCACCCCCACCATTAAACATGCCGCTGCCTGCTCCAAGTGGCGTACTTCATGTTGACAATTTGAGTGCACGGGCACCAGGTTCAAAGGCTGTCATTCTCAGTAATGTTACTTTTTCTTTGAAGCAAGGCATGTGCTTAGCTGTCATGGGACCATCTGGTTCGGGAAAGTCATCATTGGCCAGGATGCTCGTTGGAGTTTGGCCAAGCCTGTCCGGCTCCATTAGGTTAGACGATGTGGACGTATACAGTTGGAATAAAGATGAGCTTGGAGCTTACCTTGGATATCTACCTCAAGACATTGAGTTGCTTGAGGGTTCAATTGCTGAAAACATTTGCCGTTTTGGTGATATCGATCAAAGCCTTCTGCAAACAGCCATTGAACGGGTGGGACTGACTGAATTCATTCAAAACTTACCCGACAAATTCGAGACGCAAGTAGGAGAGGATGGTGCAGTATTTTCTGGAGGACAAAGGCAGAGACTGGGACTGGCAAGGGCGATCTATGGAAGTCCCAGATTCGTGGTGCTGGATGAACCAAACGCTAACTTAGATGTCGAGGGGAACCATGCGCTATACAAATTATTAGAGCAACTTAAGGCTGATGGCACCACAGTTGTTGTTGTGACGCACAAGAAAGACATCTTGAAATTCTCAGATCGAATCTTGGTCATGAAGGGCGGCAAGCCCAAGATATTTGGTCCACGAGACCTCGTGCTTGATAAGTTGGCCGGCAAGGAAGTGAAAACCATCACTGCCGAGCAGGCTTCAAAAATTGCGGCCAAGTAGTCGATGCATGCAGAAAGATAATACACCTATGAAGCCCAATCACTTGTTCATGCAATTGGCAAAAAAATACAAACAAGAACTAATTTTGGCATTGGTATTTTCTTCGGTTGCCAACGTCATGATGCTAGTTCCAACACTTTACATGCTGCAGGTCTACGATCGAGTGATGATCAGTAAAAGTGAGATCACGCTGATCGTTGTCAGTATTATTTCATTCGGCTTGATGCTCAGCATGGGTTTTGCTGAATGGGCAAGGTCCAAGGTTTTAATTTCTGCGGGTGTTAATTTAGAGCTTGCCTTGAGTCAACGTTTATTCCAAGTCTCATTTCTAAATCGACTCAATCAAACTCGAAACCCTACACTGCAACCATTCAATGATCTGGCTCAGATAAGGCAGACCTTAACAGGGCAAAGTATTTATGCTCTACTAGACGCTCCTTGGACACCTTTTTATATCCTCATCATGTTTGCATTGCACCCGTGGTTAGGATTGCTGGCAATAGTTTTTTGTATCAATTTAACTTTCATTGCCTGGTACTCAGCAAATAAAACCAAGGACATTAAAGATTTGTCACTTGAAGAAGAAACTGAACTCAATCGATTTGTGCATAGCAAACTGCGCAATGCAGAAGTTATAGAAGCTCACGGCATGGCCAGGCACCTTCAAGCCAGGTGGTGGCAGCGACAGCTAGATGTACTCAAATTAGGAACTCAAAATGAGAGCACGGAGTCCAAACTGACTTCTGCCACAAAAGAGCTGACAATCTTGAAGCAGTCTATGGCCTTGGGTGCGGGCGCACTTCTCGTGATGGAGGGCGAGCTTTCAGTCGGTGCCATGATTGCTGCTAATTTATTGATGACTCGTGCTACTGCACCTTTGGATCAGATGGTCAACGGATGGCGAGAGTTTAAACAATCGTTTGATGCAGCGAACCGTTTGCAAAATCTGATGGAAGAGTTTCCCATTGAGTCTGAAAATTTACTTTTCCTTGAGTTAAAAGGAAACCTCGAACTTCAAAAGGTTGGCGCCTCGGTCTCAAAACGTAAGTTACCAATCTTGCGAGATGTCGATTTAAAGATAAGCAGTGGACAGGCAATTGCATTGGTCGGGCCCTCAGGCTCTGGCAAGTCAACCATGGCCAAAGTAATGCTTGGGGTCTGGCCAAAATATACTGGCGGCGTGTTTTTTGATGGGGTGGAACTATCAGAAATCGATCGTCAGCACATAGGCCCCCAGATCGGCTACCTGGCGCAGGATGTTGAATTATTTGATGGCACCATTGCAGAAAATATCGCTCGCATGTCAGAAGTTGATCACCTAAAGGTCATTGACGCTGCCAAACAAGTTGGCATGCACGAGACCATACTTCATCTACCAGATGGGTACGATAATCAAATAACTGGCAAGGGCGGCGCATTAAGTTCGGGGCAAAAGCAGCGTATTGCCTTGGCCAGGGCTATTTATGGATCGCCCAAAATCTTGGTGCTGGACGAACCTGACTCTAGCCTTGATGAGTCAGGTGTCAAGGCTCTTGAAGAGGTATTGAAAAAACTCAAGGCCCAAGGCACCACCGTACTGCTCATTACTCATCGAGAAAGCTTACTTTCGCATGTCGATCGAATTGTAGAGATGAGAGAAGGCCAAATTCGTCAGATACAAGACAACCGCGTGCAATTACCTCAGTAATTGACTTTCTAAATTCAACAATTGAAAACAACAACTATGTCTAATACCAACTCAGTGTCGAGTCACATCAAGGGCCGTGATAGGGACGCTTTAAGCCCTAACGTTAGCGACGTCACTGATAAGTCTCAGCTGTCGTTTGAGATTGCGAAAGTTAAGCGAATCGGCATGTGGGTTCTGGGTTTCGGCTTGGGTGGTTTCATACTATTTTCTGCTCTCGTACCACTAGATGAGGGTGTGCCTACCCTGGGAATAGTTTCAGTAGATACCAAACGAAAGTCAATACAACACCTGCAAGGCGGCATTGTTAAGGAGGTACTTGTCGGTGAGGGCCAAGAAGTGTCGCAGAACCAGGTCTTGATAAAACTTTCTGATGAGTTGGTCAGGGCCAATTACGAAACAATTCGTCAGCAATACTTCAATCTAAAAATCATGGAGGCAAGACTTCTTGCTGAGCAGCAGGGCTCCAGTGTGATTAACTTTGATCCTGAGTTGTCGCAAATTGCGACGCAGGACAAACAATTGAGCCATCAATTTAAACTACAAAAACAGCTCATGTTGGCTAGACGAAGCAGCCTAGAGTCAGCATTGGGCGCACTGCGGGAGTCTTCCATTGGGCAGCGCTCGATTGTCGAGACCAGCGCTCAGGTGGAGATCAATCGAAGCTCACAGCTGTCTTTGCTTGAGAAAGACTTGGTCGGGATCAAAAGTCTGGTTGAAGAGGGCTACGCCCCATTGAGCAAAAAGCATGAGATGGAACGAAGTGTTTCCGAGGCGAAGAGCTCAATCGCGGAAAATAGGGCTAATCAAATTCGAGCAAAGCAATCCATCTTAGAAATTGAGCAAAGGCAGATGTCGCTTCGCGCTGATTTTATGAAGGAAGTTGAGCAGGGCCTTGCCCAAATCCGCCCCGAAATCCAGTCTCAAAGTGAGAAATTTAAAGCAGCTAGTCAGGAACTTGAGCGCACTGAGATCAAGTCTCCAGTGGCTGGTCAAGTCGTTGGTCTGACCGTACAGAGCGTCGGCTCCGTTGTTCAAGCGGGGCAAAGAATCATGGAGATTGTCCCCAGTAATGAGCAGCTGGTGCTCGAGACCAAAATTGCGCCTCACTTGATTGATAGGATCAGAGTAGGTGACGAGGTTGATGTTCGCTTCTCTTCATTTGCCGACTCACCGCAGTTGGTAGTCACTGGTGTACTGAGGACACTTTCAAGCGATGTCCTGACGGACAGCGCACAGAACGCCGTGCCATACTACCTTGCAAGGGTTCACGTCACTGAAGCTGGCCTTAAGGCGCTTGGAACAAGAAAAATGCAGCCGGGTATGAACGCGGAAATTGTGATCAAGACCGGAAGTAGGACACTTCTGCAGTACCTGGTGAGCCCACTGATGAAACGAATTGCTGCTTCGATGAAGGAGCAATGAGCATGCCTCTCAAAATTTGTAGATATTTGCACTTGGCTTTGTATTGCTCGAGTCTGCTATGTGTTCCATCTTTCTCGCAAGGCCTTGGTGCCTTGGTTGAGTTAGCCAGTCAGAATGACCCTCAATGGTTGCTTGCCAAAGCAAAATTTCGTGAAAGCCAAGAGTACCTGCCACAAGCGTACTCGCAGCTACTTCCAAGTGTTTCTTACACAAACAATTCAAACAAAGTAGTCCAACAACTTACCAACGGTGCTACCCTTAGCCCCGAGCAGCGTTACCCATCTAGCTCTAAGGTGCTGAGCTTGCGTCAGCCCATCTTCAGAACCAGGCAGTTGATTGGCGTTGAGTCTGCAAGGGTTCAGGCTGAGCAGGCATCTTACTTCTTCAAGGACGAGGCTCAGTTGATGAGACTCAGGCTTGTCGATGCCTACGTTAACTTGTTGCTTGCGAACGACCGAAAAGTTTTTCTTGAATCACAAAAACAATTGGTAGATTCAAGGCTCAAAGCCGCTATGGCTGGACTGCGCGCCGGGCAGGGTGTCAGAACAGATGTTGATGAAGCGCAGGCCGAACTTAGTAAAATTTTGGCCGATGAAATCCAGGTCAGGCAAGGTATCTTGGTGGCAAAGTTGCAGGTTGAGCATTTGACAGGATCGGCGGTGTCTAATTTGTCTGCCTTGAACTTGAGTCGTTTTAAGGACCATTATTTCATCCAGATGCCGCCTGATCAATTATTTGACAAGGCCTTGCAAAGCAACCCCAGACTCCAAGCTCAAAGACTAGACGTTCAAATCGCTGAGGCATTGCTCAAGCAAGCCGAGTCAGGTCACCATCCTACATTGGACCTGACGGCCCAGGTCAACCAATCCACGGGGGAGAGCAGTTACTTCGTATCCACCAAAAACAACAGCCAAGTCCTGGGGCTTCAGCTGAGCATTCCTCTCTACTCTGGGGGCCTCGTTAATTCTCAAATTCGACAGTCCCTATCTAAACTTGATCAGGCCAGGGAGCAAATTTCACTTGTCACCAACAATCTCAGGGTACAGGTCTACAAGGAAAGCAGCGCTGTCAGTGAGGGGATCAAGCGTGTGGAAGCTTTCGAGAAGGCTGTCGATTCTGCCAAGCAGGCGCTCATCTCTAATCAAAAGGGTGTTCTGGCAGGAACCAGGACTGAGTTTGACGTTTTGAAGAACCTGAACCAGCTCACGCAGGTCCAGGTTGAATTGAGTCGTGCCAGGTACGAACTGATCAGTTCTTGGGTGAGGCTCAGTAGCCTACTGGGAGAGGTAGATGAGCAATTTGTTGAAAGACTCTCTGGCCTTTTCTCTTTATGAATAGCCTACGATTTCATCCAGCGTGAGGCAAACGTACTTGATCGCTGTCCTGCCGCCCCAGGAGTAGGCGACGTGCAGCTCGTTTGCGTTGCCTTCAAGGATTGCTGGGTAGGCCATCTGGCCGTTGAGGTGCCAGTTGGCTGAGCCAGAGAAGCCCTGCCCGTAATCGATATCGCGGATCCAGGGCCATGAGATGCCGTCGTCTGCGCTGATGGCGATTGAGAGAGGCCAACGTGTTCTGGGCCATTGTGCGGTTCCCCAGTCCTGATCTACGGTTTGGCCTTGCAGTCCAAATCGGTTAAAGATAATCGCCAACAAACCGTTGCTAAGTCTGAGTGCTTGGATTGAGCTGTTGTTGTTTGGCAGCTCCGTGGCCTCAGGCCTTGTCCATTCAGTCCCCTCTAAGTTACCGGTAGATTTATAAATTCGCTCTGCTCTGCGGCTTCTAAAGAACTGCAGGAGATGACTGCCGTCAGCGCTTAGCACCACGGAGCCGTGTACCCTTCCCTTGCTATGGGGCACGTCGATGGGTGAGCCAACTGTGTATGCTGAGTCGTTTAGCTCAATAATTTGGCTGTAGTCATCAGCAAAAGGCTCGCTCGAATCAAGGCTTTTGTAGATCGGTAAAAGGTAGCGGCCATTCGAAATCTTGTGCGGTGGGTTGCGGCAAAACGCTGGCTCATCAATCAACTGCCTTGACTTAGTCCACCTTGCACCCCAACGCTTGGTGCTCTGGTGTTGCAGTGTTGCAGTCCACTGCATGGAAAATTGTTGCCCCGACTCTATCCAGCTCTGATCGGATGGGTCGCGCGCTGTTTGCGCCGTGTGGATGAGGTGCAGCCTCCCATCATCAGATCTGAACAGCAAGGGATTTTGCTCAGAACACTGAGAGTTCTGTGAGATCAACCTTGCCCTGCTCCATTGGTGCTGTCCTTTCTTGAGACTTGCGCCGTAAATGGACATGCCCGATGTGCCCTCTTGGCCGCCAGCCATCCATACGCATACCAAGGTATTTTCGTCTGCCCAGCAAAGTTGGGGCGCATGATTTTGAGCTCCCGCAGGCTCAAGCAGGGTCCAGGTTCCAACTTGTCCCGGGGCACAAGCGAGCTGCCCCCAGTTCATGTTGCTGATCAGGTCGCATTTGGGGTGAGAAGTAATTTGGAATGTCATGGCACCCAAGTCTAACTGAGTGTCTAAACTTAACGTCAATGGAGATGTGCGCTAAATGGTCTTGACCCTGTATTCCATGACCGTCAGTATGTTTTAGTTCCCGATTCTGCACTCGAAATCAGTTGTGTCGCAAGTGTAGTGAGCGAGCTTTACGTGACGCGATAGAAAGAATTCGCTGCTAACCCATCAAACATCAGTTGACTAATTTCTTTGAAGGCAAAACTGCATCAGGTCTCTTTGCTTGAACCACTCGTTTGCAAAGTCTACATTGGCATATTCCTTGAAATACGGCCCACCCACAGTCCAGTGGACGTTTTTGACGTCCTCAGGCGGTGCGTCGTACTCCCCAACGAGCCAATTCCATCTCACATCAAGCTCGCCAATGTCTTGATCATCTAGCCAGCCGAAACGGTGGAGCGTCATTGCATCGGCTGAGTTTACAAAATCTGCTGTGACTGTTTTGTTCTTGGGATGCGCACAATTCCATAGCACTACCGAGGACCAATTCTTTCTGGGGTACCTGTACTGAACTGTGTTGAGGTACTTGATGTCGTCTCTTGGGCTGTAAGTGTGCTTGACCACGTGGACTGCTTTTCCCTCGTGAGTTTTCAGCGCCTCAAAGATCTCGGCAACGTCAGACCTTAGCATCATGTCGCAATCAAAGAAGAGCGCGTAGCCCTCGTAGTTGCAAAGGTAGGGCACTAAGAAGCGGGAGAAAGAAAATTCGTTGGATTGCTTGGGATCTCGCTCTCTGGTGTAGACGCCCTTGAGATTTTGCAGGTTAATGGGAGTGATGCAAACGGGCCTAGAGCTGTGGCGGTAAATTGAAGCGGCCATCGTGTGCCAAGCAACGCTCTCGACGGGGTCGTAGCCAATGAACACCTTGATAACGTCCGAATTCATGATGACTCCATTCAGAAAAATTTAAAAACGTTATCTTGAGCCTGTGTCTAAATACTTGGATTGACGATGATCAAGGAGTGGGGTAATTTGTAAAGCGATGAGTGGCAGTTGAGTTTCTTTGCAAGCGTTGATTCGACCTAAATTCAAGCCAACTGCTTGAGTAACTCTCTCGCTTTTTTCTCCCAATCGATCAGGTTGGGTGAGTAACTACTTGGCGACGCCGTCTTGGGCCAGGAGGGTAATTGGATGCGCCTGTAGAAAAAAACGTCAGTCCAAGCCAGGGACTTGGCAGGGAAATGCTTGATTAGCTCAAGTCCTGGGTGGTCCATGGCGTATGTGGTGCACGAGACGATGCATCCCTTTGGGGCTTGGGTTGCTATTTTTTGTGCAATCTTGTGCATGAAGGCTCCAAAGCAGGTGCTGTAGACGAACACCGCGCAGGCGTTGCTCACGTCACAGGAGAACATGTCGCACAATTGAAAATTTACCCGGCCGTTTAATTTCAAGTGACCAGGCTCAGTGTTGCTGCTACTGTCTGGGTGCTCATGCGCGGGAGGATCGCTTGATCTGGAATTTAACTTCTCAAGAAATGCTTGTTCGGCTTTTAATACTTCGCTGAGCCGCTTGACTGCTAAAGCGTGTCTGTAACTTACGATCTCAACGCCGGTGCAAATTTCGAAGGGATAGTGCAAAGCTGCTGAGATGACAACTTTGCCTAGCCCGCTTCCCAGGTCGATGAACTGGCCCCCAGGCTTTAGCATCAGGGACAGTACTTCGAAGTAGTCTGAAATCTCTTTGCGAGTAAGCTCCCCATAGATCAGGCTAGAGTCATCGACTAACCACTGGCGTAGTTGATCATCGTTGATCTCCTTGAGATCCAGGACCTTGGTGGCTGGGGTATCAAGATCTTTCACACTTGGCAGCAGACCATGCGGCTGCAACCCCACAGGTAAGACGCCAACAATGATGTCAGCGTGGGGCTTTAGTCGCTCGATCAACTCATCGTGACGTAGCGGATCTTTCACGCACGCCTGCAGAGCCAAGCCAACGCTCAGATAGTCTTGGTACATGACGCCGTCGGCTTGGCTAACTTTCAACCGCTGATGAAGATCTCCGCCCTCAAGGGCGCAAAGCAGTTCCTCCTTCAAGCTCGAATCTGTTGTTGGCGGGACATTGATTTGTAATTTGCTCATGAATAATTCTCAGTGCAACAGGGCCTGACCTCTATGGTAAGTTGTTAAATACATGCCTCAAGCGCCGCAAAATTTGAATACTCTCTCAGGCACGCGGCGATACCTGTTTGGGTGTAGCTGAACCATACCCTGCCTAGCGAAGTTCACCAAATGCATTCGTCTTGGATGTGCGATCAATCTGCACAAGAATGTTGCCTAATTTCAGCCTAGCCCGATTAGAACGGTGCCAGGGAAGATTTTTCTTGATAAATAATTCAAACAGTAAAAAGGGCTAACGATGCACGGGCATAGCAAGGACTTGGCCTGATAACGGGTTGGTTTGATACTGAACTGGCCTGATGATTATTGGGCGGAGAGTAATAAAAGTCCAAGCGTTAGACAGGCCATGTGTTAAGTGAGACATGTGTTGGCTGATCTTTGGCCGCCAATCATGTGACAAAGAAAGATCAGCAAAATATACATCACAGACTACTTGACGCAAATGTTCTTGTCATGAAATTGAGCTGATCGGTAAGTAGTCAAGCCCGACTTGGGCAAGTCCTACCAAATCGATTTGTGCGGCGTTAAGTGTAGTGTCCGATGCCAGCAGAACCAGCTCCCCTGGCGGCAAGCCGTTTTGAAGCATCGATATGTATGGCGCTATCTCTGATTTGGTGGGGCTCACGCCGACCACATTTGTCCATAGAGTTGAGACAATGGACTGGTTGGAGTACAAACCTGCCGCGCCCAGGGCCAGGGCGCCAAGTTCTTTGGCGCTCAAGCCTTTATCGATCAGGTCCAGGCCAATGCCTACGAGCGTGGGGCTGTGGACGGCCTCTTTACCAAGAACTGCGCCAATCAATTTGGCGACAACGCCAGCTCTGCCGTCTAGGTCCAATGCAACACTCTTGTCAGTAAATTGCAGGCGTTCGATGTTTATCAAGCTATCGACACCCTCTGTCGTTGGCGGCGGAAATACTGCCGGCACTGGGCCGACGTAAGAGACCGTCCATTGCCCACCCGGGCCGCGCTCAACAGCGTAGTTGGCGCTGCCCTTGACGCCTAAAGGCCCAAGATAGACGGCCGTGTCAAGTCCCGCGCCGCCATCAATTTGATCGTCTCCCAGCCCACCACTGATGTGATCGTCCCCTCCCAGCCCGAGAATGGAGTCAGCGTAGGGTGTGCCAGTGAGTGTCTCAGCGCTTTGAGTGCCCAAAATAATGTTGGCGCCTAACGGATCGGTTACCGTGCCTTGAACCATTTCTCGAGTTCCGTAGCCATCAGTGTAGGTAGCAAGCACAGAGATTTTTTGCCCGACCTGACCCTCGGCGAGTAACAAGGTGTCGCTGCTCGCGCCTTGAATGTGGAGCCACTTCAGGCCGTCCTTGCTTGTAAGCCACTGATAGCTCACAGCGCCCATGCCGTCTGCATCGATGAGATTGTTGGAGGCCACCAGGCGCTGGCCTTGATTGAGTGAGCCCTGGATGAGCACGTTGCCTGCGGGCAAGTCGTTCACATTGGAGACCGCTGCGCTCGGTGAACTGGCCGCTGACTCCTTGACCCCTAGGCCATCGGTGTATGTGGCAAGTGCCCTGATTTGCTTGTTGACCAGGCTCTGCTCAAGAAGGAGCGAGTTGGACGAGCCGATGCTTGTCCAACTCTGACCGTCAAAGCTCGATTGCCACTGGTAGGCAATCGGTCCTATCCCATCGCCGTCTGCTAGGTTGCTTGACGCAAGCAAAGTGTTTCCTTGAGCAGGAACGCCAAGGATCGTGACGCTTCCTATCGGGGGCTGATTGCTGCCGGTGGTGAAGCTGTAGGAGGGAAAGCCGCTTAAGTCGTTTCCCTGCAGGTCCTTGAATGCACCTGCGGTCATCTCTATTTTGTATCCGGTGCCGTAGGGCAGGTTCACACTGGGGTTGATCGTTAAAGTCGAGCCAGACAGGGCCAGGCTGGTGCTTGTGGAGACGTCGTACACAGCAATCGTGAAGCCGCTGGTGGTTTTGAGGACGACGCTGCCAAAGCCTTTTTGCATTTTTTCACTGAAAGTGATGACGATGTCTGAGGTGACGGGCACCTTCGTGGCAAGATTCGCAGGTGACAATTCTGTGACGATGGGCGCCTGTGTGTCGATGGCGATGCTGATGCGGTTGTTTGACTGCGAGCCATCCTCGTTGGCGTTGCCGGCCTCGTCGGTGAAGCTGCCGCTGTCTACCTGGATGGATGCGTATCCTGTGAAGCTTGTGCTGGGCGTAAATGTTGCGCTGTAAAGCTTCCCACTTCCGACGAAGTTAGTGAGGCTCCCGCCATTGACGATCACATCGGAGAGACTGAAGTTACTCACGCTCTCACTGATCGTGAATGTAATGGTTGCTGTTTTTCCAATTCCCAAGCTTGCCAGGTTGCTGGCAATTGAGACTTCAGGTGGCGTCAGGTCCAGGCCCAGCATCGCAACTGTCTTGTCCGAGTACTTGAGAAACTCGATGCCCCTGAACGTGTCAGTCCCATCTTGCCCCGCCTTGTCAAAAACAGTGTAGCCCTGTGCTACGCTGTCAAAGCGTACGGTGTAGTTGGTGGACAATCCCGACAGCACAAGGGTGTCGCTTCCCTCGCCGCCATCGATCGTGTCGTTGCCTGCACCGCCGCTTAGGATGTCATCCCCTGTCCCACCAACAAGCGTATCGTCCCCGTCCCATCCCTCAACAATGTCGTTACCCGCTGCGGCCTCTATCCTGTTGCCAATTGCATTGCCGTACAACTTATCGTCGAACCTGGTTCCGTTTAAGTTTTCAAATACGCTACCAAAGTTCACCGTGACCTGACCTGCGTCTGTGATGGCTGCACCCTTGCTGCTGCCAAGGTAACCCCAGTATCCAGGCGTTAAGTAGATGGTCGCAGGCCTGAAGGACTCTGACGCATCGATGGCGTCTGTGCCCCCACCGTCCCATAAAAAATTAGCGCTGGTTGAATTGACCTTGTGGGAGTCGTCTACTTTCCTAGAATACTTGGAGGGGCCGTAGATGTACTGGAGTGCTGCAATATCTAGTGGGCTGTATCTGAGGTAGTACTCCGAACTTGTCTCGTTGTAGCTCATGTAGGTCCATGATGCGCTGTCCTCAGCGCCTTGTAGGTAGGGCGGATTGCCGACCTCACCATCCGCATCTGGCTCATCAAACGGGTGCTTCAAGCCAAACGCGTGTCCAAGCTCGTGCATCAGCGTATACGCGCCGAAGGTGCCATCCCCAAGGCTTGTGTTGTAGTCTTTTTTGCTGAGAAATAAGTCGCTGCCAGAAAAAGCATCTGAAGGGTACTGCGCGTAGCCGCCAGAGTTGGCTTGCGTGTTGCTTGCAAAGCTGATGGTGTTGACAGCATTTGCTGTCGCAGTTTGCACAAAACGCAGGTCAAGCACCGATGCAATGTAGTCCAGCGCAATCTTTGTTCTGGCTATCTGCGAGCTGGTGAACGAGGTGTATCCACTGGCGTGCTCCGCAGAGGTGTCGTAGGACGGGATCAGGCTTGGGAACGTGAAGTACCAAGTACCACTTTGCCCCAATAGCTCTTTGTAGTGCAAGCCCGCTCCTTCATCTGCGATCAAGGCGTCGATCCAGTAGGGCAGGGGCAGGGCCCCGTTGAGGTAGACGACCTTTTCGATGCTGCTTGGGATCTTGACAAAGCTTGCCAAAACGTACGCGGTGTCTAGGCCTGAGGTGTCGTAGATGTAGTCACTTGCGTCTCTGACAAAGTAGGTGTCGTCTCCAGAGCCACCAAATAGTTTGTCTGCGCCCTCACCACCGTCCAGCGTGTCGTTGCCCTCGTAGCCGTAAAGCGTGTCGTTTCCCAGGCCCCCGTAGAGTTTGTCTGCCCCCCGCTGACCGTAGAGACTGTCGTTGCCGTCATCACCAAAGATTTGGTTGCTGCCCAACCCGCCAAGCAAGAAGTCGTTGCCGCTGCCGCCATGGATTGTTTTGTTGCCAGTAGAGTCCCAAAAGGAATAGGCCCCACCCACAGTTGGGTAACCGTTGACTTGGTCATCTCCCTGCCCCGCGTCAACGTAGTCGTCCCCATCCCCAGTAACGATCCTGTCGTTTCCCAGCCCGCCAAAGATGCGATCATTGCCTGCGTCGCCGTAGAGTGTGTCATCGCCCTCAAAGCCGTCTAGGATGTCATCGCCCTCGTCGCCGTAGATCTTGTCGTCTCCAAGCCCACCGTTGATGTTGTCATTTCCAGCGTAGCCCTGAAGTCTTGGGTCGTCACCGTCCCCTCCCTCGATGAGGTCGTCTCCAACACCACCGAGTACCGTGTCTTGGCCACTTCCGCCGAAAAAGGAGCCAGAGCCAGTCTCGCCGAGCTTGCTCAGGTAGTCATCTCCGTCGCCCCCATCAAGGGTGTCACGCCCAGCGAAGCCGTAGAGGGTGTCGTTGCCCTCCTCGCCGTAGAGCTTATCGTCCCCACCCTGGCCGTAGATGCGATCGTTTCCAGACCCACCGAAGATTAGATTACTCCCTGAGCCCCCAAGCAAGAAGTCGTTGCCGCTGCCGCCATAGATTGTCTTGTTGCCCGACGAGGCCCAATAAGTGTATGCACTTCCAGCCGTCAGGTAGCCGTTGACCTCGTCGTCACCCTCACCAGCCTCAACGTAATCATCGCCGTCTCCGGTGACAATCCTGTCGTTGCCGCCCAGCCCATAAATTTTGTCACTTGCAGAGCCACCATTGAGCAAGTCTTTGTTGTTGGTCCCGGTGAAAATTGGCATGCAAGCAATTCCTAATCATTTGCAAGAGTTGTGGTCTGAGTAGCGGGGATTAGTTCAGATCTAGCATAAATGCATAAACGCATAAACGCATAAACGCATAATAGCCTCCCTCTCAAAGCGCCCATTTTGCCGACTATACAAGGCCACTGCGTGACGGTCTTGTTTTGTTGATTTCCGTGGCCTTAAGTTGGTTGAAAATTCAGCCGACAGCACGTACCATGGGCCATCAACGTTGCCCACGAATTGCTTCTATTTCATGAATTGACGTTCGTGGACCATTTTTTTTCATGGAGAGTCAATAGCATGGCAATCCCTAAATCCAAGCCTCGTCAGACTGGGCCAAAGACTGAAGAAGGCAAAAAGCGATCATCTGCCAACGCGCTTCAGCACGGTGCATCTGCTGCGGTACTTGTCCCCACGTC